>VMHT01099054.1_pt1 | contig 10643 bp, 10 predicted proteins | sample 4693611 | NCBI WGS metagenome assembly VMHT01 (sample SAMN12280063, study PRJNA550983) | marine metagenome | isolation source: seawater sampled from same location over 5 years 0.02-0.2 micron viral filtrate | place: USA: collected off the coast of southern California halfway between the port... ...
AGGATCAAACCTACTGACTTCTCTTCCTCTCGCCTCTTCGGAGACCTCGTACTGTCTACCTTCCTGCATTGCTTCCAGGCCAGACTGCTGTACCGCGCCTGTTCCTAATCGGCCCATGAAGCCCAGTTTAGGTAGTGCTTTACCTACAGGGATTGATGATAGTACTGCATTGGCGAGAAGTTCAGGGTCTGTTCCCTGAGCGATGGCTACACGATTAGCTTGGGCGAGTGCCTTGGCTCTACGCTCATCATCTGATCTGCCAAGAGCATCGTTTCTGGATTGTTCTGAGTAAGTGCTTCCACCTTCGAGGGCTGCGTTGGTGGCTACCGCAGTAGCTGTACCAGCCAGAATACCGCCAGTAAGAGTAGCTGGTGCAGAAGCAGCCAACAGAGCAGGAGCAATAGCAATTGGAGCAGAACCGACACCAGATTCCACTGCCATGTTTGCGTAGTCATCAATCCGGTCAAGGAAGCCAGTGGACCCTTCCTGCTCAATACTTTGGAAAGCAGGAGCCTGGGCATCCATCTGCCTCTTCTGTTCTTCGTAGAGGTCTCCTGATGCTTCTCTGAGTGCATCGATTCCGGTGAGTTCGCCTGCATATTCTCCGATTGCTCCAACATTCATCTGAAGCTGATCCACACCTCTGGATGCGGATCTGCCAAGACGATCAAAGAATCCACCTTGAGTGGCTATTGGGTCTGGGCCTACCCAGTTACTTTCTATCTGATCACGTTGGGAGGGATCATCAATCCCTTCCCTGTCCATCAGTCTGTTTATAAGGTCTTTTTTCTCTTCGTATTTTTCGTATTCAGAAATACCTTCTTTTCTGTCAATACGATCTAGAAGACTTTGGATACGCATAGCGTACTATGTAACCTTGGTTGACTTAGAATGCGTTTTCTAGTTTGTTGAGAATATAATAAAGGCCGTTGTTATCTATCGACTCTGGAGATAATTTCTTGGCGAAAAAGCCACCACCTTCTGGAGTTATTCCACTTCCCAGTTCACTAGGATTTTTAGAAAAATATTCTATTGCTTCTTTCTCATTTGTGAAACGCCTCATATTGGGGCTACCTTTACTTTTCTCGTATTGTATTAATCTATCTAACTCTCTTTTACCCCTAATCATCGAATCACTTAATGCATCTTCTGAGTCCATTTGCTGATATCTGGGTGTATCAAGTATCTGTTTTTCTAGTTCAGGAATACTTTTCATCGCAGAATCAACGGAACCCAAGTCTATTTCTTCTGTTGTAGGATCTTTTGTTTCAGTAGTTTCCTCTGTCTTACTAGGGGTATCGTCACCCTTAGACTCATTTCCGGTATTAGGGTTAAATGCTCCTCCAGTGAATAACTGCGTACTTACTGAGGGTACTGTTCCTGCCCCACCTGGAACTGTCCATCCTGGATACTGCTCAGACAAACTTTCGTTCAATTCATTCATCTTTTCAGTTTGCATATCAGGTTCGTTCTCATAAATTCTCATTATATCTTTAGAGGCATAAAGCCATAACTTAGTAACTGAATCCTGAACCTGGGATGAATTGCCTTTGTAGTTTTTGTAATAAAAAGCTTGAGCTTCGTTTAATTCTTTTTTAGATAGCTGAAGATTCTTAGCATCAACATCTTTCTGTTTATCATTTAACTTCTTCTCACTTAATCCTTGAAACTGGATTAACTCAGATAACCCCAATGACTTTAACGCTTCCTTGTTTGCAGGGGTATTAATGCTGTTATAGTACTCTGTCCTCTGCTCATCTGTGACATCATCGTTTTCTAGGAAATTTGATATTCCGTTCAGTATCTCCTTTGCTTTAGTATTAAGACCCTTTTTTGATGCCAGTTCTTTAATAGATTTAAAGTTTTTTGTGTTAAACCCTGCTTGTGTAAGGGCTTGATCGGAAGGTTCAATACCAGCACTAATAAGGTCTTGAACAACTCTCCTACTTTCTTTCCAAGGCTCAAAGTTTTTAATGCCTTTCATCCCACTAGGGTCTAGTTTCTTCGCTAACTCAAACTGTTGGCTTTCTGAAAGTATTCCGCTATACAGAAGTTTCTGTTGGAAGTCCCTATTAACAGACCCAGCGTTTATCTTGGCGAGTCTACCAAAAGCCTCAGCCTGATCATCGTTAAGACCCAAGCTCTTAGCTGTGGATACAATTTCGGATGTATCTTCTCCATCAAACTTTTCAACTGTTTTTGCTAAGACTTCCTGAACAAATATCTTTGAGTTTGGGTCTACGTAAGTTCCTTCTGGGATAATCTTTTTACCCTGAAGAAACTCTAACTTGTCTTTGGCATCTGGTATCAGTTGAGCGGCGAGTATATTGTTTCGGAACTTTTTCTCGTTTTGGCTAGTAGTTTTATCTGTATTGTTTTTCCTAACCTGAGTTAATACAGCTTGCTTCAGACCAGAGTCGATACCATCTATATTGAATAATGCTTCTAATGCTTCGTCAGGGTCATCAGATTCACTGATTCTATTCAGGGCATCTCTAACATTTTGCTGTTTAAAATCTATTTCATTAATAGCTTTTTGTTGATTAAACGATAACTCTTTTAACTGTCTGTCATAGCCATACTGTTCTTTTAATTCATCTTTCCGTCTAGCGGTTTCTCGATCAAACTCCTCTCTTTTAAAAGGCTCCGCTGCTTTCATTTGAGCAGTTGTCACCGCGCTCGTTCTGTCTGCCTCAGCCCTAGCTAAGGCATTAGCAAGAGGCATTGTATCGTAAACAGGCAGATCATCACGATCTGTTAAAAAGGTTCCGTCTGGCATCATCCTTGGAACTCTTACCATGCCGTCTGCTGTTAGTACTCCACCAAGTTTTCTGATCTGGGCGGCCTCTTCATTTTTCAACCTTTCTTTGTTTTCGTTTATAGAAGCGGCAGATCGTTCCTTAATTAACTCTTTAGCATTTGTTTGGGCTAATGTGTCTCGCTCTTTTTCTTTTTCAAACCTAGTTGTAATTAACTCTTTTTCTGCTTCAGTTTGTATTTTAGTATCAGCTTTCTTTACTCGATCTAAGAACATTCTTACTGATATTTTAGGTGACTCTCCAGGAGAGTCCTTCTCATTAACAAAGTATGGATTATCTATTATCTGGTTTTGGGCTGATGCATCCGTTTTAATTTTTGCTTCCAGATCTTTTACTGTTTTCATCCTATTAGCATCCGCAAAACTATAGGATTTCCCATCAATAACAACGTCACCTTTAAATACAGCACCTAATCTAGCAACATTTTCCGCACTGACTTTTTGCCCTGTTCTTATATTTTCTAGCTCAGACCTTGTCATGGGCTTTCCGATAGAAACGTCTTCTGTTCGTCTACCTTGAGCATCAAATAGAATCGGCCTTGTTCCGGTCCTAGTTACTCCATCCTCATCCTGTACAGAAAATTCTTCAGTGATTGGCTTGTATAGAGCTTCAGCCTCTAGTTGATCACGAAGCATAATGTTTTGCTTCTCATTCTCTTGGGCTTGCTTCTGCAGATCCTCTCTCTGTTGCATTTCCGCAAGAGGCTGGAAGGATCTCTGCAGGGACTGTCCTAAGCAGCCCAGGTTACCAAATGCATCGTTCCGCATCTGGCGTTCACGCTCTGCCTGTAGCCCTCGTTGCTGTGTGTCGAGGAGTCTTGCTAAGAATGGATTTGCCATAATTGTCTCAAGAAAATATTTTACTGAAACCGCCACCCTTACCGATAGTTCCCATTCCACCGGCTAGGCTTCCAACTCCTCCAATGAATCCCATTGTCCTATCGAAGTCAGTAGGCTTATTGTAGTCAGCCATGTCACCTTGGAATTGCATATTGAGTGCAGCCAGTCTGGCATCTTCCATCGTCTTCATCTGGTTCAGGGCATCCTGATATCCAAACGAGCCGTAACCTGCTTCTTGCCCAAGCATTGAAGATTGGCCTGAGAGAAAGTTTGCTCCTTGGTTAAGCATGTTTGCTCCTCGGTCCAACATTGATCCTTCCTGACCTAGAAACTGACCTTGTTGACCTAACATACCCTGTCTGTTCTGCATGGACATGTTGGCGGCTTGGAGTGCATCACCGGCTCTCTGTTCACCAAGAGGATCTGTCATGGAGCGGAATCTGGTCAGCATCCCTGAGCGGTCACCTCCGCTTTCATTGGACAGGCTCCTGCGGAGCATCTCTTGGTTCGCGCGGTCCTGTCCTGCTCTTTGTGCTTCCGCAAGGCCCTGGTAAAACCCTTGATCCTGCATCAAGAAGTCTCTGTCACCAGCTTGGTCTCTTAAAGCTGAGTACTCTTGCCTAATTCCTCCAGTCCTTTGGCCTGTTCCTGTGGTTGCACCAGTCACAGGGTCTACAACAATAGGGTCTAAAGTCCCTAAGTACTCATCATACAGTCCACCTGATCTGGTTCCGTCTTCTCCTGAAGTCCCAAGAGCTTGATCAAGAAAGCCACCATATTGACTTCCTAGAGCTGCAGCTCTGTCAGCATATCCAGGGACATAAGTTCCTGTGTCATCTGTAAAACCCTCAAACTTGCCAGTGTATCCTTCCCTACGCCTCTTTAACGCATCGTACTCGTCTTGGTTGAAGCCAAGCTGTTCCGCAGTCATGGTAGGTCTTGACCTATCGTTTCCGAAGAAACTGTCCAAACCTAAAGATTTAGTTAATCCACCTAACATGGTATTACTCCGTAATTACTGAATTTGGTTGTTCTTTGTCTAGTAGCGTTATATCGCTTTCAAATATTGCTATTTCTCCGTCACCGGTGTCTTGTATCCACTGCAGGACTTGTCCTGAACTACCGGCTGGGAGGTATTCTTTCTGTGTTACAAAATCGTTACTGGATGATTCGTCAAACTGATAATCGGCTAACTTTTCACCATCTAAATATACGTTGAATCGAACCAGTCCTTCATGGGTTACTCTGATCTCGGAATGCTCACGCAACCCTCGGTAATACTTTGGAGGTAGTGGTTGCGGAACCGCATTCAGTATTTGACCGCTATTAGTAGATGAAACAAAATGCCGCAAGTGAGGGACATATCCATATGAGAGAGGAGGGTAGTACACCCTTCTCGTATCCTGTGACCTAGATTCCCTTGGAGATAAAGTAATTGTTGTACTTCCACCATCATTTGGGTTCTTTACTGTCTCATCCATGAACAGTCCTATATCGACTGTTCCCTGGAAGGTTATTTGCCAGAAATGATAAATGTTTTGTTGGCTATACTGTCCCTCCGGTACACCTCTAAACTGATATCGAAAAATGTCAGTGTGGGAGGTTGTTAGCTGGGGTACATAACCAATCACTCCTTGGGGCAAACTTACAATCCTTGTTTGCCGATTTGAATGTGTAGGTAACGCAAGATTAGAAAGCTTGCTAATCCCATCCACAGTCACACTAATACTAGGAGTTCCAGAGTATTCAACTATTAAATCTTGAAAAACTTGACGTTGCTTAATCATGCTTCGTTTTCAAGTTGCACTAATCTTGATTCCAACTGGGTGATTCTTTCCTGAAGAGATGTACAATTGTCGAATAAAACTCTTATCGAATCCCTTAATACTTCAGAGTCAAAGTCCAAATAAGTGTCCAGATTCTTAACAGTCCCATCGTTAATCAACTCAGGCATCAGATAGCCTCAGATGCGATACTGTAATTAGTAATCCTGTTTGCTTCTGTTTCAGTCGCAAACACATGCGGAACCACACCTTCCGTCATTGCTGGGAAGTACAGCGTAGCCTGTCCCTCACCCCCTGTTGGCGCGGATAGCGTGGTAGAAGCGATAGAAGTACTCCCATCGATCTTTACTGACACACTTGGGGTTCCAGTATAGGTGAATGTAATAGAGTCAAATCGGCTTAACTGAAGAGCATTCGCCATTATGGAGTCCACACCAATCTCTTGGATTGTTCCTGTACCAGAAGTCTTGACAGACATAATATTACCTCTAGTCGCATCGCTCAGGTACAGTCTTCGATCAAGATCCGCAGTAGTGGATATAGTGAATGCAGTCTGGTTTACACCATCAATGACTGGCGTTACTGTTCCAGTAAAATCCGTTCCAGAGATAATGATGCTTTGGAAAAACTTCTCTTGGTTCAGGTCACCTCCTGCAAAGTCCTTTGACTGGAGTTCAGCAGTCAGGTCATTCCCAATCCCAACAATTCCGGTGGAGGTATAGAGTCTGTTTGTGAGACCTCGGTAGTGTAGGTTGTTGGCTGTTAATGTGGTCTTTGATAACCGGAAAGAACCATCTCGCATATCCAGTTTCCAGCCAATAGTTGAAGTGGGGCCGAGAAGGAAATACTGATCATCTACCACACCAGCAATGTTGGAAGTTTTTGAGGTTGCCGGTAAGGCAAACGAATCTACCAAGTTTTTCGTAATCGTTAGGATTCCAGAGCCATTGTAGTAATGGATGCCATTAGTATTCGCATAGATCAAACCTCCCCTGGTTTCTGCAATCGTCTTATGTAACCCATTCGGTATCCCTTCCTTAGTAGGAATCTGGATTTTTCGCATATCATCATACGCATTACCAAATACTCGAAAAACACCAAACTGGGTAAATACTATTAGCTCACTTCCTCTTCGCCCAAGGCCAGTAATCTGCGAATCAAATGTTAATGTTGCATCAAGATCCCAAAGATTGGGTTGGTTCTTCCTACTGATGAAAAGAATTTTGTCTATGGATGCGAAAAAGAAGTTATTAACTTCCGTCAAGAACTTAATATTTTTGGGAGGTAAACCTGAAGATTCATATGGTGCTAACGGAGCGAGTTGTCCTGCACTTTTAAAATCAATGTAATTAAACTCATCAGATCCTGCGGTTGCGTTGTTTGTGTTAGTTTCAAAAGCAACTAATACATACTCCCTAGTGTCACCCTTAATCTTACAAAGAACCTCAATATAGAAATCGTCTGATCCTGATGCCCTGTAAATAACAGGATTTGTACTTGCATCAAAATCTGTTTGCCCTGAAGAGGTTTTTGTGTCTGTTTGGTTTTTCGCGGCCTTGAATGCGGCTGTCCTAGCATACCATCTTAGCGCGTACTGGGTTTCCGTTGGCATCCCAGTGTCAGTTATACTGACTGTATATGTAAATGGAGAAGTGTTTATGCCTGAGCCAGAAGCTCCAGCAGAATCATTATGGAAGTGGTATTCCAGTAGTTTAAATATTGATGAAGTATCACCGATTCTATAAATCAGATACTTACCTTTTGCTATATTCGTAAAGTTAATTTTTAAAGGTGTGTTTACGTCAGACACAAAAGCCTCACCAACGCTACTTGGTGTTGCCAATCCTGATTCAACGCCAGTATCGTCTAAAAATGATATTGCATATCGTAAAGGGATAGGCTGGCTACCACTAGCAACAGAAACCCAATTCTTGCCAATTAAACCTGACGTTCCAGAAGCGGCTGTAAAAGTGTATCCTGGTACAGGTGTTTCTGCTCCTACTTGGAAACTTTGGCCCAAGTTCCCATCCATTATTCTAGTAGCAACACAATTAACATTTATCGCAGTTGCTACTGATGTATTACTGAGTGGAGCTTTACTTAAAGTAATCTTATTATTTGCTGTATTAATATCCGTAACTAATGACCCTTCAGGAATCTCACCTCCGTTAGAAGTAACCTCATCATGAATATGAAACTTAAATAGGTCATTAAGCGGAACCTCTACTTGGCAAACACCATTTGCTCCTGTGTTTTTAATATGTGTTCCAGCAGTCGTTACAGTAAAACCATCTCGACTAACGTAGAGATCATCTGCGTATTCTATAAATTTGTTTGCTGTAGCAAATCCCTGACTCGATTCTTCAACTGTTAAGGTGTAGAGATTGTTTGCGTTTACATTTGTTGCATTACTAATCTGCAACGTGTGGTTTAATGGGACAGTGATTGGGCCAGAAAATGTTTCATTACCTGAAGCGCAAACTATTGTAGTAGACCCTGCCGCTCCTCCATTCGTAAACGGAATGCTTCCATAGTCAGTCGTATTAAACCCTGCACCGCCAACCCATGATCCTCCAGCCTCATAATAATATTGGCTTCCTGCTGGGTCTGCGGAATCCGTCCCTTCACCCTTCTCAGGACGGAAGTCTCCATGTGTCAGATCCGCATTCTTTACATCTTGCGAGAACCCATCTGGGATCATATGGGCTGGCAATCGATTATTGAGACCGCCTGAGAATAAACTCTGTTTTTCCTGCATAGGTTAAGGAACCTTTTTATACAAAGTCATTTTTACTGAACCGCCTATACCATTGGTCCCATTGCTAGGTGGACCGCTTGTTAGTGAGGCACTTCCACCTGCTCCACCTGTACCACCAATTATATTAGAATCGTTAGTTTTAGTAATTACCGCACCATTAGCTTGTGTGCCTTGTAGATGGTGATCACTTGTTCTCCCTGAACTATTTGACGGCCCAGTTCGAGTAAAGGAACCTACCTTTCCGTATTGATGGTCTCCGTTATGATCCTGCCAAAATGCATAATAGTGGCTTACTGTTCCTGAAGCAGCGATGCCTCCATTACCACCATACGCTCGTATATTCACACTCCTAGCAGACCCTAATACAGTAGTGTTTCCTCCACTGCCTCCGTTTGAACCTCCTACACTTGCAATTCTGGGGTTACTTGGGGTTGAGCTTCCACTCCAACTTACATTTTGATATAAGCTTCCAGCGGCACCATACACCGCTCTGGCATCATGTGCATTACCACCTTGGCCTAAACTCCCAATAGACATGGTGTAAACCTCTCCAGGAATTACTTCTACTAAAGTGTCAAACTGTTGGCCTGGCCCCCCACTTCCACCAGTATAATTTTCGTAAATTATCCTTGATGGCCCATAACTAGGGCCTCCATTATTACCGCCATATGAATAATATTGGTCATTATAGTATAGAACCTTTGTCCCCCCTGCTCCACCGCCTGAAGCTCCAATAACTGTAAATTTTATAAATCGAACACCCTGTTCTACTGTGTAGGATGTATTACTGTAATAAGTGTTTGGTGTTTGTTGTATATAGTTCCCATCTGTATTTCGGAATGCTTCTTTCCAAAGTCCTGTGTTTCCGTCATAGATATGAATCGTGTGGATAGGAAGCCATGACTGACCAGATGTTCCGTCATAGTGGTCACCACGGACATATGGGAAGCTCACAGTCTTCCACGATGTAGAATCTCGTATCTGTATAGTCATTAGGAAACTGTATACCAGATATCGCCATCTACATGACCAGAGCCACTTGGGCCTAAATTACTGACTGTTCTAGTACCTTTTCCGTTGGTCTTAATAGTGTAGGCAGAGTTACCACTACCCATATCGATATGGTCTGCGGTTATACTTACATTGGACCCAGAAAGAGTAACTGCTCCACCAATAGTGTTTGTTCCACCATTTAAGGTAGTATTGCCAGTAACAGTTAATGTTGATGCGACTGATGCTGTTCCACTAAGTATGGCATTATTATCAACAGTTAAGTTGTCTCTTATTGTGACATCATCTGCCATTGTAAGCGCACCATTCGCATCCATCACTACATTTGCAGTACCAGTATTACCTAAATGCGTAAGCTGATTAGTTTTAAGTGTACTCATATACCAAACCTTCCTTATAAGAAGTCTTTCCTTCTTCTCTCACTGCAGTAAGTACTTGGTTTTTGTTACTGCCATCATTCGCATAACTAATATGCACCCATCCATCCCTCGGATCTGGGCCAGGGTACTCCAGTATTAGTTGGTTAAATTTAAGATGTTCTTTGCACCATTTAGCTAACTCATAGTTACTAATACTATTCGCCTCAATATCTGCCGCACGGCCCTTTACATGATCAGACCCATCTCCGCTACCAATCGCACGATTAAGCTCCAATACTCGCAGTCCGCTGTTCAAACTAACAGGCCCATGTGTATTCCGTATTAGCTGCAAACACATGTTAGATAGAGCAGTTAGATTAACTAACTGCTCCATGTTAGGACTGTTGTCTATATTCTTCCTTAGCGCGGTCTGAGAACGAGTGAACTCTCTTAAATTAAAGTTCTCACTAAGTTTCATTATCCAAACAACTCCCTGACTGATTTAAATGAGTTATCCGGCATGGCATCTACCACTTTGTCGAGAGCCTCTTTCTGCTCACTATTAAAGTTAGCATCGATCATCGCATCAACATGGTCAGATGCAAGTGACTGAGCTTTGTCCATCACTAGACTTTTTATTGTATTAAGCAACAACGCTTCCAGCATTATCAACTCCTTGTTCAGGTTTTCTATGTGGGGCCGGAGGAGGAATATCATCCGATCCTTGTTCAAAATAAAATTTTGCTATACCCCCCAAAATTGGCAGGAAAGCACCAATCAAAAGGTTAAGCAAATCCTTGCTAGACTGAGTTAATTCATCAGTCGCATTTAACATCGTATGGACGATGTAACCAAACAGAGCCAATGTACTGAGACCGATAAACAACCTAGCCCAAAACCTTGCTAACTGTATCTTTTCATTCACTGGAATCCTGTCTCTTTGTTTTCCGTTTCTAACTGTTTTCTTTTCGTGTATCTCTTCCATTATAGTTTTCCTTAAAAGTTAATCATCACTCACTCGGCTTCGGATATGCGTCTTTCACCTTTTTAATCTCCGCTTTCCAAACATCTAT
>VMHT01177094.1_pt1 | contig 10642 bp, 7 predicted proteins | sample 4693611 | NCBI WGS metagenome assembly VMHT01 (sample SAMN12280063, study PRJNA550983) | marine metagenome | isolation source: seawater sampled from same location over 5 years 0.02-0.2 micron viral filtrate | place: USA: collected off the coast of southern California halfway between the port... ...
GACCAACTTAATAAAAGCGCCTCCGTACCTGTTTGAGTTGCTTTTGCGTTTGTCGCGTCTGTTTCACTGTTTATAAGCTGGAAAGTGTATGTGCCGTCTCCGTTGGAATCAATATATGCACTTTCAATTAAGTCTCCTCGGACATAGTCCACAGAGTTAATAGTTACACTATCCTGTGCCAAAAAAGCTCTAGGCGTTACGAAGACAACGCTTAGCTCATAGGTTGAGCCTGCATTCAAAGTAACAGGAGAATCTAAAGAGACAAGAGTATTAGTGTACGGAAGACTTTGGTCGTTATATACACGTAAGTCCGAATGCAAGGCTCCATGCCATGACTGCATTCCGGTATAGTCTCCAGGAATAGCAGCACCAATCTGCCCGTATCCACCAGCATTTGTACCACCCCAGGCAGCCGCCTCAACCGCACTAGCATTTGTAGTTGTTGCGTCGATTATAGGACGGCCATCAATCCACAAACGTCCTCTTCCTGGAGCGGCCGGGTACGCCTCCCAAGTAATAGTATGAATCCCACCATCAAACTCAGGTATATCACTAATAGCCACCTTTTCACAAATCCCAAGCGTTCCCGTAGCTTGGTTAGCTCCGGAAGCTTCACTAAATCTATACACGAGCTGAGGGTTTCCACTATTATGCAGAACACCAACAAGTATCCCTCGACCAGTGCCGCCCTTTTCAAATAGACATTCATCTTGAGTAAATGTAGCAGGAAGCGTAGCGGTGCAAGACATCACCACTGGATCGGTGTAGTTTGTACTAGCTAATCCTGTGGCCGCCTCTGCAAGCGCTCCCTTAGGGTGGGTCGCGGAGAGCGTTAGAGACTTTTCTAAACTGGAAGAGAGTCTTCCACTATATCGCACACTGTTTTTATCTGCATCCTGCACATTAACTATATCTCCAGGGAACAGATAAGATGCGTTTACGCCTGTTGAGAAGCGTATTATTTCGGTTTGATTGGCAGCAGTCCACAGCTTCCATCTCCCATAGCGCAAGGCCTGTCCTTCGGAAGCACAGCCGAATGCAGAAGAGTCCTGGCTTACAATTTTACCAGTTTTAGCAATATTGGCTCTGTCCTCTACAAGCAGAGGTTCTAGTTTATAGTTGTTATCTGGATTATTCCAACTTACAACTACTTGGTTAATTCTTGTCTTACTGCCTGTACCTTCGTAAGAAAATGCTCCATCTATAACATTACTTTTTGAGAAGTTATATATAGCGCCTGAAGGGGCGTCGTGGATGGGTGCGATTTTGCCGTCTATAAAATACAATAAGCCTCTGAAAGTAGTCAGCATATCTTTTAGGATTTTAAAAGCATCCGCCTGCTTCGTAAGATACAAGTTGCAAGTAAATCTAGGCTCATACCCTCCCTTACCATCTAGCACTAACTCATCACAGTACCTGCCTATTCTATATAGCTGATAAATATCAATATCGGATTTCGATAAGAAGTCTCCCAAGCCGTATCTATTATTGACAAGTATATCGTAAAAAACCCAAGCAGGATTATTTGTATATACTAAAGTAGGTCTGAAGGATCCATCCCAGTCTTGATAAGTGTTTTGCACTATACCGTTGCTATCTCTATTATAAGTCGCTTGATTACTTCCTAACTCTTCTCTTGTTACATAGTTAGAGGGCACCCTTACCATTGAACCTCTAAGGTGGTAGGACCTTTTGGGCATATTTTGAAACTCTTTTGAGCTAAAGCTTACTTTTGCCATTGCAGAGTAAGGATGGCTTAAGTTTTCTTTAATTATAGCTGTTGTGCTGCTTATAGTAGCAGATGAGGCATTTGTGGGCCGCTCGGAATCCCTCACGCCATTAGCGTCGTGGGCATCGCCTTCATGATCGGTCTTTCTACTAATTGTAAACTTAAAGTCAGCCATAGGCTGATACTGCTTCATCTCAGTAACTGTATTAAACGATACGGCATTTTTGCTTTTTGCATGATGTCGAAGAGACTCATGAAGGTCAAAAGCTGGATCGAAGCTACTCGCACCTAATCTTTTTATAGCAAGCTTAACGTTATATAGTGCGGTATTGTGCAGTTCCTTTCCTTCGTCGTCCATGGAGTATAAGGCGCCATATTGCCAATTGATACGGACTTCGTCTAACTCTAGTATCTGAGAGCTAGTAAGGTTGAAACCTGACGAAGAAGCTCCTAGCAGCTCTTTAGGGGCTTGGGTGCCGCTCCCCTGCGCATCGCTATACCCTGAGGTCCACTGTATAGTACCTCCCGCGGAGGGATTATTTGATATGGCTGTAGAGCCTACGCCGCCCTGTCCTGTAAAAGATGTTTGGTCTCTAGTCCCTGTTCTAAACTGAGTCTGAACTCCTCCGTAGGTGGTCAAAAGACTACCCTGTAGACTGTTTGCAGGATCAAAAGCAGGCGCAATGCCTCCATTTACATCAAAGTCATAGCTGCCGGTAGACCCTGTCCATGCAGTTTTAAGTGTTAGTACTTTATTACTAATAGCGGAGATTCCTATGAATCTATCCACTACTAAATTATAGGAGCCTGTTTCAATCTCATATCCGGAATTAACATTAGCAGAGCCTGGAATGAATCGCGCTGTAGAAACATTCCCGGTCGCTTGTCCTGCGCTTATGTAATTTATCCAACCAAGTGTAGGGATTTTTAAACTGTCTGCATCTTCTACTGTAGGCTCTAACCTAACCGCAACATACCTGTCGTCAGCGAATCTTCCTACACTGACAGTAGATACATAGCTTTCAAGAATTGAAGCCGCTCCCCCGACAACACTAATCGCTCTGGCATTAGAAGGCATACCCCTTTGGGCACCTGAGAGCCTAGATAGCGTAACGGCTACAGGTCCGGCAGCCTTTTTAACGAGTAGGCTTCTAGGGCCTCCCGTCGATTCGGCTATAAGATTATCAGGGGCATTGGCACTGATTGTAGCAGTAGTGGAGCCGTTGACAAGCCCAACCGTAATAGGGCCATTAGATACTGATAGTTGGCTTTCTGAATCAGGAACGGCTCTATCATCGTTCAAAAAGATAGAAGAGGCGCCGTCTACTAGACCTTGAATAGGCCCTTCACAAATAAGATCTGTTACCGTAAGTGTTTGACGAGTTTGGCCTAATAAACTAGAGCCTCCCATCGTTGGGTTTTTATCGGGGTCTATAGGGTTGTAGGTTGGCGGCTGTGGTAAAATTGGTACTTCCATTAGATAATTTCCTCTTCTAGCTCTGAATCTATGATTGTTAGATTGTTGTTGAAGTCTATAATTGCGTTATTGTTGCGGTATACGCCGTTGATTATGTCGAGTCCTACGGGTCTGCCAGGAACTCTGAGTTCTCCGTACAGTACTGGAAGAGGGTCTCCTTCCACAATAGTTTGGGCAGAACCGCTATACATATAGTTTACAGCCGTATCTTTATCAACAGCGGGATCCGGGGCCATCAGCTGTTGCATACCTGCGAAAGCTAAATTAACCGCAAGACCCATTCCTATCATCTGCATACCCGAGAAGCTAGCTCCCATGCCTGCGGACAGTGTTGCACCGAAGCCGGCACCTGTTGTACCCGAAGCTGCCAGTGTCGCTGCACCTGCTGTATATACTACAAGTACCGCTAGAGCAATTGCAGCAAGGATCTTGCCCATACCAGTCTTAGATCCTGCGGGTATAGCAGTAATAGTAACATCCCCTTCTGTCAAAGGTACCAATAAGTCTTCTTCTGCCACAGACTCTCCTGCCATGTCGATCGTAAACCCAACATCTTTATCTATAGAGTCTAGTAAATAACGTTTGAACTCGGGCCTATTGGCCTCTATACACTTTAAAATGTCTTGGTGGGAGTCTGCATTTACATAAAATACTTCTCCGAATTTTTCTTTTAGCTCTCCGGCTAAAGTAACTTTACGACGCATAACGATATACTCCAATTATATGTTTTTTCCAGAAAGGGTAGATATTCTCTCTGCAAGATATTCTGTTTTGTGCATGATGATAGATTAGATCATCCCCTAAGTATACTCCGCAATGATTACCTACTGCGGCTCTAATTGCAAAAATAAGTAAGTCACCTTTCTGCATATTACCTTCGACTTTGTTAAATCCCCAGGTACTAATATAATCCTCTGTGAAGTAGTCTATCCCTTTTTCCCACCAGTCGTCTTCGAAAGGTATTCTTTTTGGCAGAGAAATTCCCTCAGCTTTATAATAATCTATACCGGCTTCTAAACAGTCCGAGACACCAAATTCATAATTCCTGCCGTACAAAGGCTTAGATATAGTCTCAGGCTCTATTGTATTTAATTCCATTTCCGGATAGCTAAAAATATGATAAGGTAATTTAGTAGCATTACAATAGTTTATATCTGAGATGCTCGCCTCATTGCTAGAATCTGGATGGCTGTGGACTACTCCTACAATATCACAGCTTCTTGCTATTTTTAAATATTGCTGAGAGTCTATTATAAAATCTTCCGTATCTTTTGCTACATTGTCGCAAGGGAACCATTTAAGATCCCCTTTGACTACTCCAAGTACCCCACAACCTTCTTTAGGGTACCATTTTTCAAAGTGTGCTTTTATTTCATCTAAAAATTGTATCATACTAGAACTTCTGGGTTCCGGGGAACCCTCCAAAGGGTAAAATTACGCGAGTATCTGGGGACCCGCTTGGTGGCGAATTTGCAACATCAACCCTGGGCTTATACTGAAATCGTGCCTTACAAGACTGTAGTGTCTTTCCGCAGACATCGTCCCTCACCCAATATCTCGATTCATCCGAGGGTAATATAGTACCCACAGAGCTGGTAGAGGAGTTATGTCCCAGTATACATCTCCATATGCGGTTTGAGTAAAAAACTCGATCTTCTAACGCGTAATTTTGGTTCGTGGCATCATGCGTTGTATATGTAAAAATGGGGGCCCAGGAACTACTAGGAGGTCTATTTCCTGTTGCTGAGGTATGCTCTGACAAAGACCTCCAGTACTTACCTCCATCCGAGACATAAGTGGTAGCATAGTAAGTTTGACCGCTTGCCCAAGCTGGGGAAGTTGTGTTCGTAAAATAGTCTGAGCGAAACAATAACACATCATCTATATTAAAATAGACTCTGTGTTGCAGGCTATCGCCGCCGTTGGCATTGTATTGAGGGTATATCGTTAAAATACTATCTTCAGGAAAGGAACAGCCTCCCCTGTTTGAAGCCGCTCCTTGATATTGCCAGGAGCAATACTTACCTACTACAACCCTTCTAGGTAGCTTTATGTTTTCTAAGTCATAGGGCACCGCTACCTCAAATACAACTGTGGTATTGGTTTCTGAAGCGATTCTATCTATGACATACTTGATAATAGGGAACTCTGTAGGGGCCGTTCCTGCAGAGCCTGCAGCGCTTTCCCCATGTAAGTGCTTTTTTAAAGTCCTACGGCGAAACAGTGATGCACCTATTAGATCGTTATTTGTAAAGTCACCTACGACGCTGCTGAACATACTAAGGATGTTCGCGACCATGAAAGAGGGGCGCGCGGGGGCTCCATCACTGCTTAAATCAAGCCCCTCCATTAGTACAGGTATTGCCTCATATGTACGTAATGCAAAAGGCGCAGCATTATCTCTAAACTGCACCGTACTTATATCTGCCTCTAATCCATCATGGAAATAAAGCACCTGACCGTCATCAAGTGTTAGCTCAAATAGCTCTATCATAGCACTATCGATTTCTAGTTGCTGTGCGTCTGTTGCGATTAAATCACTCATGGTTCATAAACTCTTCTTAGTTCTGCCGTTATTGTATAAAAATCATCGTAGGTGTACGCAGTTGAATAACTGGAACAAACCACTACTACGTCCTTCTCACCCGTTCTAGTTGTATTATTAGAATCAGGGAGCGTAAGAGTAAAGGAGGTAACGCCTCCGGCGGTATCTAAAAAATTAACCACATCATCTACAAATTCCTTTGTTCTATTATTGAAGGAAAGAGAGTAGGTCTCTTTAATAGTGTTAATGCCGTCAGCTGCTCGCTGCTCATACCCGTCTCCAAATCTTGCCATTAAGACAGCAGGATTGGAAGATCTTGTTAGAGCCTTATCTGGAGTGGCATACCCAATGCCTCCATCGTAAATAAAACCTAGTGCCATTATGCTACTCCATAAGGATTAAGTATCCCGTCCGATCTTTTTTGATTTTGTAATTCTTTCTGTACGGCTGCAGCTACTGCTACACCCATTTTATTCATATCCATACCTTGTCCGCCTTGTGTGCTGGTTTGTCCGTCTGAGGATACATTTACTGTAATATTATTATTTGTGGTGGCGCCCGACCCTTTCATTTCTACAGGTATAGAGTTGCCGTTGGGTAGAGGTACAACTGCCTCTGTTCCATGCAGTACTGCAGGATATCCCGAGGTTGATCCTTTTGCTATTCCGCCGGCTGAGTAACCTTTAGGAGCTGTAGCGATGCCCCCGTTTCTGAATCCATCTGGCGACAGTCTAGCTAAAGAAGACTGGCCCATACCTCCTGAATCTACAGTATCTCCGCCGATACCGCTACCGATAGACCCCACAGCTCCGCCGATCAGCATTTTTAACATTTTTACAGCTAGTAGTTCTGCGATTACCTTTGATAACGCGTTCAACATTACGTTGGCCATGTTTTTAAAGGCATCACTGACACTCATAGTTCCGTCTATTAAACCTTGGAGAGAGCTTGTGAGGCCTTGTTCGAAGGAGTCTGCAAGGGTTTGTGAAATTTTATGTCCATCTGTTAAAGCGAGATTTGCTCTTCGAACAAGCTCCTCTTGCTTAAAGATCTCATCATTGATTTTCTGAATCTCGGCAAGCTGCGCAGCAGTGGGGGTTTTTCCATCTGCAAAGGCTACTTTCTTCTTTGTCGCGAGGCTTTCTTTCGCTTGCTCCACTTTCAATTCCATCTGCGCAATCTTATGTCGCTCTACTCTTTCTTTTCTGAGAGCCTTAAACTCTACGTCAGGAGCGGACTTTAGGTCGACTAAATCTAGCCTTCTTCGTTCACCTTCATGGCGAAGCTTTTGCTCATTAAGTTCCTTAAAGAGTGCGATCTCGTCCTCCAAGCGTTGAATTCTCTCTTTCTGCTGTTCTGCCTCTGTGGCATTTGCAGCAATAATAAATCTCTCTGCCTCTAACTGTGCGTTGAGCGTTTGCAAGTACTTTTCCGCATCTGATTTTGGAAACATCTTATCTCTCAGGTCGTCGCCTGTTCTAGCGTTTTCGATACGTAACTTAGTAGCAGTGTCAATGGCGGCACTTAAACCTTTGTAGGCTTGAATAGCCGACAAAAGCTCTTCTGTAGTGAATTTTTCTCCTTTAAGTATTCGGTCAGTAACATCTGCTAATCTGGAGCCTTGTACGCTATTTCTTATTTTTGCATCCGTCTGCAAATTAAGAGCATCATTCATCTGCTGTATACGCTCGAGAAATGCCTCAGATAACTTAACCTCCTCTTGCATCTGTGCGTTCTGCTTTTCGACAAAATTTAATGATGAGGTATCTCGCCTTTCTCCCCTATTTTTTAAGAGGCTGCCTAAATAGCTTACGCTCGGGCCCAGTAAGGGGACACCCGCCAGGACGCTGTTCGAAGGCGCTTTTCGTTTCTTCTCAGCCTCAGCTATACGAGCTCGTAGCATCTTTTCGTCTTCTAACTGCTCCAGATATATACTATATTGAAACAGCTCAGCTTTAAAATCTCTGGTAACGTCCTCCCATTGACCCATTGAAAGATTGCCCAGCTGCTTCCCGATAGCAGAGATAGTGCCTTCTGTATTGTTTCCGGTATCATTTAATACTTCTTGTATCCTTACAAAGTTCTCCATCTCAGTATTAACACTTACAAGTTTATCGTAAAGGTAGTCTGTTTCTTCGGCCACTTCTTTTGTAACTTCTTTCTGAGAGAAAAACCCTTTTACCACGGTAAAAAGTGTAACAGCAAGTGCAGCATAGCCAAGAAAACTAAAAGCCATGCCTATGAACCGAGCGGCTGCTGCGGCTGCGTTGGCTATAGTAGAAAAAACACCTAGAGCTTTTAGCTTGAATCTGTTTAGGCCTGCTGCTTTTTGCTGCTGTGCTAAATTGAACTCGGCAACCATTCTTCTGTTTGAGGCCGTATTCGCGGCCTCCATCTGCCTTAGATGTCTATTGAAGTCCGATAGCTCCTTGCCTCTTAACAATTTTTTCTTTTGTATTGTTTCTCTAAGGGCTTTTATCTGGCGGTTATTAAGCTGCTTCCCTGCCTGTGCCTGTGCTAAGATGGACTTATTTGCACCAGGTGCTACGCCTTTTAAAGAGCCCGCAAGACCGGCTTGTGCAAGTTTAGGATCTATTTTAGGTGCTTTAACCTTTAATGCCGCCTCATATCTCTTGGCGGATGCGGTGGCGGCATCAAAACTTGTCTGTGCTTGTGCTGCAACTGCTGCAGTTGCTGTGGCAATATTTGTAAGTCCTGGAAGAATAGCGGTAAGTACTGGCTTAAGAAATAGCCCTATAGAAGCTAAAGCTATAGCAGGAGTATTTACTATAAGGTCTGCTAAAGGCCCTGCTGCTTTTTCTGCTCCGATCTTAAACTTGTTTACCATATCATCAAAGGCTTTACCAAGTTTTGCAAACCTATTGGTGCCTACATCGGTTATCGCCATGATTCTGCCGTACTTATCCTCGGCTTGACTTAGAACCTCGTTTGCTACTGCCTGGCTTCTCTCGAAGGCTGTCAAAGATTCGACATCTTTGTCGATTGCATTAGCATATTCGGTGGTTGCTTTCCGCAAGCGTAGAATAATACCAAGTTCATCAAGGAGTTCTGGTTCTGCTTTTGTAACACCACGAACAAGTCGATTAAAAGAATCAGTTACATCTCGACCAAGTATAGCACTTACATCTTTTGCAGCTTTACCTAGTCGAGTTAGCTGATCTGGGTTCAGGCCAGAGGCTACACCGATTGCGGCTGCTTGAGAAGCGTCTTTAAAAGTTATTTGAGCATCTGTTGCTGCAATAATATCTCTTGTTAGAGTCCTCATTGCTATGCCAGTTGCACTAGAGTATGCTAACTGCCCTTGTTTAAGGATCTTGAGGTCGCCTGCTTGCTTGAGGAAGTTGAAAGCGGCAGAAACGGCAAATAGCTGAGCAGCTAAAGTAGCATAAGCACCTACTAAGCCTCCCATACCTTGGGACATCTTAGAGAAGTTTTTGGTAGCATTCGAGGAAGCATTCGCAGTACCTTTAATGTTTCTATCGGCAGTTTTTGCGTTTTTTGCAGTCTCGTCCAGATTTTTAGCAGCGTTCTTGGCTCCTAGACCTACCTTCCTGGTAGTGCCTTTATCGTCTACTTTTACGTCGATTTCAACTTTATTCTTTGCCATTAACCTTTCACATTATGGGTGAAGTTTTTTCCACCGCCCGCAGAGCTCTTTCTTTCTTCTGCCTTTCGTCGTTTTTCTGCTTCTTCTGCTTTCTGCCGTACTACGATACCTTCGTACATTTTCATTATGAACATCATTGTTTTGGGCTCTTCTACTTCGTAAAGTTTAAAGAGATACTCTATGTTGTCCCACCTCTTTCCCATATAAGACCCTGACATACCCTCCCAAATATCTTCAAGTAGTCCAAATAGAAAAAATGCCACTTGGACCACTTCCGGAAGATCGGAAGGGTCGAGTGGCATCTTTTGGGGATCGGGCTCTTCTCCTAACTGTTCACAGATACGTAAGTACTTATCAAGATCAATAGATTGATTTTGTGATTTTACATATCTTTCAAGTAGGGATTTTATTTCGCCTACTTGTTCCCAGTAAAATTTTCAAGATCGCCTACTGTCTCAGTGACCCAAGAGTCAAAATCAGAAGAGTTTCTCATAAGAAGCTCAGCGTTATCTTGAGTATATGTCAGTTCGTCATCTGCGTCCAGTGCCGAGATATCTACCAAAAGAAGCTCTTCTAGGTAACGATACTTTAGGCCTGTCCAGCCTTTAACTACTGCCTTGCAGTACTCGAGTAAAAATTTATCTTCGTCAAGAATTTCTTCTGGTTGACGAGTTTTCTTACTAAATTTAGTACTAACACACTTCTTACGAAGTTTTATTAGTTCATCTCTGCCTAAGTAACATAGGCTTACTTCCATTCCTGCATAGCCGGGGAAGTCAATTGATACTGTCTTACTTGGTGTCATTAGAGTGGCTAATGAAATAGGGGTGTCGCTCATGTTTTGATCCTTATTATTTAATTGTGGAAACAAAACAGGGATGAAAAATCATCCCTGTCTCGATTTTCTATTACATAGTATATTTCAAATAACCTATAAAGTCAAGAAATATTTTTTGTAACGTTATGATGCTTTGTATTGCAATTTTGCTTCGTAGTTTGCTGCGGTATTGCCAACATTTACACCAGCAGGCAGTGCATGAAACTCTGTCTCTAAACTAATTGCATCCTCTATAGAGTGTGTTGGGATCTCTAAATGACAGCGAGGCATCGTTACAACCACTCTGGGTTCTCCTGAGACAGTTCCTCCGATATTAAACACGAAGTTAAAACTATTTACCGTCGTACTTGTAGCTTCTATCAAAGCCTTGAATAAGTCAGAAGACCCTCCGGTCGAGTCATTCAAGTAGCAGCTAATATTACCAC
>VMHT01101723.1_pt1 | contig 10641 bp, 8 predicted proteins | sample 4693611 | NCBI WGS metagenome assembly VMHT01 (sample SAMN12280063, study PRJNA550983) | marine metagenome | isolation source: seawater sampled from same location over 5 years 0.02-0.2 micron viral filtrate | place: USA: collected off the coast of southern California halfway between the port... ...
AATTTGACATTCCAAACAATGCCATCAAGTATGATACATTGAATGCTAAGCATAACAGATCCCAGTAACATCATATTTGCACCATCAAGCCCATCTTGATAAGCCGAATACGCCAATAGTCCGTACATTATATTGCCAATAGATGCTAGAGTAAGTACACCGATTACTAGCAATGGAGTCCAAGAATAGTTGTTATTGATATGGAAAAGCGTGCTTTCCAGCCACAACATCGATGGAATCAAGAATACACAATAAGCCAAAAATAACCGATTTGCACCCTTGCCATCTGCTGAATCTTGCCATGGCCAGCGTAACTGATCAATCACTGAAGCATCCACGCTGTACAAAATAGTCCACCAGTAAATCAGCCAACCAATTGCTGCAATAAACATCCATGGAACAATGAATTTAATCCAGGAATGAGGAATTCCTCCCCATAATACCATCTTATCTTCTGCCTTGGATAAGCCATAGACATATGATAACAAAACTAGAATTCCGAAAATGATGACACAAATTCTGATGAATTGTCTAGTAATATCCATATTTCGAGTGAACTCAAAGCAACTTAAATGCTTAATTGAGGAGTTTACAACAATACGCATTATTCATGAACATCTTGTGATTCGCAAACATCATGCAACCAATTCAGCGTGTAGCAATAGTCGGCGCCGGCAACATGGGCTCAGGGATTGCTCAGAAATCCGCCCAAGAAGAATTTGATGTACAAATGGTTGACAGAGAGCAACAATGGGTAGATAGAGGTCAAGGGATTATAGCCAATTTTCTGACCGAAGCGGTTGAGCGTAGGATCTTCAGCGAATTGCAGGTTGACGCAATAAAAGGTAGAATCACTGGAGTTGTCGGTGTTGAGAACACGGCTGAAAATACCGATCTAGTCATAGAAGCAGTTTTCGAAGACTTTGACATTAAAACTGCAGTTTTCAAAACACTAGACGAGGCATGTGGCGCAGATACTATTCTTGCTTCAAATACCTCTTCATTATCAGTTAATGCGCTAGCAGAAGCAACCGGCAGGCCTGACCGTTTTGTCGGCCTACATTTCTTCTATCATCCAGCAAAAAACCGCTTAGTCGAAGTAATCCCAGCAGAATCTACTAGTCAACAGACCATCGACAGAGTTGTTCAGTATTGTAAGATGTTAGGCAAAGTAGTCATTGTATGTGGCGACAGGCCCGGCTTTGTAGTCAACAGATTTTTTGTTCCTTGGCTCAATGAGGCATGTCTATTGCTTGAGGAAGGTCACGGTACTGCTGCCCAAATCGATGCAATTGCCTGCAAGGCGTTCAGGATTGGCTTAGGGCCATTTGGTTTAATGAATCTTACCGGGCCACCAATTGCTTTGCATTCTACCGATTATCTTGCTGAACAACTTGAGACGCCACGCTACAACGGTGCTGCAAACCTGAGAGATTTGGTAAGTGATAACAGAATGTGGGATATCGAACAAGATGATTCCTATTCAGAGGAACAGTATGAAGTGATTTCTCGCAGACTATATGGCGTAGTCTTTGGAGTTGCAGCTCAAATCGTCGATGAGGGAGTTTGCTCTATTGAAGATGTAGACAGAGGCGCTAAAGTTGGTTTGAGATGGGCACGTGGGCCGTTTGAATTGATGAATCGAGTTGGTGTAAAGGCCTCATTTGAGATGGCTAAGGAATACCTTGCTTTGTGTCAAGATGAGCAAGGTGAGAGTAATTGGAAGATTCCTCAATTCTTTACAGACCAAGCATCAAATGACTCACAATGGGATTTTTCCTATGTTGATACATCAATTCAAGATGGAATAGCAACGATAACTATCAATCGACCAGAAGCAATGAATGCCTTGAATGAGACCGTTATAGAACAGCTCGGCCGTGCAATTACCTCAGTCAATTCAAATGAGACTGTCCATACTTTGGTGCTGGATGGGGCAGGGAAAGCCTTTGTTGCTGGAGCAGATGTCAAATTCTTCGTTGACAAGATCAGGTCAAATTCTATCGATGATATTGTTGAGTTTACTAGTAATGGCCATAAGGTGCTGAATTCGATTGAAAATTCACCCAAGACGACAATTGCATTAACCACTGGTTTGGCTCTCGGCGGAGGCCTAGAGTTGGCGCTATGCTGTGATTATAGAATCGGCACACGCAGAACTCAATTTAGATTCCCAGAAACCTCGATTGGTATCTACCCGGGCCTAGGTGGCTCACAAAGGCCAGCAAGAATATCTGGTATACCTCTTGCGAGATGGGCTGTTTTAGGTGGTAATTTCATGAACGCACAGATGGCGTATGATATCGGCTTACTGACACATCTTGTGGATCTAGCAGAGGTAGGACAAGCCACAAATTCGTGCATTAAGGCTGGTAAGCCTGCACAAAAATATCCAGGGAAACCAACTAATCCAGATAGTTCAGTCGTCAAATTTGCTTCTGACTTCTACAGTGACGCTAATCTTACGACATTGTTATCCGGGGGATGTCCAGAGGGATATGATGCAGAAGATAAGTCAATTTCTCGTCAGTTAAAGAATCTAAAGTATACTGCACCAATTGCACTATCGATGGCTAGTGAATTGATTGATATAACCGCTAGTACAACATTAGAACAAGGTTTAGACTCAGAGTTGGCCAAATTAACAGACATATTTTCCACTAGAGACGCACTTGAGGGGCTCTCTGCACTGATTGAAGGACGAAGAGCAACTTACAACAATTCGTAGAGCTGGCACCAAATGTCGATAACTCTGCCGATTCTGTACAGTTTCAGACGTTGCCCCTATGCCATGCGTGCTAGAATGTCAATAGTTAGAACCAGTTTTACATGTGAGCACAGAGAAGTAATTTTGCGAGATCGACCTGACCACATGATGGAAATTTCTCCTAAAGGAACAGTACCTGTGTTACTATTGCCAAATGGAAATGTTATCGAGGAAAGTCTAGAGATTATGCAGCATGTACTATCCTGGGATTTATCAGCAGAGGACCTTCATTGGATTAACCGAAATGATAACGAATTCAAAATTCATTTGGACCGCTACAAATACCCTAATCGCTATGAAAACATCGACTCATTAGAGCAGAGGTCGATGGCAAAAGCGTATCTTGACGATTTAGACCAATTCTTATCGAATGAGATTTCACACTCACTGAGTGACGCTTTATTTCCGTTTGTTAGGCAGTTTGCCAATCATGATAGAGAGTGGTTTGATGCACAAAATTGGGAGCATTTGCATGATTGGTTAGCAAGCAACTTGTCAAGTAAGGAGTTTGCATTGTGTATGAAAAAATACCCACAGTGGTGTGAGGGTGATGAAGTGGTTACCTTCCCGCCTACTGAATGATTGGCAGATGCTTTACTGGTGGCGCTATTCCCAAATCCTCCGGGAAGAACATGGTTGCTTTAGGAATTGGTATTGGAGTTATTTCTTGACCAACTAGGGCGACACGACTTGGCTTTGAATCGGAAAGGATTTTCCTACCAGTGAGTGGTGCAATCTTTGCTGAGAAATCCATAATATCATCATGACTTGGCATATTTTCAGCACTCAAATTTTCACGGCTATGACCTACATACACATATCCCTTATTTTCAATAAAATCAGGTTCTGCACGATTATCTAACGCAGCGAATTCACGAATGTTGGTTTCACTCATGTTAATGCCTTTCATCAAGGTATGTCGAGCAACAATTCTAGTGTCTAAAGATGGCATTAAATCAATGGTTTTCTCAAATTGTTCCCAAGCTCTTGAATTCCACTTGGGTTTGCAAACCTTATCAAAAATTTCCTTATTGGGAGCGTCAACTGATACATATAATTGAGTTGGTAAAGGGTCCAGGCGCTCTAGAACCTTTGGAAAGGTTCCATTGGTGACCAACATGGTTGTCATTCCGTGTTTGTGACATAAATCGATGTACTCGCCCAGCCTTGTGTACAAGGTAGGCTCTCCATTCAGAGAAATCGCGACATGTTTTGGGTTTTGAGCATCCAACCATTTCTCTCTGGGAACCTTTGGATTACCACCAAATCCAGATAGCAATCGGCGCTGCGCTCTAACCGACTCGTACAATAATTCTAATGGGTCTTGGTTAGTCAGTTCTAACGTGTCCATATGTGGTTCTCTCCAGCAATATGTACAAGCCAGATTACATTGGTCGACAACCGGTGAGGTTTGCATGCAATTATGACTTGCGATGCCATAGAATTTCCCTTTGTAGCATTGACGATCTCTAAGTAACGATTCTTTTGTCCAATGACAAATCTTTACTCCGCCATGTTCTCCAACAATGTGGTATCTTTGCTTTTGCAGTTTGGCTTTTAGCGCTAAATCCATACCCATTAGGCACACTCTCCTGAGCCGTCAACCACGGTTCCTAGCGGGTTCGGGATAGGCTCGGATATACCCTCGTCAACGGTTTCGGTTATCAAGCCAACCCAAACTGGCTAGAAACATTAGCGAATGCTTTTATCTTGCTATATGGGATTAAATGCATTACTGATTAGATGTTGTTAATAACACCTGATTTATTAATTGCACCTATGTGTTGGCCTTTTTACCACTGCTTAATATACTCTAGGTGTTAAAAGTAAACTGAGGAGAACAGAATGGACCGAGAGTTGGAAACATTTGTCGATGGCGTGATGGATAAGCAAGAATACCGAAATGGTATTTTCAAGAATTGGATGGAAACCATCCTTCAAGGAATAGTGAACTACAGAGCAGCCCCTGATATCAGAGGTTCATTCAGTTCAAGAGGTGAATAATAAATGGATATATATTTAGAAACATACGTTGACGAAGTAATGGATAAGCAAGTATACAGAGACGGAATTGGTTTTTCAAACTCCTGGATCAAGCAAATCTTTTCTCGAAAGAAGTGAGTTGTGAATACTAACCTCCTTAACTGACCCGTCTATGGGTTAGTATGGCTCGGTGGTTACCACACCTCATAGGTTTGCTAACTCCTATCGCTGCCATGGCGGGCATATTTGCCGGCGGTTGGATGATGGGCGCAACCATCTATTTGGCTCTAGGAATCTACCCATTCCTTGATTTGATTGCTGGTAAAAGTTCAGAAACCGATCCGCTCGAAGAAGGTAAGGCCTTCAACTATATCGTACACATACACGCAATATTAGTGCCAATTGTGGTCATTTTCCTGTTATATACTGCATACGAAGACTACTCGTCGTTCATTTGGTTAGCTGCCATATCAGTTGGGCTGTCAAGCGGTGCCTCGGGAATTGTAACTGCTCACGAGTTAGGTCACCGAAGACCTCGCTCGGCAAGTTGGTGGTTGTCTAGGATGGATCTGATGTGTGTGCTATACCTACATTTTACGGTAGAACATAATCACACACATCACAAACATTGGGCTAGGCCAAGAGACCCAACATCATCTCCATGGGGTCGGAATGTGTATTTCCATTTTTTGAGAACCATCCCTTTACAACTCAAGGGGGCATATCGAGCACGCCCCCGTGATTTTAGATATTCAATGCTAGTTCAGTCATGTCTGCTATTGCTGTTAGCACTTATCTCCCCAATTGTTCTTGGAGTATTTTTACTACAAGCATTTGTTGCAGTGTTTCTACTTGAGTTTGTAAATTACTTGCAGCATCATGGATTGGTAAGAGAAGATGGCGAAAGAGCAAATGCTAGCCATGCTTGGGAAAGTCGTCACAGATGGTCTAGATGGACATTGCTCGAGTTGCCCTTGCACCCTTCCCACCATTTGAAATCTAGTACGCCATATCAGCGTCTAGATGCACATGATGAATCACCACAATTGCCGAATGGTTACTATGTTATGTTCTGGACAGCGCTAATTCCACCATTGTTTCATTATCGTATGAAAAAAAGCTACCAACAATACAAGCAACACATATCGTAATCATCTATTAACACCCTTATAAATAGTATAAGTTAGTCATGCTGCTCGATAGTGGTCATTTATGTTACACGTAAACGGGTTAACCAAGTCATTTGGTTTTGGAAGTGACAAATTACAAGTCTTGAAAGGTATTGACCTAGAACTCAAAAGAGGCGAATTAGTCGCTTTGATGGGTCCATCTGGGTGTGGCAAATCGACATTATTGAACATCATAGGCGGTCTTCTACCGGGCGATGGTGGAGAAATCGATTTGAATGGCCGCAAATACGGAAAGAAGGGTCCATCGAGCGTAGTTGATGTCAGAAGAGAACTGGTTGGTTGGATATTCCAAGATTTCCATTTGCTGAATAATTTGTCGGCAGTAGATAATGTAGCCATGGCACTTGAATTGTCGGGCGTCTCATCGAATGAGGCGGAAAAAAGAGCAGCCAAAGCGTTGGAAAAAGTTGGCTTAGGCGACAGAATGCATCATATTCCAGATCAATTATCAGGTGGCCAACAACAACGTGTTGCAATCGCTAGAGCAATTGCGGGTAACCGCCCTTTACTGTTGGCGGATGAGCCAACGGGCAATCTCGACATAGCAAGTGGCAGAGACGTTCTACAATTATTCAAGGATTTGTGTCACGATAAAGACGATCCTATATCCATACTGATGGTAACTCATGACCCTGAGTTGGCGGCTAATGCTGACAGAATGTTGTTACTTAGGGAAGGGAAAACAGAAGCATCTGATATCCGCTCTGCATGGGGACTTGACGAAGAGGCAGGTGAAGAGGAATGACAGAGGAAAAAGAAGACTTTGACCCCTTCGCAACTTATGTTGTTCCCAAGGTTGGAATTGTTGAACGTTGGCGCAGAAGAGTTAGAGACGCTCCAGAAAATATCAGACTTGCTTCTCAAAGTGCATGGCGAGGCCGGGAAAGAGGACTTGCAGTGGTTGCTGGTGTCTTTCTAGCATCGCTAGTTATTACCACCGTATTTTCTTATGGAATTGGACTGTCTCAAATCTTCTTTGATGAATCACTTGATGGTGAACCAATAGACGCCAAGGTTGAGTTCAAGAAAGCACCTGTTGAGGGTTCATCCGGTTGGACAAATAACACAAGCGTCATGCAGGATGTGTGTTCTGAATTAATGGCAGAATATGATGAAGAACTCGCTGACTGTACTGTTGTTTTTGGTCGGCAAGGAATTCACAGCGCAGGGTTCTTTAACGAAGATTTTCTTTATGCGCAACCGTTAGAAATGCGTTCTGTTGTCGATAATGAAAATCCATATTGGATTAATACTACCTTTGAGTATCCCGAATTAAGGGATGCAGGTCCACCGATTTCCAACTATCGCTCGATTAGATTCATGGGCCCAGAAGCGTTTGACGGAGAGTTTGCTAAGCGTTATGGTGCCAACATAATTCAAGGCCAAGGAGAATGGCCATCTCCCGAAAACATGTCAAGTCAAAGGGGTGTAATATTGCCATCAAACATTGCCTCTCAAGCAAAGGCTAATGTTGGCGATGTTCTTGATGAAATCACTTTTGTTTATGTTATTGACAGCGAATTTTTTGATACTGGAGGAGTAGACTTAGTTCAAGATTGTCCAGGCATTGCTTCTGCTTCAGAGAACGGCAAGATCTACTGTCGTATGCCTATGACAATAACTAACATGACTGTATTGGGCATTTATCAGCCATGGGATTTAGGAAACCCGACTCTTGGCCCAAATCCGATTTTTACTACTTGGACTGCGCTGAGTGAGCAACAAAGTGCAACATTGATGGAAAAGGATCACATCTATTTGGGTCTTGCAGTTGACCGTTCTCAACTACCAACCAGTTCAACAGCTGACGCAAGTGATTGGCTTGACAAATTAAAAATTTCAATAATGGATGACAATTACACTGATAGTGAGATTGAATTATTCTACACAGATATAGTCGGTGGAACGATAACTTTCCTTGACATATTCCTCGCATTCATTCAGATTTTTGATTACATAATTATGATTCCAATTGTTGTAATGTCACTTGCAGTTTTGGTTTATGGGTTAATTTTGTCACTTGAACAGAGAAGAAAGGAAATCAGCATACACAGAGTAATTGGTGCGGATAGCAAAGGCCTTCAAGGAATGGTTTTGTTAGAACTAGCTGTTTTTGCCTCGGTAGCTTGGATAGCGGGTTACCTTCTTGCTATGTTTGCGGTTCCAATCGTCCTTTCTGCAGTAGGTTTCATGCAGTTTAAGTCAGGAGATTATAGCATAGACCCCACTCTAAGTTTCGGAGCAACCTTGTTTACTGCAATTAGCACCCTAGGTTTAGCGATTATATTTGGTCGTAAGCGTGCAAAAGAATTTATTGAATTAGAGATCGAAGAAGGTGTAAAAAATCAGATGGCCAAATCAGAGCCTAAATATTGGCTTCACTGGACATGTTTCATACTTGGTTCAATTTCAGTGATAGATACATGGATGGAAATGAATGGCAGTGAAGATGGCATTATTGAGAACTTTTTCTTTGAAGGATTGTTTGGTATTTTTGGGCCATTCTTATTCTGGATCGGTGGTGCATTAATTCTAGGAAGACTAGGTGCGAAAGGTCCTCAAATAATGCAATTAATTTTTGGTAGAACTAAGTTGTTGAAGGATGTCAAACGTGGCCTAAAAGGTTCAGGATCAACAGAATCTGTCAACAGACTAGCAGTTATCATGCTGCTTACACTGTCGATTGTTACTCTTGCCGCTGTTCAAGGATATACTGGTACTTTAGTCGATGAGCGAACCGTTGACTCCACTGTCGGCGGTGATGTCCAAATTACCTTTGAAAATCAGCAAAATGAAACTGAGGCTTTGGCTATTTTTGAGGAGATTTACAATGGTGATAAATCCGTAATTGCAACCACTGTACCTTCACTACTGCTGAAAAGCCCAGATGGCGATTTTGTTCAAACCTTTGTCCTGTTGAATAATTCAGATGACGTATTACATTGGAGTCAACAATCAGTTCCCGGTAAGGATATTTCTGACGCCTTGGCAAGATACAGCGAAGGTGGCTTTTCAGCCGGGGAAAATTCAGCATTCACTCTTGACTTAGCAGGTTCATGGTCCGACCGAGAAAAGCTCGATGACATATTACTTAGCGAAGGTGATGAACGTAGTATGGATGTAGTAATGACATATGAGGAACTTACTTTCAATTTCATTTCTGGAGACTTTGCTTTGGATAATTTGAGCGACTTTGAACAATTATTCGAATTATATGAGATGTATTCTGCATTGATGGAGGTTGACCTTTCCGGAGTAGATTTCTCAGGACAGGATCTCAGTTACCGTGAACTTGCAAGATTCGACTTCACTGGTGCAGATTTGTCCGGAGCGAATCTTGAGGGCGCCAATTTGAGTGAATCACTTATGGTCGGTGTCGATTTAACTGGTGCCAATCTAGTTGGTGCAAATTTAGCAAACAGTATCTTCTTTGAGTCTCCAGATGGAACTCTTGAAAATGCTAATCTTTCAGGTTCTGATTTGACAGGAGTATTCGGTGATATAGATCTCTCAGTAGCAACCTTGGGCGATGCTACATGTCCAGATTCAACTATTGCCACGGAAACTAATTGTGACTCAGGCGCATCACAAATTCCCCCTCCATTGGCTCAACCATTATTCCAAACAGGAACACAGGTTGAGGTAGTAATAATTCCGCACAATGCGACTATCGAATACATGGGGCTACACGAGTACATTCCTGGTGTAAACTCACCACTAATTGCAGATTCAATTATCATTGGCGAATCCTCTTGGCAAGAATTCGTCGGTGCAGAACAGGTCAACAACCACACCTCAACAAATTGGATTTATCGTGTCAACGATGTTGATGGAGATGCATTGAAGGCCCTTGGTTCTCGCCTTGAGGCCGACTCAAGAGTCGCTAATGTGCTTGATTGGACTACCGAACATGAAGCAGTTGAAAGAAACGGCGGACTTATTTTCGGAACACCGGGATTGCTATCATTGCAATTCGTTGTTGCTAGTATCGCTGCAGTAGCCTCAAGTTTTGTTTTCCTGTCACTGGTTTTGAATCAGCGAAAGAAGGAACTAGCTGTATTGCAAGCAATAGGTGCCAGTCCAACACAAATTCTACGATTAGTATTATTCGAGATTCTTTCGATAATCATTGTTTCAATGTTACTGGGCTTAGTTCTTGGAATCGGGTTAGCGTTCTCGTTCAACGGCTTCTTTGACGTGTTTGGCTTTATTTTCCAATTATTTGGTGGCGCATCAACAAACATAACGCGGGAACTAGTTTATCCGTGGTTTGAGTTGACATTGGTATCGATATCTGTGTTTACTGCCGTGGTTATTGCACTACTAATGACAACTCGTAGAGCGCTAAAATCAGACCTAGCGATGGTCTTGAAGGGGGAATGAAAATGGTTGAAAGTATACTAAAAGCATCATCATTGTACCACGTCTATGAATCAAAGGCCGAGGATGGTAACGTTGTTGCCTTGAGAGGGATACACGTCGACATCAAGGAAGGAGAAGCCATCGCAGTAGTAGGACCATCAGGGTCTGGAAAATCGACCCTAATGAAGTGTCTTGGCGGTCTAATGAAGCCAAGTTCTGGCTCAGTAATGCTGGCAGGCAAGAACATGACGAGACTTAGTGGAAAAGAATTGGTACATCTAAGACAAAAAACGGTTTCTTTCATCTTCCAGGAAGGCAACCTGTTACCAGACATGACCT
>VMHT01040507.1_pt1 | contig 10640 bp, 6 predicted proteins | sample 4693611 | NCBI WGS metagenome assembly VMHT01 (sample SAMN12280063, study PRJNA550983) | marine metagenome | isolation source: seawater sampled from same location over 5 years 0.02-0.2 micron viral filtrate | place: USA: collected off the coast of southern California halfway between the port... ...
CGGCGTCGCGGCGCGCGCGCGCGGACGTCGATCTGCACCACGCGCTGGGCGCGCGCGCGGAGCGGGCGATCGAGCGCGAGACGGGGGCGTACGCGAGCGCGGCGAGCGCGGCGAGCGCGGCGAAGGACGCGAGCGAGGACGCGCACGAGAGCCTGGCGCACGTCGCGCGAGGATGCAGCGCGAGAGCGTTCGTGCGAGGGTTGGGGACGTGGACGACGACGCTGAGCGAGCGGGTGAGGGCGAGCGAGCGAGGAGGGGCGAGCGGGGCGACGCGGGCGGCGAGCGAGGCGCTGCGGGAGACGCTGACGCGGGCGGGCGGACTGGCGGACGTGCCGGGGGTGAGGAAGGAGTGCTCGAACGCGATCGCGACGGCGTCGAGCGGGATGGTGCGGATGATGACGCAGGGAACGCGCGAGGGGTTCGAGTTGGCGACGACGTGCGCGAGGTGGCATCCGGGGGCGCTGCGGCCGCACGCGGCGGCGCTGGAGAAGGCGTGCGCGGCGATCGTGAGTTCGAGCGAGGATGAAGACGCGCGCGGGCGCGCGGTGGTGTGTTTGGCGGCGCTGCCGAGAATCGCGGGCGATGCTGGGGCTTGGAGCGCGCACGCGAGGCGCGTGATGTACGCCGCGCACTCGGCGATGCACGACGCGTTCGAAGGCGCCGAGGACGGCGAGCTCAAGCGTCAACTCGACGTTACGCTCGCACCTCCGACCGAAACGTTGCCGAAACCGTTCATCGAGGGAGGGTGGCCGCTCGGTTCGATCGAGGCTTTGATTTCAATGTTGGAGTGTCTCGAGGAAATGTGTCGCGCTCGATTTCCGTGCGCCGTGCCGATGCCCACCGCCGCCGCGGTGACGCTCGTCGCTCGAGCGCTCGCGTGCGATGGCACGCCGGTGGCGTCCATACCGGGGCTTCCACCGTCTCCGGTGGCGCCAGAGCTCGTCGTCGCGTTGCCGCGCGTGCACATCGCGGCTTTGGGGGTATTAGAGGCGCTACTAGAGACGGCGCGAACCACGGCGCTGCCGCAGGGAGGTAGAATAGCTAGAGCTCTCGAGGGCGTGCTGCGGGCTAGCGCGCCTTCGCCGAGCGACGTCGAGAATGGGGAACCAATTCGGCATCGCATGCACGCTCGCGCGTGCGCGCACGACGCCATCGCCATTGCTTCGTACGCGCTCGGCGGGGCGTACGTGAGCGGCGAGCTCGCATCCGCGGTCGCTTCGTTCGTCATTCAAGATGCGAAACCGTGTGGAACGGGGAAGAGCGCGCTCGCCAGCGGTGGTCAACAAAGCAAAGCGAGTGCGAAGAAACGCAAAAAAGGTGGCGCGTGGGGTAACGCCACGGCAGAAGGTTTGGACGATCTCACTACGGCTGCGGCTTTGGACGATATGAGCGGCCCCTCGGCGGGGTCGGCGGCTTTGGAAGCCATCAAGTTGCAAACATCCGCGCTGCGAGCGCTGACTGCGATGCTCACGATCGCCGGCGCCATGCTCGCTCCGGGCATTCGATCGAGAATGGACGTCACGATCTCACAAGCAATCGCGCAAGTGTGCGATTTGTCCGCGCCGATGGCTGAGGTGGACGACGCGAGCGCCGAACGCCGCGATGCGGCGTTCGACGCTCTCCTCGCGTCCGTGCTGGCACCTCGACCTTTCCGATCGCCGAATCTACCCTTAGCCGTGGCTGTGTTCGCCAAGGGTTCGTGCGATCCGCAGACGTCGAAGAAGTGCGCGCAGGCGGCGCTCGCGATTAACGCGTTGTTGCACCCGTCGGCGCCGCCGTTGGCTTCGCAAGCCATTGCGCCGCCTGTCGAGCGCATGGGTGCCGAAAGTAACGCGATGGCACCACAGTGGGCGTCATTTACATTTGACGCGCACACTGCGGCGAACGTCGGCGCCGCTGACGCGCTGCGAGCGAGCGTTGGTGATTATTACAAGACGGCGGATGCGCCGACGGCGATAAACGCCGCGGTCAAACAGAATGCCGTGGCGCCTGCACCCGTCGATGATGAGCCCGACGGCGAGAATGTCGATATGGAAAACAGCGAATTGCCGGCGAATGCAAACGCAACCGTGCAGCCGGCCGAGGTCGAGGCGTTCAAAAACGTCCCCGTCTCCGGATTCGGAGCGGCCGCCGGCGCGCCGGCGTTCGCCGCGCCAAAGGCAAATGTCGAACCACCGACGGACTTCATCTCCTTCTCCGCACCCGCGAATAAAAAGGCCAAATCGGACATGTGGGACACCAATCCCGAACCCGTCGGTCTCGGCAGTGGGAAGTCTAAAGTCGTCATGGAGCTCTCCGACGACTCGGACGGAGAACTACCCGAAATTCACAGCGGCGACGACGAAGACGAAGAAGACGAAGAAGACGAAGAAGACGAAGGCGAAGAAGACGAGTAATATCCCGAACGTCGCACTTGTAACCATATCGATTCCTTCCACAACGAAACTCTACAGAAACATTTCACGAAACTCGAAAAGTCAACGCGCCCGAGTTCGCGCGCGCGCGACCGACGAGTCGCGTCACTCTCCCGCGCGCGTCCACGATGAGTGCCGAGGACGCCGTGAAGGCGATACGCATCAAAACCGGCTCCTTGCGGCGTCTGTTTAAAGAGCGCGCGATGTACGCCGAGGAAGTTACGAGCGGCGAGGCGAAAGTCGCCGCGATGAAGCGCGAAAACGCCGACGACGGTGACATCAAGCAGCAGGTGCGCGCCCGAGCGCGAACGACGCGAGCAACGCGACCTCGATGCGTTTTCGTCGCTCACGGTGACTGACGCGCGATGCGGTCGACGCGCGGGGACGCAGGAGAACGTGCTCGAGGAGAGTGCCATGATGGTGCAAGACAACGCGACGCGCTTGCACGACGCGCTCGGGTCGTTGCAAGTCACCGTGGAGCATTTCGAGTCAGATGCGATGGTAGAGGCGAGTGAGGAATATGCGGCGGCGGTGGTGTTGTTGAAGGAGGTCGAGGACGCGCTGAGGAAATGAAGGGGGCGCGGACGTCGAGCGTCGAGCGCTGACGCGGTAGTGCTAACAGTTTGTGATTCTAATGCAACTCTATTGATTCTATGTCTACTGGCGCGCGCTACGCAATCGTGAAATCGTCCAATCGCCGACGCGGACTCGTAGATGAAATCGAGGTGATTTCCACGAGCGGCACGGCGTCGGAATCGTCACCGCGGCGTTGCGACGTCAACGCTTTCAATTTCAGCTGTTCCCACTTGTACTTGTTGTATCCGACCACGCCCACCATGCAAAGTCCGAGGCCGACGACGTTCGCGGATCCGAACTTGTCGCCAAAGAGCAACATCCCACACACGATGTTTATGATGTCTTTCAACACTCCTATGAACATCATGGACATCGCGCTCGTCTCGTTGAGCAGCTCGAATTCGGCTAAAGTCAAACAAAACGCCATCGACGCCCCGCAGGCGAACACGACCAAGTCGACGAATACGTCGATAGGGCTCGCGAGCCACTTTGAGTGTGGAATCGCGAACCACCACCGCTCTTTCAACGAAGAGAACGTGAAAACGATGACGAACATTATCGGATAAATCAAGGACACGAACACCACCGGATGACTCACGTGATGCGAATCCTTGATCCCCTTCGCGTGGTCTCCGGGCTCATCGCGGTCGCGATGCATCACGCGCTGCGAAAAGATCCACCGAAGCGCGCTCATGAGCGCCGCGATGAGACACATGATGAAACCAAACACATCAAACTGGGCGTCGCCCTCCACCGACATCACCTGCCCGACGACGACCAGCGTCACCACGCCGCCCAAGAACCACGTCGGCCTTTCAAACCTAAATAAAAACGCCAACCCAAGCGTGAACACGATCGTGCTCGTCTTCGCCACCGTGTACACCGACACCGTGATGAACGCCAACGACAAATTACTCAGCGCGATGTCCAACGCCATCGCCGCCCCCACCGGCGCCAAATTTCGCCAGTACACCTCCGACGGCACCTCTTCTCGCTTCCCGCGCGCCTTTTCCGCGTCTTCGAGCACGCCCGCCCCCAGGCACGCCCTCGCCATCGCGTACTGCATCGCAAACTGCATCGAAGTCAGGAATATCGGGCACGGAAACCCTCCTCGCTCGACGCCCAGAATCTGTTTGTTGAACAGCGCCAACCCGGTCCCCGTGCTGAACCACACGAGCACCAACAGCGAGCACTTCAGCCCGCGCGCGCGCACGTCGCGCATCGCGCGCGTCGCGGCGTCTTCCCCGTCGCGTCCATCGCGTCCGCGTCCGCGCTTCGCGCGCATGTACCGACGCACGGCGTTTTGAATCTTCACCACCGCGCGGTGCGTCGCCCTCGCGCGCTCGCTCGGGCGCGCGTCCTCGCCGTCGCTCGCGCGCGCGCGGCTCGCGGCGTCGCGCGCGCCGCGCGATGCGCTCGGCGAGAGCGTCTGCATCGCGCGCGGCGCGACGCACCGACGCGCGCGCGATGTGACGCGCGCGAGCGACGCGCGGGACTTCGCGACGCGATGCACCGACGGCGCGCGAGCAACTGTCGCATCGTCGTCCCGGGCGCGGACGACGACGCGCGCGAACGCGACGCCGATGACGCCGGCGACGTCGGCGGCGGCGGCGGCGGCGCGCGCGGTGAGGGAGGCGAACACATGTGCGTGCGCGGGAGACGATGACTTTTCGAGACGACGACGACGACGACGACGGAAGAACGGCGGAAGCGCGCGCGAGAGACGAACGACTGACCCAACGCGCGCGCGCGCGCGTCGTCGCGCAGCACGGGGTCGGGGACGCTCACGATGGATGAGTTTCGGTTGAACAAGCTCGGACTCGGGGTGTCGGCGCAAAACTTGCGAGCGCTCGGCGACGACGGCGGACCGAGCGCGTCGGCGTCGACGAGCGAGGTGAGGGAAGCCAACGAACAGGATGAGTTCATATTAGGCGTGGCGGATCTGGACATCGTGGGGGTGATCGGGACGGGGTCGGGAGGGGTGGTGCGGTTGGCGAAGCATAAGCGAACGGACGAGGCGCTGGCGGTGAAGAATATCGCGATTTCACTCGCGAGGGACGACGATGGGCGAAAACGCATCATCACCGAGCTTCGTACGTTGCACAAGAGCTCGTGCGAGTACATCGTTCGTAGTCTAGGGGCATTTTTCGATCAGGGGAGCGTCAACTTGGTGATGGAGTACATGGAGGCGGGCACGATGAGCGACGCAACCAAGTATCTCGGACCGTGGGGAGAGGACGATTTAGCCGCGGCGACGGCGATGTTAGCGGATGGATTACATTATTTACACACGAAATTGAGTGTCGTCCATCGAGACATCAAACCGTGTAACGTCTTGCTCAATTTACGCGGCGAGGCGAAACTGAGCGATTTCGGCGTGAGCGGACATCTCGTCGACGCGAGTAAATGTCACTCGTGGGTGGGAACGGTTACGTACATGTCACCCGAGCGTATTCAGGGTGAGTCATACGAGTTCACCGCGGACGTGTGGAGTTTCGCTCTCACTGTCATGGAGTGCGCGCTCGGTCGGTTTCCGTACAATTCGCCCGACGTCGCGAGGCGGTATAGCTTTTGGGATCTACTCGATGTCGTCGTCAAAGAGCCCGTGCCTTGTCTTCGACCCGAGCTCAACGTTTCGGAGGAATTCGACAATTTCGTCGCCTTGGGCTTGAACAAAGACCCTAGCGGTCGCATGTTGGCGAGAAACATGATCGCGCACCCGTGGATTTTCGGCCGCGACAGGCGCGAAGACAAGCGTAAAATCGCCGCGCTCTCTCGCAGCGCGCTCGAAGCGCGCACGACCGCGAACGCCGCGCGCGATTCGTCCAGTTAGCCGTCGAACGCGGCGTCATCTTTTGTAACTCACCGCTCGCGCATCGCTCGTTTCACTCATTCGCGCGTCGCTCGCGTGGCGTCGCCTGAAATACCGGTACTCTGCGGCGCGCAGCGATGCACCTCGAGCGCCTCGCAGCGCCGCCGGCGCCCGCCGCCGGCGCGCCGCTCGACGCGGTCGAAGTCCTCGCGCGCTTCGTCGCGATGCGAGACGTTCGCGGCGCGACGACGGCGTGCGGCGCCGTCGCGAAGGCGCGTTTCGACGACCGCGTCGTGGAATCCGCGCGCGCGTTCGAGGTCGCGCTCGACGCGCTCGCGCTCGCGACGGCGCGCGAGGGCGGTGACGCGCTGGGCGCGCGCGCGGCGCGCGTGATCGCCGCGTGCGCGCGCGGACGACGGTTCAGAGAGGATGCGTTCGGGTCGCGCGCGGCGACGCGGTGCGCCGCGGCGTTCGCAGAGCGAAGGCGCGGCGAAGGCGCGGCGACGGCGAGCGCGTTGGCGCTCGCGGCGATCGGAAGCGAAGAGTCGTTCGAGGCGTTGGTGGTGCTGGTGCGATCGGGTATCGGTGCGGTGGCGTTTGAAACGCCGTCGTCGGCGTTGGAATACGCGTACGCGTACGCGTACGGCGTCGCGGCGGAGCGCGCGAGCGGGACGGCGGCGGCGAGCGCTTTACTCGAAGCTTGGGAACGCGTGGACGTCGGTGACGAGTATGCGGTGTTACGAAAGTGCCTATTTGGAGGGCGGTCGCTGCGGCGCGTTTTGGAGAGCGTGGTGACGGGTGGGGCGGTGCCGAAGGCGAACGCGGACGTCGTCGTCGCGGCGTGCGCGAAGGACGGTCGCTGCGGCGCCGTGTACGTCTTATCGGCGATGTATAGATCGAGCGTGGCTTTGAACGACGAAGCCATGCGTGCCTCGTGTGGGGTGGCGTTGATGCGTTCGGTCGGCGTCCTCGAGCGCTGGATCGCGTGCACGGCGCGTGACCCGTCGCTGGAAGCGCGTGCGTTTGCGAGCGTGTCGACGATTTCGGCGTGCTTGGATATGGATGGGCAAAACGGACCGTTACAGTCCGTGCGCGCCGTCGTGGCGCGAGCGACTTGCAAGATATTCGCTCTCATGAATGTTTCCTTGTTGCAATCGCTAGCGCGCGGGCGGGATCCGCGAGAAGCCTCGAGAATATTAGAGGATCTCACGACGTCGCCCATTTACATGAATGCGCACTTCATTGCCGAAGCGGTTTCACGAGACGACGGTCTGGATCCGCGGCAATCGCTGCCGATGCTGATGGAATTTTCAAGAAACGTATACGACACGGCGCAGGAGCTGGCTGCTTCAGAGTGCGCGGGTTGGACTGACACTTTGGATAATTCAGTTGTGCGCGCGGCGCGTGCGAACATTTATGACTTCGCGCTCATTACACTCAAGAACGCTCTACGAGGACGTCTTGAGGCGCATGTCGGTGATGCGATGTTTGTTTTGTCGCACCTTGAATTCGCTAGATCAACAAGTCTTGAGTACGCTCAAGTCCTTGGCGCGCTCGCGACGTTGCTGAATAGTTTGCCGTCGAGTAGCGACGCGCCCGCCGCGATGGCGTTTCTCGCGTCGTTACCCGAGCTCGCGGGCGACGCGTGGCGCGGCGACAAGATTCTCGGCGCTCGAATGCACCTAATCCTCAGGCTACTGCCGTTTGCGTTGTCGAAGTTTACGACGCCACGCATCATCGTTGATGTGTGTCCTTACGTGCGTCGATGTTGCGACCACGAGGCGAAGCACGTCGTGAAAGCGGCGCACGTGGCGTACGTGGGCATTTTCCACGCGCGTCCAGAACTCAACGGACAGTTGTTCCCAGACTATCTTCGAATGTCGCTCGAACGATACCCTGCATCCACGCCCCTAGAGCCGCTCGTCGCTGCTGTTGGATTGGTGACCAAGTTCGGCGAAGCTGGAAGTGAGTTGGCGCTCTTCGTCGCGCGCGAGCTCTCTGAAAAGGTGAAGAACATGGACGCGGCGCCGCCAACGATGAGTTCAGAAGACCCGCCGGTCGAGCCTCTGAGACGATTACTCTTTCAGCTCGTCACTTTGGTCGACTTTCCACTCATACCTGTCATACAGGACATCTTAGAGGATGCCGTTTTAGATAGCTCGGACCCGTTCACGAGAGCGAGGCGGCACGAGACGCTCGCATACACGGTGATGCGATGCCCGGATTACGCGCGAAAGCCGATGATGGTTGATTGGGTGATGCAAATGAATAGCAAGTTGTGAATAGTAAGCTGTAGAACAAGCTTTAGAAATTCAGTAAGACTGGTGTAACAACTGCTTAGCGCGCGAAAGGAATGGATTTGCGAATGTCTTCTAAAAATCCCACTGGATCTTTTTGAAACGTCTCTATTCCGTCTTGAATCCACTTCGACCCGAGCTTGAGACGATGTTCGTTTGTGGGCATACGATAGAGGTACGCCAGCCGCCGCAGCGCCGCCGCAGCAGGTCCCTCTAACGTGATGTCGCCGACGGGAAACGCGACGGCGGCGTCAAGACTACCGAGAACCATCATATCGCCGAGGTGTTGGTAGCGAAACGGAAGCTCCGTTCGTCCGTTCATCGAAGCCCAGATGTTCCAGGCCGCGTAGTCGGCCTGTTGGAACGCCACTTGCGCCGTGGACGGTAAGTGGTCCCAGTCCGCGTTCATCACCTCGGCCGAGCTCGAAGAAGCGTCACCCACGGCATAAATGCGCGAGTGTCCATTCACTCGAAGCGTCGCGTCCGTTTTGATTTTGCGCGCCGGCGTCGTCGCCACGGGCCAATCACTCGGTGTTTCTGCGCGCTGCCCGACGGTCCAGCAAACGAGGTCGTATGTCTCAACTCCTTCTGTCCCATCGTCGTCGGCGAGAGTGATTTTTGACGCGGTACTCACAGTCTCTTCGTCGTTTGCGACTTTGTCCAGACGCATGACTCGACCGCCGACGACGTTGACCCGCGCCTTTTCGAGCACTCGCAGCGCCGCTTCGCGTTGCCCTGGCGGCGCCGTCGCCATCACGCGCTTATTTGGCGTGATCACATCCACCACACCGTTCGTTGATTTCCCATTCAAGCGCTCGGCGATCACCGAAGCCAACTCTACGCCCGACAGCCCGCCGCCGATGACGGCGACGCGCGCGTCTCGCCCCGCGCGTTCAAGCTCCCCGAGCACTCCCGCGATCCGCACCGCATCTTCCGCCGTGTTCAGCGCCACCGCACACTCTCTCGCTCCCGCCACACCTCCATCGCTCGTCGACGTCCCGAGCGCGAGCACCAAGTAATCGTACGCCAGCGTCGTCCCGTCCCCGAGCGTAATCGACCCTCCCGTCGCGCTGTACGGCGTCCCATCCCGCATCGTACCCCTGTCCTCCGGCTCGAACGACACGACTTCACCCTTCACGTGCGTCACCTTCGTCGGCTTCAGCAGCTCTTCGAACGTCGGCGCCACCTCCCACGGCTCCAGCGTCTCGTTGACGAGTTCGTACAGCAGCGGCTTGAACACGAACGCCTCCGCGCGATCGACCACGGTGATCTCCGGCCTCGTCTCGCCCGCCCACTCGAGCGAGTCCAGCCGCAGGGCGGTGTAGAGCCCGCCGAATCCACCGCCGAGGACGACGACGCGCCGCGGCGAGGACGAGGACGAAGGTTCGGCGGTCGCTCGAGGCGACGTCACGCATCTTTTATCGGAACGCGCGCGAAGCGAACGCGCGCGGGACGGCGCGCGACGCGTCGAACGCGTCGAGCACGATGCGTCGAACGCGGTGCGCGCGATCGAAGGAGGCATCACGGCGCGGGCGCGCGCGTCGGTGTGACGAACGACTCGGCGGACGACGCGAACGACGCGAACGCGCGGCGGACAACGCGAAGGCGAAAGACGCCGCGCGCGATGGGCTACGCACGTCGTGGACTACACATTACATCGAAAATTATTTCTACGATCGCGAGACGGTCGGCGGCGCGCTCACCCCATCGTCTCGCGCGGCGCGCCGTCGGCGGCGCGCGCGTACAACTTTTGCGTTTCGTCGAGGGCGACGTGCGCGAAGCAATAACTCACGCACGGCATCGACCGCGCCTCGCACGAAGGTTCCTGACACACCGACGTCGTCCCTTCGAGCGCGCGCGCGGCCTCGGCCTCCTCCGCGGCGTCGCGCGATCCCCCGTGTCCGCGTCGTAACTCAAACCTTCGATGCTTCTTGCGCAACTCCTCGAGCAGGCGCCAATACTGATCCCTATACATCGACCGAAGCTCGCGCATGCGCTTCAACCGTCGCTCGACGAGCGCTCGCTGCGTCGTGTTCCCGTCGTCGTCGGCATCGTCGCCGTCGCCGTCCGCACCGACCGACTCGCGTCTCGCGTCGTCGTCGTCGTCGTCGTCGTCGAGCGCGTCGTCGAGCGCGTCGTCGTCGAGGCCGAGCGCCGCGCGAAACTTGGCGCGAAGCGCGACGTCGCGATCGACGACGTTCGCGCGCGTTCCGTTCGTCGTCGTCGTCTCGTCCGCGCGCGTCGTCGTCGCCGCGTCCGCGCCGCCGTCGCGCGTCGCGCCTTCGCCGCCCAATCCTCGTCCTTTCCCGTCCTCGTTCGCGTCGCTCGCCGCGCGCGCGCCTCCCCGCGCCCCTCCCGCGTCGCGCATGTTCACCCGCGGTCCGATCGCGCGCGGTTTCGTCGCGCGCGGTCGCGCGCGCCGCGCAGTGCGTCGTCACACGTCGACGCGCCGCGATGCGATGCCGACGCGCCGTCGCGCCGTCCGAGCCGCTCGCGGCGCGCGCGCGGCCTCGCGACGCGCGGCGCGCGGCCCGGCGACGC
>VMHT01003627.1_pt1 | contig 10638 bp, 11 predicted proteins | sample 4693611 | NCBI WGS metagenome assembly VMHT01 (sample SAMN12280063, study PRJNA550983) | marine metagenome | isolation source: seawater sampled from same location over 5 years 0.02-0.2 micron viral filtrate | place: USA: collected off the coast of southern California halfway between the port... ...
TGCGGACTGTTCAACCTCCGTCAGTTTGAGTTGTCTCAGAGTACTCTGGAGTACCAGCTACCCGCACAGTTCCTACACTATTTCCCAATCAGCAATTTGCAAATTAACTGATCCCAGATCCACCGGCACAGTTTTCTCTGTGGTTTCCCAGTGGATCAGGGATCAGTAGCGTTGCTGTTATCCTACAGGCCAACGCTAAAATCCGTGTTATTTAATGTGCCGTCTTCTAGAATTTCTGGACTTATAATTAACATTAAATAACAAATCATATATAATGCTTGACTATCCTATTGTCAAGTGTTAAAAAACATTTATGCAAAATAAAATAAATAATCAAGAAAGAGGAAAAATGACTAGACTACGATTAAACCAAGAATACCGAAACAAGATAGCAAATAGAATGAGGGTACACCTTGAACAAGAGGACACGCAAGAAAAACAAAAGTATGACGAACTGAAAGCTAATCAGATTGACATAAATGACAATGCGTGGAAGATAGCAGAAAAAATAGTTAGACGACATTATACTGAAGATGATGTAGCAAAGGCACAATATCTACAAGATAAGTTTGAAAATGTTTCTACTATTGCAAAAGATAGTTGCTTTCATTTTCATTATATGGGCGAGAAAGAAACAAGGGACTATGACAATAATCTTAAAATGGAACAGGCACAAATTGAAAAGCATTTTGATTTTAGATTGAATGGTTCAATAGATACTGAAAGCAATTCTTCATATTCAAGAACTGATAATGAATATGGTTATGCTTTGTTTAGAGATGAACTAAAAGCACAAGATGATTGCAACCCAGATATTTTGATTGAACAAGAGGGCAAAGATAACAACCCACATAAAACAAAATATGTTGATAACAACAATTCTTATCTTGGTAATGATGACAAAGGTTATGGCAAACAATGGAATGACAAATACCAATTAGATTTAATTGGTAGAGATTATTGTAGAGATAGGTCTATTGCTTGTAATGAATTAGAATTTAATTTTCTAATACAATGGAAACAGGCAAAAAGTCAATTTGTTATTGCTCATCATAAATGGATTAAATCTGTTTTAGACCAGATGAAAGAAATTAAACTTGGTTTAAAAGGTTATAAATATTTAGATGAAGCATTAGAACTTTGTACTGAACTTGGTTTAAATATTACTGACGCAGAAATAATTAGAACTAATAGTACAGGACTTGTAATCTACAATCCTAAAAATCTTGCTGAAAGAATTAAAGGCATGAAGAACAAGAATTCTAGTAGAGCAGATAAGATTAAAGCTAGACTATTGTACGAAACACAACAGGCAGAAAATAGCTTAAATTAAGCTATTGACAAACCTATCCTACTTGGTGTAGGATAGGTACAGAAAGAGAGAAATAAATATGACTAAAACATTTTACATAACTTATTGGGCTTCTAAACATAAGAAGCACATAACAAGACAAGGTAAGCACGACGAAAAAAGCAGATATGGAACATCTAAAAAAGGTGTGCCATATTATGTTTATTATGACTTAGATAGTCATGGTTATAGAACAGCAACTACAAGTTGGAAAGTGAGGCACTAATGGAATATTTAATTTGTTTTGGATTTCCATTAATTTTAATTATTGGAATATGGCTAGCAAAAAATACGCAAGACTTTATTGACAACCAAAATGCACAGGCTAGATTAGACCGAGCATTTAAACAAGCAAAAGAAAGAGAGAAAAAATAATGACAGGCGAAATAATAGGAAGATTGTTAATGGTACTAACAGGATTTATATTAATGATGTTAGGAGTAATAACTTTTTTACACGCAGGCGAACACCACACATTAGGAGTGTTAATTACTTTTAGTGGTTTTGTTTCAATGTTGGGGGGACTACCACATCATGAATAGTTCAACACAATTTGATTACGATGAAATCAAAAAGGCATGGCATAACTATCGTAATGAAAGTTTAGAAATCTTTCATTATGGTTTTGAATTAGAACTTGAAAAGATTGCAAAGAAGAAAGAGTTCAAAGATAGATTAGGAGTGGGCAATGAGTGATTTTAAATGGTGCCATGGTCCGAGTTGCCATACTCATAAAACACAGGACCGAGTGCGAGGTAGTAAAGGCAATAAAGTATTGAGAACTAGAAAGATAAAAGACAACCCACACTACAACCAATATTTTACCCCTTTTAAATATTTCTGTAGTCAAGGTTGTTATACTGATTTTTTTAAAGAACACATTGATAGAATAGTCGCCATTGCGCCAAGACGAGAGCCACTAGAAACACCAATCAAGGACCCTGTCAAAGATACCGAGAGGCGTTGGAATCAATGGACCATTGAGAAGAAAGTAAGTTGACAATGTTAGACTTATCCTATATTGTCCAAGATATGACAAATACAAATACAGACAATAAAACAGAAGAAAGAAAGAACAGGTTCAATGGTGAGTCTGTTATGTTAACTAAGGAAGAGGCTAGAAGACATGACCTTATCTTTGTGGCTGAGTCAATGGCTGAGTTTCATGCTGACCCAGATACAAAAGACAAGCACTATAAGATTATGCGTGAGCATCTTAATTGGTTTAGGCAACACAATGCATCAGCTTACATGGTGCTACTAGATTAACTCTCTCTGTGTAGGCCCTAACGGGCCTACACATACACACAAATAATTTATATCCAATAGAGGTACCACACCCAATCCCAATTAACTTTGCAACTATATAAACGATACACCTTTATAAAAAAAGGGGTCCCACTACTCTGGGTTGTATTGCTTGTTTTAGACAGTTAAGAGTGGTATAATACTTCTTCACTGGTAAAAAGGTGCAAAAAATTTTATAAAATTTTTTATGAAACAAAATATAGATATAAATAAGTTACCTTCAGAAATTCGTGCTCAGTATAAAAGATTTAAGGTTATGCATGCTGAAAAAAAAATTCAAAGAAAAGCAAAAGATGACTTTATGGCATTTACAAAAGCTGTTTGGCCAGAATTTATAGAAGGTGCACATCACAGAGTCATTGCTCAAAAGTTTAATGACCTTGCAAATAAAAAAATTAATAGATTAATTATTAACATGCCGCCAAGACACACGAAGTCAGAGTTTGCAAGTTACTTGTTACCAGCGTGGATGGTAGGTAAAAACCCCAAATTAAAAATTATTCAAGCGACTCACACCGGAGAACTTGCTGTAAGGTTTGGTCGTAAGGCTAAAACGCTAATTGATAGCGAAGAATATTCTAAAATTTTTGATACAAGTCTTAGAGAAGACAGTCAAGCTGCAGGAAGATGGGAAACTGCACAAGGTGGTGAGTATTTTGCAGCTGGTGTTGGTGGTGCAATCACGGGCCGTGGTGCGGACTTATTGATTATTGATGATCCACACTCGGAACAAGACGCAATGTCAGCCAGCGCTTTTGATAACGCGTATGAATGGTACACATCAGGACCTAGACAACGTTTACAACCTGGTGGTCAGATAGTTTTAGTTATGACTAGATGGTCAAAAAAAGATTTAACAGGAATATTATTAGACAATCAAAAAAAAATTAAGGGTGATCAGTGGGAAGTGGTAGAATTTCCGGCAATCATGGACCACGGAGATAAGAAAAAACCGGTTTGGCCAGAATATTGGGCTTTAAAAGAATTAGAAAGTGTTAAAGCTACACTTCCTGTTGGAAAATGGAACGCACAATGGATGCAAGAACCAACTTCTGAAGAAGGAGCGTTAATAAAACGTGAATGGTGGCAAAAATGGAAACATCAAGACCTTCCAGACGTTACTTACGTCATTCAAAGTTACGATACTGCATTTTTAAAAAAAGAAACAGCCGATTACAGTGCAATTACTACTTGGGGCATATTTTATCCTGAAGAAGGAGGCAAACCAAACATAATTTTGTTAGATTCTGTTAAAGATCGTTTTGAATTTCCAGAATTGCGTCGTGAAGCGTTAGAGCAATATAAATATTGGAATCCTGACATGGTAATCGTTGAACAAAAAGCATCTGGAACTCCATTAACGCACGAACTAAGACAAATGGACATTCCAGTGATGACTTTTACGCCAAGTCGTGGTAATGATAAGCACGTACGTGTAAATTCTTGTGCCCCGCTCTTTGAGGCCGGATTAATCTGGGCTCCTGACGAGCAATTTGCAGAAGAAGTTATTGAGGAATGCGCGTCATTCCCATATGGCGATCATGATGACTTAGTCGACAGTATGACTATGGCTATTATGCGATTCAGGCAGGGAGGTTTCCTACCCCATCCAGAAGACTATGAAGATGAAAAACAACCAACTAGGAAAAGAGAGTATTATTAAATATGAACCCTGTAGATATTGGACTTAAAATTGCACAAGTACTAGATAGTATTGGTATAAAAATGGGAAGTTATATCGGTAAAGGTAGTAATGTTAAAAAAGCAATGTTTGGTGGTAAACCAACCATGTTTAAACCCAATGCTTTAGAAGCATTAAGAGGCACTGGTGGTAATTTTGACGACGCATTGAAACTTATAGAAAACGAAGCTCAATTTATAGTTAACGCAACTGACGCTGAGAAAGTAGCGTTTTTAAATAATCTAAATGACTACAAACAATATGGTGGTCCTCTTAAAAAAGACGTAGTTGCAAGAAAAGAATTTGAAGAAGGTTTAGGATCTCTTAAAGGTGATATTGAAAATTTACAATCTTCAACTAGCGATTTATTAACAACTGCAAAGTCTATGAAAGCTGATGCAGAAAAAGGATTAAAAAGTGCAGAAGAAGATTTAAAAGTATTTCTTGAAACAGGTGGTAATCCATTAAAGAAAAAAGATACAAAATTTCTTGGTGGTAGTATGCATGAAGAAGGTCAGATTAGAACTGGAATTAGACAATTTTTACAAAACGAATTAAAAAACGGAAGAATTAAATTAGATGCAATGGATACAGAAAGAGTTATGAAATATTTTCCAACTCTTGAAGATGATCCAATTTTAGTATTTAAAAAAGTATATGGTGATGAAGCTTACAACAAAGCTGGAACTTTTCCAGGTGCATTTGAGATTGGAGAAGATTTTAATCATTACCGAACAATATTTGAAAGTAAAATGGGTGAAGACATTTTAAAAGTTAAAGATAAAAAATATGTTGGTGATGGTAGATTACTTTTAACAGAATCAGAAGAAATAAGAACTCCAACTCCAGATGATGACGACATACCTTTTGCAGAAGGTGGTATTGCAGATATTAGACCAGGATTTGTAAAAGGAACTAAAGTTGGTAAAAGAATTGTTGAAGAAATTGTAGAATACATCACAAGTAAGTTTACTCCAATGGATGCTATGAAAGAAGTTAATAAAGTTATTGGCAAAACTGGTAAGTATAAAAATTTAAAATTAACACAAAAAGATATTGATGAAATTGTAGAAGGTTCTAACGATTTTATATTTCAACGTGATCCGGATAACTTGTATGTTGAAAAAAAATCAATTATTCCTGAAGATGAATACGCACAAGTAAAAAAAGATTTTGACACAGAAATTTTAGATAAGACTGACGACATGAGTCTTGAAGAATCACTAACAACTCTTGAAGGTTTAGGCGGAACTAAAATGGCTGAAAGATTTAGATTAAAACAAAAATACCCGGGATTAGATGATGACTTGTTAACTAACATTATTGAAGACACTGATCCAATGCACAAAGCAAGTGTTCTTGCTAAAATAGACATGGCTATGGAGTTAGGTAAAACTAATAAATCAGCAGACGAAATTATAGAAATATTAAAATCAGAACCTGAAACAAAAATGGCAACTGGCGGACGTGCTGGTTTTTACATGGGCGGTCAGTCAGGTCAGTCAGTAATTGAACCTGATCTATCAGACATTGGCCATGGTTCAGATGCCTTGATGTCTCGTAATAGAATAATGGCTCCCGGATCACAAGCAACAACATCAACAGGTTTAAATTATTTACTAGGTGAAGATAACGACAATACGAGAATTCCTTTTCAAGATGGATTATCAGCAGGAAAAAAAATTGGCAACATATTAGTTCAAGATGAAACAATGACAGAAAGAGCTGGAAAAGAATTAGAAAAAAAACTTGATTCTTATCTACCCAATGAAACTGCAAACGAAAAAAAAGAAAGAGAAATGTTTGAAATGGTTAAAGAGTTTCAAAAATTTAAAAGAAACAATCCTGATTCTCCAATGTCTTTTCGTATGTTTTCAGAACAAAAGAAAAAAGAAAAAGAAATATTTAAAAGTAAAGTAGTAGAATTAGATTTAAAATATCCTGAAAAAGAAATTATAGATAAAAAAACAGGAAGGGTTAATACAGAAAATCTTAAAGAAACAATTGATCAAGCAGAAATAGATTTAGAATTAAGTCCAATAGACGGATTAACTTTAAAAAGAACTATTAACACAGAAGGTGAACAATCTGTAACATCCGGTAGTTTTGACATCAATAATTTTAATTTTAGTAGTGGCAATATTGAAGAAGGACAATTAACAAGTAAAGGTAATTTTAACTTTGGTGGTATAGATTTATCAGGCATGGTTGATAGTAATGATAGTAAAATATTAAATACTGAACTTGGTTTTAATTATGATAATGCATTAAAAGGTAAAATGACAGAATCAGATGGTTATAGATCTACGGAACTAGATTTAAATAAAACATTTCCAATAAACGACAAACTTAATTTAAATCTTAGAGGTGGTGTAGACACTACAACGTTTGATGGCAAAACATACAAAAGTTCTGATTTAACACCTAAACTTAGTTACAATGACGGAATACTAAATGCAAGTATTGCTAAAGAAATTATGGAAGGTGGTGATAAACCTAATTTAGGTCTTGGTGTTAATTACAATGATTTTTATTTAAAAGGAGATAATTTATTATCACCAGATAGAGCTGGTGTTGCGGGTTATCAAAAAGAATTGGGTAACCCAGATGATAATCTGTTTTTTACAGTTGGTGGTGAAAAAGCACTATTTGATGATAATTACACAATAGGTGCAGGTTTAAAACTTAAATATGCAGACGGTGGTATCGCTGGCCTAAGACAAGGTTACGTTGGCGGTGGTGGAGTTAATCTAGCGCGTAGAGGCTTTTTAAAAATATTAGGTGGAACGGTTGGAGCCATAGCTGCATTTAAAACAGGTGCATTAAAATTATTAGGTAAAACAGCAACAACTAAAGCTGCCCCTAAATTCTTTACAGCAGCAGAAGGATCTGGTGCACCGGCATGGTTTGAAGGTATGGTTAATAAAGTTTTAGCAGACGGTGTAGACATTACTAAAAAAGCTGCAACGATAGATGGTCAAACTGTTAAGTCATTAGACACACCAACTGGTAAAGTTAATGTTACAATTGATAGAACAGGTAATATTGACGTAAACTACATGGGCGATAACACTGCCATGGGTGAAGGCGTTGATATGAGATACACAGTAGGCCAAGCAGATGAAATGACTAAAGTCAAACCTTTTGATGAGTTTGAAGCGGTTGAAAATATTCCAGAAGGCAAAATGACTGGACCTAATGATTACAATGTTGAGTTTGGAGAAAATGTGACAGACAATGTTAGTGGTTTATATTCTGATACATCAGAACTTGCAGAACTTGGTGGTCAAAAACCTTTGATTAAAGAAATATCTGAAAGTATTAAAAAAAGACAAACATTAAAAAAAATAAATGACAATCCAGATCAATTTGCAAGTGATAATTTACCGGATTATGATTACTAATGAGAACTGATAAATACATGATGGCGAAAGCCTGGATGAAACAAGACCAAGCCCCTCAATCCGAGGCCCTTGATACTTGGAACACGCTAGAAGCAGAGTTTAACGAAGAAAGAAAAGCAATGTTAATGGCTAGTGCTGAGTCTGACAAAATTAAAGCTATGATGAACAAGAAATATGGTCCAGGGACCATGAAGTATGGTTCAGAAATCAAGCAACCTGAAATAAAAACACCTCAAGCTATATTCGAGTTTACTCAACGTAACCCTGCAGCTGAGGGTGGACGGATACCGTTTGATAATGGTGGTGATGTGGAAGCTATTGCAAAAAAAACAGAACCTTTAAACAAAGGAGAAAAACTAAAACTATATAGATCTTACGATAATTTATTTAAACAAGAATACAAACGACTAGTTTCACTAGGCGATCCTTTTTCTAAAATTGATTTAAATAGAGCTGTTATAAATAGAATAGCAAAAGAAAACCCAACAATTAATTTACAAGACGGAATAGGTTTAGATAAAATACCTGGAGGGGGTAATGAAGAAAGCAAAACTTTATTTGAAAGATATGACAAAACTTCTTCAAGAGGTCCTATTTTTAATAAAAAAGAATTAAAAAATTTTACACAAGGTAATGCTGTAAAAGCAACTTCGTATACAAAAACTCAAGAAAATATTTTTAAAGAACTTCTAAAAGGAAATAATGATTTATCTTCTTTAACTAAAAATCTTAAAATATCAGAAGGTAGATTAAGTTACAATATGGAAAAATTAATGCGTAATCTTGCAAAAGGAAGTGGTGATCAATATACTTTTTTAAAAAACTATAAAGAAAAAGATTTAGAAAAAGTTAGAAACAATGTTTATGAATCGCCAACATTAGAAAATGCTTATCAAAGAACTATTATACAAAGTGTTTTACAATCAACAAAACTAGGTTCACCTGAAAGAAAAAAAGCATTAAATAAATTAAAAGAATTTAATAAATTTAAAAAAGTTATGACAGACAATGGTCTTGATCCAAAAATATTATCATTAGATCATGCAGCATCTTACAGAGCTCTTAAAAACGGTAACATTAAAAGTTTTTTATCTGTTACTCCAGTAATTAGAGATATTAATACTTTAAAATCGGCTTTTGATAAAAGATCACAATTAAATTTACGTAGAATGCAAGAATATTTAAAAAGCGGAGACAATAAAAATTATAAATATTTTTTAAAAAATCAAACCGAATTAGAAAATTTATGGAAAACTATGACAGGTGGTCAATCTAGTTTAGGTAAAATTAGAGTTACGGCTACGGGACCTAAAAAAGGAACAATAAAAATATATGATTATGGAGCAACAAGTTTATTAGATAAAAATAAAAATTTAGTAGATGAGTTAGCTAATAATTTAGATATTAGAAAAAATGTTGTCAATGCATCTAGTGTAGAAAATTTAGATGAAGCAAGAAGAATTATGTTAGAAGGTAGTGAACTAACAGAGAAAAAAATGTTAGGAACTTTTTCATCAACAGATAGAGCTGCTAGAACAAATATTGATAAATCTTTTAAAAATTTAAACAAACCTGAAATGTTTAAAATTGAAAAACAAATAAAATCACTAATTGAAACTATTGGCTGTCCTGACGGTGTATTAAAAGCTGCTAGTGGTGGTAATTGTTTAACTAAAGGTACTGAGTTAATTAACAACGGTATGAAAGATGCATCACAAGCTTCTATGAGAAACTTTAGTAAGTTTGCAAACAGTGCACTTAAACTAGGAAGAAATGTAATTAAGTTTGGTGTTATACCTGAAGCTATGTTTATTGGTGCAGAAAGTTTAGTAAGAATGGGAATGGGTGATACTTTAAGTGAAGCTAGCAAACAAGCTGTTGGTTTTTATTTAGATCCTATCTTTGGAACTAATTTTAAAAAAGAGGGAGCTTTTTCTAAAATGGCAGGAGATGTTGGAACTGATATGGCTTTTGATGTGGCAAAATTAAATGAATACAAAGAAGCTTTAGCTAAAAAAGAAAGCATAGAATCTAATAAAAAAAGTGCTCTTGCTGTTAATGATGAATCATTAACAGGACTTACTGATCAAGAAGTTGCTGCACAATATGATGCAAACATTGCTAAAGCTCAAGCAGAATTAAATAAAAGAATGTTAACTGAAACTGAAAGAGTAGATTTTGAAAACAAAGCAGACACCGCGGCAGATGTGGCCGGTGTTAATAGTCCTGTTAGACAAGCAATTGGTAAAGCTAGATCGGATACTGAAATGATGCGTTATGAAGATGACTTTTCTGGAATGCAATCAGATATGTTTACACAAGATCCAATGTCTCAAAAAGCTAAAACAGAAAGGTTATCAAATTTATTACCACAAAAATCAATGAGACCTGGACTATCTAAATTTGTAAATTTTGATGATAGACAACTAGAACAATTATCGGGTCTTACAAAAAAACCTGTTAAAGAATTAAGAAATTATCAAGAGTATTTAAATAAAGAAAGAGGAATGTCTTTATTAGAACAAGAACAAATTTTTGGTAAAGAACAAACTTATGGGACACAAGGAAATTTCTTTGGAGAAAAAATAAAACAAAAACCTATGTACGATTACGCAGAGGGCGGTATAACAGGATTAAGGAGTAAATATGAGTATAAAAAATAAACCACAAAAAAAGAAAAATCCAACACTTGCAGCTAAAAACCCTGCATTTAAATGGTGGGCAGTGCCACCTAAAAAAGGTCCTCTATCACAGGGGTTGAAATTACCACCAAAACAAGTTAAGAAAGTCTAGGAGAAAATATATGGCAGATATAGATAAAGCTCTCCCTAATGACAAGCGTCCTGACGATCAAGTTGCAGATGAGGAGATTGGCATTTTTGAGGAGAATGAAA
>VMHT01128942.1_pt1 | contig 10638 bp, 8 predicted proteins | sample 4693611 | NCBI WGS metagenome assembly VMHT01 (sample SAMN12280063, study PRJNA550983) | marine metagenome | isolation source: seawater sampled from same location over 5 years 0.02-0.2 micron viral filtrate | place: USA: collected off the coast of southern California halfway between the port... ...
ACGACCAGCATTTCGCCGTGCGCGGCGGTGCTGCCGTGGGTATGCACCTCGATTTCACGCGCGCCGCCACCGCGCGCGACCATGTTCGGATGCAGGCTGTTGGCCAGATCCAGAATTTCCTGGGCGTTCTGCAGCAACGCCTGGCGCGCGTGTGCCGCATGCGGCACGCCCACGATCTGTATCTGGCCGATGAGCAAAGGGCGCTCGGCATGACTTTCGAACCCGCCGGCGCCACGCACGATCTTGGCCGCGGAGCTGACTGCGGCGATGATCGAGGGCTCTTCGACCACCATCGGTACGAGATAGTCGCGGCCGTTGATCTGGAAATTCAGGCCCAGGCCCATCGGCAGCCCGAATACGCTGATCACGTTCTCGATCAGCCGGTCGGCCTGGGCGGCATCCATCACGTGGGTGCCATCGACGAGCATCTCGTATTCGCGCTCGTCGATGACCTCGCGCTCGAGCAGAACGCGCAGCCGGTTGGCGACGGAAAACTTGTAGAACGAAGGTATCCGGGAATGGCTCATCGCAATTGAAAGCGTTTCGTAACAGGGCGAAAACGAGGCCGGAGCCGGGTTCCCGCTAAAGATCAGGGGCGCAGTTTATCGCAGACCGATGGCAGACCGGCGTCAGCCCGGCGATGGCGGCGTCCGACAGGCCACGCCGGCGGCGCCGAAATCCAGGTCCACGACCCGTGCGCCGGCCTGTTCAAGCGCGGCGTGCAACCGCTTTTCCTCATCACCACGTTGTGCGAACACCAGACCCACATCGCCGCCACCGGCGCCCGATGTCTTGAATACGCCGCCGTGCTTTGCCGCCAGATCGGCCAGTTGAAAATGCTGCGGTGTGACAATACCGGCGCCGGCCGCGGCATCGAGTCGACATAGCGCAGCAAAATAATCGGCGGCGAGCGTGAGAAAGCTGCGCGTATCATTGAGGCTACCCACGACGGCGTCCGCCAGCGCGCGCAAATCTGCCATGTATCGGGCATGGGCGTCCGGCGCGCGGTTGCCGTAATCCGCTACGCGTTCGACGAGGTCGGGTGTGCTCGCGCCAGTGCCCGTAACCAGCGCGTAGGCCGCGAGATCGGCAGGCCAGGTGAGCGGTATGGGCGTGTGATCGCGGGTATAGCTGATCAAACCGCCGTAGACGGCGGCTGCCACGTCGCCACCGCTGCCGCGTCCGTTCTGGGCTGTGCGATGGGCGGCGATCGCGCGCATTGCCAGGGCGCCCATGTCGAGCGATTCACCGCTTGCCTGCGACAGGGCCGCGGTCAGCGCGGCAGCCACCGCCGCGCTCGATCCCAGCCCGAGCTTATGGCCGTCCTGGGCAAAATCCCGGCTATCGATCGTAACGTGCTGCGCGGTCAGGCGTGTGCCCAGCGCTGCAGCGCTATGCGCGCGTACTGCCTCGAACACAGCGAGCTTGCTGCGTGTGGCGGCGTCGAACTCAGGGGGGGCCTGAAGGTCGGCGCCGAGATCGAGATCCCGAATACCCAGATTCGCAGCGGTGAGGCGCCAGCGCGCATCGGGCGAGGGCGTGGCCCTCACATGCACGCGCCGATCGACAGCCGTGAGCAATGCCGGCGCGCCGGCGAGTACCGCATATTCGCCGATCAGAAACAGCTTGCCGGGGGCGCTGGCTTCGACGGCCACGTTCAGTCGAGCGGGTGGGCGTCGGGCCCGAGGCCGCTGATACGCGTATCCAGCACGCCAGGTACGTCGGCCAGTACAGCCGCAACCTCAGCTGTATGTTCGGGCGCACAGATCGCCTTGACCTGGGGCCCGGCGTCGATCGTGAAATAAACCGGCGTACCGGCAGCGCGCAGCGCGCGTATTGCGTGCATCGCGGCAACCGTCGCGGCATTCCAGTAGATCAGCCCGGGGCGCGTCGACAGCATCAGGCCGTGCAGCTTCAGACAGCTCATCTCTGTGAGCGCGCCTACGGTTTCGAAATCGCGGGCGCCGATGGCATCGCGCATGCTCGCCAGATCGTCCGGTGCTCGTGCGACCCAGGCATCGTAATAATCGGAACGCTCGTCGAGTGCGGCCATGCCGGCGGTGGAATTCACGCTTTTCGCGTTGCGATCGGTAATCGCGACGACCATGCCCAACGGCCAGTCCTCGGCATTCAGTAGCGGCTCGGCGTAGGCGTCTTCGCCGCCGTCGGCCTGGCCGCGGTGCATTTCCACGATGCCGCCGAATATCGAACGCGCTGCCGAGCCGGAACCCTGGCGGGCCAGAATCGATAAGTCGCGCGCACTCGTTTCAAGGCCAGCGGCTCGACAGGCGGCCAATGCCAGCGCGCTGTAACCCGACGCAGACGACGCCAGGCCGGCACCAGTGGGAAAATTGTTCCAGGATTCAACGCGGGCGCGATGCGCGATGCCGGCGCGTGCGCGAATCAGGTCTAGAAACTTCGTGAATGGCGCGGCATCGACCTTGCGCCCGCCGATATCGACGCTGTCGCGTTCGGCGCCGGGATGAAAACCCACGCGGGTATCCGTATAGAGCGCATCGAGCGTGATCGAAATGGAGCCCACGGCCGGCAGATTGAGCGCCGCGTCGCGTTTGCCCCAATACTTGATCAGGGCGATGTTGCTATGCGCGCGTGCAGTGGCAGGCGAAATCGGTGCAGCACTCATGTGGCGGGTTCAAAGCCGGTCGAAGTCAGACGAAAGGATACGCGAAAGCGCTGGCGCGGCGCAGTTGCACGGCGTATTACAAGGTGCAGCATTTGCTAGCATATCGGTATTCAACTTGGCCTGCCGAACTCGGCACAGCCGCGAAGACAAGAGATCGCGATGCCTGGAATCAGTGGACTGGCGCTATATCTGCCGCCCTATCGTGTACAGCTCGCCGACTGGTGCGAATGGAACGACCAGTCCTGGGACAAGATTCGTAACGTTGTCGGGCGCAGTTTTCGTATGCGCGGGCCGGAACAGAGCGTGTATACGCTCGCGGCGAACGCCGCGTGGCGGTTGATTCAGGCCTACGATATCGACCCGCGCGATATCGGCTATTTGGCGCTGGGTACGGAATCCTCCAGCGACAATTCGGCCGGCTCGGTCATCGTCAAGGGTATGCTCGACGATGCGCTTGCCGCACACCGCATGCCGGCGATGTCGCGCGAATGCGAAGTGCCCGAATACAAGCACGCCTGTCTGGGCGGCGTGTATGCCATGAAAGGGGCGTTGCGTTATCTCGCGACCGACGGTGCAACGCGCAAGGCGATCGTGATCTGTTCGGATATCGCCGAATACGAGCGCGGCAGCAGCGGCGAGCCCACGCAGGGCGCAGGCGCGGTTGCCATGCTGCTCGAAGCCGAGCCGCAGTTGTTGCATGTGGATTTGGCGGGCGCGGGCAGCGCGTCGGACTATCGCATGGTGGATTTTCGCAAGCCGTTCGCACGTTTTCGTGGCCAGCCCAGCCGTATTGACGGGCAAATGCAGGATCTGCCGGTCTTCAACGGCCGCTATTCCACAAGCTGCTATATCGATGCCACGCGGCATGCCATGAACGCGTTGCTCGAGCGGCAGAACGAGCGCCGGCCCGATTATTTTCATCGCGTGGATGCGGTATTCATGCACCGGCCGTATCACAAGATGCCGGCCTCGGGCTGGGCCATGGCCTATCTGTTTGCGCTTGCCGAAGGCGACGCCGCCGCGCGCGCGGAATTGCGTGAATACTGTACACAAGCCGAAGTGGATTACGACGCGGTGCTCGCCGAGATCGGCGGTGCCGCGCCGGATATGCGCGAACGTGTGCATGCCGGGCTGAGCGGCGACGATGCGTTTCCAAAGGCTTCGCTACTGCTGCGCGGCCTGCGCAACAGCGATTTCTGGCAGACGATGGTCAACGACAAGCTCTCGCTGGGCAGCGAAATGATGCGCGATCTGGGCAATCTCTATACCGCGGCCTTGCCGGCATGGCTTGCGGCCGGTTTCGTGCAGGCCTTGCGCGAAAAAGCGGATCTCGACGGCCAGCGCTGGCTGGCGCTGGGCTATGGCAGTGGCGATGCCGCCGAAGCCGTGCCAATGCAGGTTGCCGGAAATTGGCGCGATGCCGCGGCACGCATCAATTTCGTTGAAGCACTAGGCGATCCCCTGGATCTCGACCAGGATCAATACGTTGCCTTGCACGATGGCCGCGTAGCCGCGCTCGACCCAGTGCCCGCGCACGACGAATTCGTTGTCGATGCGATCGGCGAACGCGACGAGCCGGACTTTCGCGACGTGGGCATCGAATACTACCGCTATGTCGCCAATGGCCACACGTTGAACCGCACACGCTAGCGGCGCGGTTCAACGCGTTCACTGCCTGCCCGTAGGGCTACGGGCAGGGGTTGGGATTGTCGGCGTGAATCGCCTCGATGGACTCGATCAGTTCGTCGGACAGTTCGATATCAGCGCTGGCGATATTGGTTTCCAGCTGTTCCATCGTCGTGGCGCCGATGATGTTCGATGTCAGAAAACTGCGGCTGTTCACATAGGCCAGCGCCATCTGTGCCGGGTCCACGCCGTGCTTGCGGGCCAGCGCCACGTAGTCGGCGGTGGCCTGCTTGCCGCGGGCGTTGGTATAACGCGAAAAACGCTCCCAGCGCGTCAGGCGAGCGCCTTCGGGCGCGGCGCCGTCGAGATATTTGCCGGTGAGCATGCCGAATGCGAGCGGCGAATACGCCAGCAGCCGTACATCCTCGCGCTCGGCGCATTCGGCCAGGCCGATCTCGAAGGTGCGGTTTAGCAGCGAATACGGGTTCTGGATGGATACCACGCGCGGCAGATTCTCGTTTTCGGCGGCGCGCAGATAGCGCATCAGGCCCCACGGCGTTTCGTTGGACAGGCCCACGCAGCGGATCTTGCCTTCCTCGACCAGACGACCCAGCTCGCCCAGTGTTTCCTCGATGGGCACCGCGTCATCGTCTTCGGCGTGGGTATAACCGCGCTTGCCGAAGGTGTTGGTCGAGCGGTCCGGCCAGTGCACCTGATACAGATCGAGATAATCGGTATGCAGCCGGTCGAGGCTGGCTTCCAGCGCGCTGCGGATCTGTTTCGGCGTCAGCCGTGTTTCGAAGCCGTCACGCAGATAATCCATCTTGGAGCGGCCGGTGACCTTGCTGGCCAGCACCACATCTTCGCGACGGCCGGAGGCGGCCAGCCAGGAGCCGATGTATTCCTCGGTCCGGCCCTGGGTATCGGCCTTGGGCGGCACCGGATACATCTCGGCGGCGTCGATGAAGTTCACGCCCTGATCCAGCGCATAGTCGATCTGGCGGTGAGCTTCGTCTTCGGTGTTCTGCTCGCCGAAGGTCATGGTGCCGAGCGCGATACGACTGACGTCGATATCGCTGCGGCCGAGTTTGCGGTATTGCATGAAAATCTTCTTTATTGACGTGTAATGGGGCGCTTGCGTCAACTCAACGCGACAGCGCTGCCTCGCGCTGTTCGAGCAGGCGCCGGATGATCGGCCCGATGATGATTTCGATGGCCATGCGCATTTTCGTGCCCGGCACCACCACGGTGTTCGGGCGCGACATGAACGATCCATGGATCATGGTCAGCAGATAGGGAAAATCAACCGCCCAGTGCGCCGGATCGCGAAAACGGATCACCACCATGGATTCGTCGTCGTTGGGTACATCGCGCGCTACGAAGGGGTTGGACGTATCCACCAGCGGCACGCGCTGGAAATTGACGTCGGTGCGGGTGAACTGGGGCGTGATATAGCGCACGTAGTCGGGCATGCGCCGCAGGATGACCTTGGCGACGTCTTCGGGCGCATAGCCGCGCACATCGATATCGCGGCGGATCTTCTGAATCCATTCCAGATTGATGGTGGGCACCACGCCGACCATCAGGTCCACATGCTGGGCGACATCGACCTGGTCGGTGACGACGCCTCCGTGCAGGCCTTCGTAGAGCAGCAGTTCGGAATCCGGGTCGATCGGCGCCCAGTCGGTAAACGTACCGGGCTCGAGGTCGAACTCCGCGGCTTCGATTTCGTCGTGCAGATAACGCCGGGTTTCGCCGGTGCCACGATCACCGTATTCGGAGAACAGCTTTTCCAGACGGTCGAGCCGGTTGGCGCCGGGCCCGAAGTGGCTGAAGTTCTCGCCTCGAATGGTCGCGCGCCGCACGGCCTTGGCCATTTCGCGGCGGCTGTAGGCATGGAATGCATCGCCATCGATATAGGCGGCGCGCACATGCAGGCGATGAAAGATGTGCTCGAATGCGATACGCGCAGTCGATGTGCCGGCACCGGATGAACCCGTCACCGCGACAATCGGATGGATCACGGACATGTTGCGATAACTCCCAGTACTGCGCCAACGAGCGAGCGTTCTGGTCGGGGCGCCATAGCCGCCGACCAGAATGCGCGATCAGGGTACGGATGAACAGCTGCTGAAGCGCTGGTCACCGTTAACCAACCATACCACCGCTGTGCGCTGAACCGCAGCGCGCGGTGCGTGGGCGGCAGGGCTTTTGCATACCTTGCATATCCTGCTGCGGCGCCCGTGCCGTGGGCGTATTGCAGTTGGAAAACAATCGGTTTGTGGTGCGTCGCAGCTTGACACGAACCGGTCTATACCATTTAGTGAAACCACTCTATCCAGAATCCACGAAGGGGGATTTATGCGGCTCAAAACCATCGGTTTGGCCATCGCGTTCGGACTCGTCACCGTAGCGGGCTCCGCGAACGCCGAGACCTGGCGCTTCGGACTCGAAGAGATCGAGGGCAGCGTCCAGTACGAATATGCCAAGGAATTCAAGGATCGCATCGAGGAGAAGAGCGGCGGCGATATCACCGTGCAGCTGCTGCCTTACGGCAAGTGGGGTTCCAGCTACTCTGCACTCTATGACGCGATCCAGAACGGCGCGATTCAGATCGGCTTCGGTTCCGGTTTTCTCGGTGGCACCGTGCCCGAAAGCCAGCTGATGAGCCTGAACTTCGTCATGCCGGAAGACGAGCTTGAAACCGCGAAGGTGCTCAACTCGGATGCGTTCCTGAAAAGCGATGCCTGGCAGCAGTCGTATCGCAAGCGTGGTCTCGTGCCCCTGGCGGAACTGCCCGAGGGGTATCAAGTCTGGACCGCGAACAAGGAAATCCGCAGCCCGGAGGATATGAAGAACCTGCATATCCGGGTGATGGATAACAGCCTATTGCGTGCGACCTATCGTGCCTACGGCGCCGCGCCGATCACGATCGCTTACGGCGAGCTCTACAGCGCGCTGCAGCAGGGCCAGGCGGATGCCAACATCCAGCCGGTGTTTGCGCATGAGGAAATGGGCTTCTACGAAGTTCAGGACTACATGATCTTCGCGAACCAGTCGCAGTTCGTCGGTAATGTCATCGGCAATCTCGACTGGTGGGAAGGCCTGTCCGAAGACCAGCAGAAGATGGTCGAACAGACCACCCAGGAACTGGTTCAGGTCGGTCACGATATCCAGACCAAGTTCAACCAGGAACGTCTGGACACCATCAAGGAGAAAGGCGATATCCAGATCATCGAACTCAGCGACGAAGAGCGCGCCAAGTTCGAGGAAAAAGCCAAGTCCGTACGCGATACCTACGTCAACGACGTGGGCGAGCGGGGCCAGGCTTCACTTGACGCGCTGTTGAGCGCGATCGAGGAAAACAAGAGCGCAAGCGACAGCCAGTAAGTTCGCCGGCGTTCTGGCCCGATTGTATCGATCGGGCTTGACCATAGACCCGGGCAGTACGCTGCTCGGGTTTTTTTATGTCTTTGCTTTCAGTGTGTTCGGGGGCGCTCAATCCTGATCACCTGCGAGTGGTACGTCAGTATGGGCGCGGTTTCATAAGTGGATGCCGATAATCGCTTGATGGTGGCTCGTGCCGGCAGCGGGGTATCGATCGCATGCTGTGTTGCCCTGGTTTGGTGCATTGCGCGTGCCTGCAACGCCTGAGCTTCCCGCGATCTCGCCCGAGGGTAGGGCCGGGTTTTTACTCGACTGTTGGGTAAAAAGCGACGTCGGGCAGCAAGCGCGCCAGATGCGCTTCAAAACCGAGCGCACGGTGGTTTCGGAAACATGTCGCCCGCGGCGAGGCGCGCATCGCGGTAGGGCTGTCTAGCGGCTTCAAGCCCTGTAGGCCGGTTTCAAAATGGCGGTACGACATCGATGTCGGCACCGCACTATCGTGCAACAGGCCGACAGGCCCCGCCGAACGGCGCACACCACCGCACCGGTTCGTGCGAACGCGCTAAGAAGCGCGCCAGGCTGTCGCCGAAGCGTCGGCTGTTGTCCTATTGTCCGCCAATGGAGGGGAGGAACAGCGATATCTGCGGAAACAGAATAAGGATGAAGGTCGCCAGCATGAGAATGGCGATGAACGGCGGAGTTCCGCGAATCACGTCCATATAGGGCCGGCGGAATACCGCGATGGCGGTGAAGATGTCACAGCCGAAGGGCGGCGTGGCCGAGCCGATCGCGGCCTGTAGCGTAACGATCACGCCGACATGCACCGGATCGAGGCCGGCGGATTGCACCAGCGGCTTGAAGATCGGTACCAGGATCAGAATGACCACGATCGGGTCGACGAACATACAGCCGACGAAGAACGCGGCTGCGATCAGCAGCAACGCCAGGATCTGGTTCTGGCCGATCGCATCGATGGCCGGCCCAAGCAGCTGTTCGGGTACGCCCGCGGTGCCCAGCGTCTGAGAGAATGCCGCGCCCACCGCGACAAGAATGAAAACCACCGCGGTGATCATGCCTGTGGAGAGCGCGAGTGAACCGAGATCGCGGATCGAGACCTGACGATAGATGATAACTTCGAGCACCAGCGCATAGGCCACGGCGATCGCCGACGCCTCGACGGCACTGAAGTAACCGCCGTAAATGCCCCCCACGACCAGCACGGGAAAGCCCAGCGGCAGGATGGTCTTGCGTAGTGCGGTGAAGCGTTCGCCCCAGCTTGCTTTCGGTTCAGCGGGAATGCCCTGAATGACCGCGCCGATATAGCAGTAGATCGAGAACATGCCGAGGATCAGCAGCCCGGGCAGGATGCCGGCTAGAAACAGATCGCCGATCGAGGTCTTCATCACCACGCCGTAGACGATGAAGCCAATGGACGGCGGGATCAGCAGCGCGATATCCGAGGCATTGATGATCAGCGCGAGCGCAAATTTGTCGGGATAACCCTTGGCCAGCAAGCGCGGACGCATGGGCCCGCCCATGGCTACGACCGTTGCTTGAGTAGAGCCCGAAACGGCGCCGAACAGGGCGCAGGAAGCGGCTGTGGTAATCGGCAAGCCGCCGCGCATGTGGCGGGTAAACGCATCTACCAGATCGAGCAGGCGGTTGGCGGTATGACCCTTGGTCAGAATATCGGCGGCAAAGATGAACATCGGTACGGCGGCGAGCACCCAGCTGCCCACGCCACTGATCATCCAGCTCACGGCCTGATCCGGGCCGAAGAACGTCATGCCCGTGAACATCATGTAGAGCGTGCCCACGGCCAGCGGCACCATCATCGGGAACCCGAGCATCAACAGCACGAGCATGATCAAGCCCAACCACATCAGCATGCGCTACCCCTCGTTATCATCATCGTTACAGCCGAAAGCGTACGGACTTCAAACGCCGTTTGGCTCCTGGCTGGTATGGGTCTGTCCGCTATCGTCGAGCGGGATGTCGGAATATTCTTCTTTTTCGTTGAACGACCGATAGATATCGTCGCTGATCAGGTTGCGAACGATAGTGAGCAAGTACTGCACGCCCGCTAGCGTGAAGCCGATCGGTAGCGCCAGATTGACCATCCATAGCGGCACACCGAGCGATGAGCTGGCCCGGCCACGTTCGTAGAGCGTGATGTCGTACTGGGCCGATTTATAGGCGAAATAGAACATCAGCGCGCCGGTACCCAGACAGATGACGATCAGCATCGCCTTGCGTGCCCAGCCACTGAGCTGGTCGTAGATAGCCGACATGCTGATATGCCGGGCGCACCGTGCGGCATAGCCGACGCCGACGAACGTCATCACCACGATCAGCATTTCGGTGACTTCGTACGTGCCGGGAATGCCGCGATCGAAAAGCAGATTGCCCACGACATGGGCACTCATCAGCCCTGCCATGATCAGTACGCTGCCGGCGACGACAACGCGCTCAAGCCAGCCGAAGGCCTGATCGATCGCGTTGAGTGCCGATAGAAGAATGTTGCGGTTCCCGGCTTGGCCGGCGTTGTCTTCGCTCATATGTCCGCCTCGCGTTCATTCGCCCTGACTACCACCGGCTGATGCGTTTTAGTCTGCCGATCTGTATGTCGACCTTGCGCGAACCCTGGTAGCAATAACGTCGGTCGTTGTGCCCGATGTCCTTTTTGACGGTACAGGCATCGTTTAGCCGGCGCTACTCGCCATTCGGACAACAGCCGCGTTGGCCGCGACCATCGCGTATGGCGTGTTACGGCTAGCAAAAGCGATGCCATGCGGTGTCGGGCGTGACTTTCGCAGGGTCCGCGTATTGCCTGCCAACGGCGGTCGAATGCCTAGGGCAGACGGCGATAGGCCATGTCGAATACGGCATGGCCCTTGCGCAGGCCGCGGGCTTCGAAACGGGTGCCGGTACGCGGTGGCTCGCTTACAAAGCCGTCCCGATCGCCGACGTTCTCGAACGAG
>VMHT01153719.1_pt1 | contig 10638 bp, 10 predicted proteins | sample 4693611 | NCBI WGS metagenome assembly VMHT01 (sample SAMN12280063, study PRJNA550983) | marine metagenome | isolation source: seawater sampled from same location over 5 years 0.02-0.2 micron viral filtrate | place: USA: collected off the coast of southern California halfway between the port... ...
ATTCTTGGTGCTCTATTTGCAACAATTCCACCGGTGATTATTGGTTTCATTATGCTTGAACCGTTGACTGCATTACTAATGCTTGGTCTTCTTATCGGAAATCAGCAAGTGTTTGGTTCGTTCGTCGAACCAAACCTATCGGGGTCTAAGATCGGTATCTCACCTTTCGTACTCCTTCTGACCGTCATGTTGTTTTCACAAGTTTGGGGGATTGCTGGAGCAATTATTGGCGCTCCAATCATCATCATTGCGCGACTTATACTCGATGAAAACGAAGCGACAAGACCTGTCGCAATGATGATGGCAAATTCGGTTGAAGAGGAATAGAGTGAGAATTAGGACCAATAGAGGACAAAAAGCAACAATGTTACTGCAATAATGGCGTTGACGGTTCGAATTCTGTTCCAGCGATTCCAAGGCGTTTCGAATTCCGTACGAGATGATTTCGCTTGATTGTCTTCTAGTTCCTCAACATCCAAGTTTTGCAATTGGTTATTGAGCGGGATATTGAAACGAAATGTCGGCAGTTGGACTCCAATTAAGTACAACAATGTCGCTCCAGTGAGGAGGTAAAGCTCCTCCCCTCTTAGGTTCATAATCCCCAGTGCAAGAGTTGCAATCACTGATAAAATCGATCCAGCCCAAACAAGAACGAACAGCGGTTGATTATTCTGAATGACTCCGTCCATATGTTTGAATGCCAAAAGATACTCCTTGTCAGTGAGTTTTGCAATTCCAGGCATGACCACAATAGCAAACCCAAACAGTAACCCTGCGACTAAGGAGCAGAATACTATAGACAAGAGAAGGGTAATTTGTAGAGGTTCCATGTTCAACGCCAAACGAACATCTTAACAATTCTTCCTCAAAACCGTTAATGCTACTAGCTTGAATACTCCCAGATCAGTGGGTAGGCAGTGTACTGGGGGACTGAACACCCATTGTACTCCTCCATAATGTCTTGAGGGGTTTGTCAGAACCCTTGCGATTTCATGGAAACGATATGTCGGTTATCTGTATCAACCCACAAGATACGGTGTAAACTTGTCTTCAATATCTGAGGGGGTTTTACGAGCACTGCGTGGCTTCTTTTTGACCCCCACGAGCGCGATTCACAAGCTCCACTGAATTGATTTTTCCAGTTTCGGGAGATTTTTTGCAGATTTGGTTCTTTTCCTCCGGAACTGCCACGAATAATGACGAGAAAGATTTGATATAACACACGAGGGAGCACTCACTCATGTCAAGCATCGCCGAAATCGACCTCGCAAGCCGCGTGGCCATCCTCGGGTCGGGCGCGCTCACCGGCGTCATGCTCGCGATCGGCATCGGTCTTGGCGGCTACTGGTTGACCCTGCCACCGCAAGAGTTCGACGCGTGGCTCACGCACCACTTCGTTATGTTCCTGCCCGCGGTGATCTTGGTCCTCACGCCTGCGTTGATCTCAGTCTGGATTTGCCGAAGTCGATGCGCTCCCGGCTCCCTGTCCCGCCGCCACTGGAACCGGAGTCTCGCAGGACTCCTCATTATGGTCGTCACCACGACCATATGGCACCTGCCGCTAAACATGTGGGTCTGGTTTGGCGACCCCATTCCGGATGCCACGCTCGAGATCGTGCTGTACGCCTGGCTCATCGGGCACGTGCTCCGCGTCGCCGGACCCCTGGTGGCCACACTCCAAGCGGTCGACGGCCACGTGGGCCAAAAGCCCTGACCGGTTCTTGTGCGTCGAAACCCATGTCGTCCGGAAAAAGAAGTGGAACCCTTTGTACCCCCTTGCGTGAGAAACTCACTCGTCGGTACCCACTGATTGGGCATTCCTAAATCAAAATGGGAATACTGTGATTAGCACAAGAATATATTTTGCTTTCCTTTGACTGTTTTATCAGGCTCAACACACAATTTTTTCCGACTGATTGAAAGGAATTCTGTCGTGAATTTCGCTTCAGGATCTAATCCCAGCTTATCCCTTAGAGAGTTAGCCCAATCCTTTGGCCACTTTTGTGGATAACCAGTAAGATCCAATCCAAGAACTGCAGCGCCGATTTCTCTGTGAAATTGAGTGAATTCCACCATCTCCCCCCCGCCTAGACGGTTGGATACGACTGCTTGGAAGATATCTCTGTTGTTGGAAACTGGATTGTTGACGATATCCGTGGAATTAAGTCGGATTAACTCATTATTGATGTTTCGTAACTGTTTCTTCATTTCGTTAATCTCACGCTTCAATTCCTTAATTTCTTCAGGAAAAATAACATCCGAGACCTCCTCCTCTGGTTCTGCGAATTTTGGCAGCCCAGCCACCAAGATTTGACCCTTAATGAAATCATAATCAAGTGTCGATTGATCGATTTTATCCCAATCCAAATCAGGGTACGTACTTCGTTCTCTTTGGATGGTTTTTCCATTCTTTATCTTGTCTTTGAAGGTGTCATTGGTGATCAACACAGAGTTGTTCTTTAGTGCAAATTGTATGAAGTAAATATCCTCATCTTGTGAGTTAATCAACTCTATTTTTCCTTGAGAGATTAATTCATCAACAATATTCATGTCACCTACGGTTGGTAATTCCTCGTTGGCCTTTCCCCAAATGTATGTTCCCTTCTTCAAGACTGCAACGGTTTGCCATCCTAGGCTCTCACCATATTGGATGGCTTGTTGTAAGCGCTCTGGGCGAATCTGAGTCAATCTGGTCCCATCTTTGTCTTTCATTACAATGTCAAAATCGTAATGAATTACGTTTGCTCCATCGATGACTATGTTTGTACATCCTTGTATTTGTTTCATTCATTCACCTTCATTTCCACGAGTCCTTTTGCCATGTTTTCAGCTCTTAGTACGTTCAAACCTTCAACTATGTACAGGCATAGGCAACCTGAAAAAAAAGGCTCAAAATCTTCAACCATAATTATCCTCAGACGCGTGGAGGTCTAATCCGTGGTCGTTTAAGTTATCGATACTAACTTTAGTTGGCCTTAGGCATGAACTGATGTAACTTCAACGCATCAGGTAATGTTGTTATTTTTCCATCCTCGGCTATTGATTTTGCCCACGAAACAAGTGAGTCATAGTGGCCTGTTGTCGACAATTCACCAAGCCAAATGCGTTCTGTTCCGTTCATCATGAGAGATACATTGTTCATGCTACATGGTCCAAGACAGCCCGAAATGGACAGTTTGACATGTTCCTTGAGCCCATGCTCCTCCCATGCTTGCTTCAGCATGTCGATGGGGACAACATCGTTTCCTTTCTCCATTCGACCACAACAACAGCCATCACAAACCATCAGACGCGGAGCCATCGGAACCAACTCAGAATGATGCTCGGATGAATTCGTCGTTGTCGATTGGTACCCATACGTTGGATTTCTCTTCATTCTGAATCTCGACGCGATATGGATTACCTTGATCCCAGGTCTTGATGATTCTGCCTTCAGTGAATTCGCCGATGTTCGCATAAACCAGGTCACCAATATTGAATCTCAAATCTTCTGCTTGGCATTCCATGAGGCCTTTTTGAAGTGCATCGTGATCAAGATCACGGCCAATAAAGACAAATCGGCATTCTCTGGTTTCTCCTTGCTTCCATAAGCCGATGTCGCGACTGTAATCACCACCAAAGAGCATGTGAACCCCTTGGAAGACATACTTCTCATCAACGCCTTTCACAGCAAGAACTCCCTTGTAGCGGAACAGATTCTCTCCATGTTCTTGAATAAGACTGCCAATGTAACGTTCGAGTTTATTGACGTTGAGTTCTCCTTCAAATTTCATACTTGTTGATGTAACCCGATCGTCATGCTCGTGTTCTGCTTCTGTATCTAGGAATTCTGGATCCATCTCGAGGGTTCTTTCAAGATCGAACGCTCCGATATTGATGAGTTCCTTGGGATCAATGATGCTGTTTTCAGTGTAGAAAATTGGAGCAAATCCGTTGATAGATTTAATGCGTGCCTCAACATCATTAAGTTCGTCTTGGTCGACCAAATCAATTTTATTGAGCATGATTCGATCAGCGAATGCGAGTTGCTCGACAGATTCATTTTCAACGCCTTCTGGCTTTTCTTCTTCGATGTGTTGTACGATGTGCTTTGTATCAACAACGGTGATGATGCCATCGAGATTGTAGTTGCTCGAAACTCTCTCGTCTGCAAAGAACGTCTGAGCGACAGGTGCAGGGTCTGCGAGTCCTGTGGTCTCAATAATAACGCCGTCAAAGTCTTTGATACGGTCGTACAAGTTGTCCAAGACTTCCGTTAAGTCACCTCGTACGGTGCAACAAATACATCCGTTCATGACTTCGATAATGCTTTCTTCCGAACTCTCGACTAGGATGTTTTCGTCAATTCCAACATCACCAAATTCGTTCTCGATGACTGCGAATTTCATCTTGTGCTCTGTACTGGTGAGGATGTGATTCAAGAGGGTTGTTTTTCCGGAACCCAAAAATCCTGTTAGAACAGTTACAGGTAGACGATTTTCTGTGGCAGTTTCGCTCATATGTTTCACTCATTAATTCCTCTAATATTATGTATTTAATTCAAACTATTAATCTCGTAAGTTGAGAATATTATATGCAAAGATTGCAATACCGTTGAATTCATGAGCCGTGTATCAATGACAACGACATGGCAGATGCTCGCCGATGCGATTTACTCATCATCGGCGCAGGACCTGGAGGAGGTTCAGCAGCCATTCATGCCTCTCGTCTAGGCCTCTCCACCATCGTCGTTGAAGCCGATCCAGAAGTTGGAACTCCAGTTCATTGCGGCGAATGTCTCTCTGACCTAGCTGTTCAGAACCTCGACTTACAAATTCCAGACCATGTGAAGGCATTGGATGTGAAAGGCATTCGAGTGATTTTTCCCGGTGGAGAAAACAAACTGTTGACAGAACCTGGCTACGTTCTCGAGAAGCACCTTTTCGAACAATGGCTCATGGATGAAGCTATGGCACTTGGGGCCGAATTGCATCTCAATCATCGAGTGACTTCGATGAAAAGAATTTTCAATAGCGAAAATCAATTTTCCAATTGGATTATTGAAGGTAAAGGAAATGAATTTCCAATTGAATGTTCAGCCGTCATTGACGCATCTGGAGTATCAGGAGCGGCATCTAAACTTCTCGATATGGGGACAGAAGTCGAAGTCATTGCAGGATTCCAGTACGAATTGAACGACGTCCCCAATGACGGCTATCTCGATTTCTACTTGTGGCCAAAGTATTCGCCTCATGGCTATGTTTGGATGATTCCAAAGGAAGGCGAACGTGCGAACGTAGGTTTGGTTACGACCGATAAGAAAGGCGCCATCCGCTATCTTGATTCATTTATTGAAGACACGTACTTGGTAGGAAAGCCAACCGTCAATCCTCCTTGGCGCAAAGAGGGGATGAAGATCAAACCATTTGGAGGAACAATTCCAATTTCTGGGCCCCGAAGTAAGACTGTTGACGATGGCCTCATTCTGATTGGAGATGCTGCAGGGTTTACTTCACCGTTGTTCGAGGGTGGTTCACATCTTGCCCTATGGTCTGGACGCGAAGCAGCACAAGTCCTCTCGAAAGCAATGAAGAGTGGTGATTTGTCTGCCAAAGCACTAAGTCCGTACGAACAAGCGTGGAAGTCCACCTTCCCACCGTATCATAAAATTCTGAAAGGGAAGGATGCCTTGTACAATCTCTCCGATGAAGAGATGACTGCGATGGCGAAGTGCCTCCCTGAGGAACTCGGAAACATGAGCCCACTCACGAAACTTGGTATTGGGTTGAAAATCATGGTGCGTAAACCAACTCTCCTGTTCAAGCGCGTCATTTCCGTTCTCCTCTCCTTTGGATATAGCCGTGCGAAACACTTCGGCTGGTGATGGTCTAACGCAAAGCAATAACAAGGGCGCTCCCTTGGTAACATCATGTGGGGGTGGACACTTGTTCTTGCCATTCTTGCATGCTTGGTCATGATGATTTGGCCAAAGTGGAGAGTTGAGAAGCCAGTAATTTCGGTTGCACTCCACCTTGCAGTTGCTGCACCCTTCGTAGCACTTGCATCACGATTCATTGTGAACGACACCACCATTCTCCACGTTGCTCTCAATGGTGGAGAAGATCTCCCACTCAAGTATCGATTCGCAGCCACATGGGCTGCTCGAGAAGGGCCTCTTTTGATGTGGGCTGCATGGATGGGGCTAGTTGCTTGGTGGTTTGGCCGGCCACTGGCCTCTGAACTGGAGCAAACCCATCACCTTCGCTTACGGTTAATGCACGGTTTTACTCTTCTTTTGTTGTTGATTTCAATGACACTCGATCCGTTCGCTGAAAATCCACTTGGCCTGCGTGGAGCGGGACTAAACGAGTTGCTTCAAACGGATTTGATGGTAATTCATCCGCCGTTGGTGTTCCTGGCCTATTCTCTTTGTATTGCATTAGCTGCAACCAGTCTTGCAATTCTTCAGTATGATGACGATGCAGACATCGACAAACGTATGCTTCACCAAACTCGCCCAGGCCTACTCATTGCAACACTCGGCATCGGTCTTGGAGGCCTCTGGGCATACATGGTTCTGGACTGGGGTGGATACTGGGCATGGGATCCTGTGGAAACCGGCTCGTTCCTCCCATGGCTTGCTCTCGTCCTCATGGGTCATCTTCGAACACGCCCGGGTAAAACATCGACTCTCATGTGGACTGGACTTGGTCTTGCCGCAGGTGCTCTTGCATTGTTCGCGACCTTGGTCACTCGTGCTGGTGGCGTTTGGGCAGCATCCGTCCACACGTTCGTCATAGGGGATACAGATGGAGCACCACCTGCAGATGTGTTCGGTCGGATGATGGTTCTGAAGGATCGAGCAGAGGGCGTTGAAATCGTCACGTACGTTTTGCTTATTCTTCTGCTCAGTGGTGTCTTCATTCGTGCAGCACAAGGTGCAACACGACGGCCGTTTTCGAATCTGTTTCTCATTCCAATCGTTGGAGCTTTGATTGCTGTTCTGTTTGATTACAGAACCTATGAATACGCCCCCTCCTTGTTCTTCGTGGCGATGGTTTTCGCACCAACCGCTGTTGATTGGCCAAAACATCTTCAGAAAGACGAGTCGCTCTGGTCGTATAGAGGGTTCTTGTCGTTACCTTGGCTCGTCCTAGTTCCTGCTGTTGCCTATCTCCTTACTCAAGACCTCCTCTTTGTCTTGCTCAACACACTGATGTACGTGCCACTCTATGCGGCTCCAGATGCACGAAAAGCATGGGGTTGGGGCGCTGCTGGTACGATGATGTGTTTGGCATCAGCATGGTCTGGTTTGGTTGAACTGTATGTTGCTGCAATCATGCTCGGATTCTACATTCTCCCTTGGCTTGTCATGGGCGAGGAAGAGATAGAGCAGAAGCCGTGGCTGACCCGTAAATTCCTCATGCGCATAACACTCTGGGCACCTGTGGTTCTCACTAGCCTCTACATCATCCTCACGTTGGTTATTCTTGTATCAAGCATCGATGCAGTTCAGTTTAACGCGCACGAGCTCTATGGTGCTCCATTCGTCATGGCTATGGCACTCGCCTTGTTTGCGTACACATCTCGGAAACAATCGCCGAAACAAATGGTTTCTGTTGTACTTGGCACTGCACTGGCATCAATTGTTCTAGCCATCCTCATTCCTTCAGCACTTGGCGGGGATGCGAGCGAATCAATCTCTGAATTCCTCTCACGTGGAACCATAGCATGGCTGGTCCTTCCTTCAGTCTTGGTTGCGATTGTTCCTGTAGGTGCTGAAGTCTTCAATCGAGTCCAATCTTCTGGATTTGGAAAGATTGCCCCGGCTGCTCACCTCGTTCACTTTGGCCTGCTTCTCTTGCTGATTGGGCACGTCTTTACGACCGTTCTTGTTGACCGTGGAGATGCTTCACATCGAATTACATTGGTTCGAGGGGAAATGGTCGAAGTCGATGGCTATGGCTATGTTTTCGAAGAAATCGTTCTCGATAATGAAGGCCTCGAAGTGGGCGACGGGTACGTTGGTGCTGTCATTAGTGTCTATTACGGCGATGAAAAGATCGGCGAAGTCGAACCCGGATTGATTCGATTTGATGGCTCAAACAATCCTCCGAGAAGTGAAGTGGATACGCTTGTTCGTTACCATGGAGATATCGTTTTCATCTTTGATGGGTCTCAAACAAATGGGTTGATGCAACAAGTTTCGAGCGACGGCGTTGATTCTGTTCAACGAATGCGCGTCATCATTTACGACCTACCAGGCTCTCATTTGGTCTGGGCAGGGTGGGCCATAATGATGGTCGGCATGGCATGGTTGACCGTTCTTGATGTCCGAAAAACACCACATCCTCGCAGTGAAGAAGAGTAGGTTTTCATCCAATTGACTTATCAACACCTTGCGAGTCGCCGAAGCATTCAGGTGAACTGACATGGAAGAAGGCGACATTATTCACGTTGATTATGACCTCTACAATGGCTAAACAGGCGATTTGATTGAAACCACCCGTGAAGCCACGGCGCAGGAGCATGAAATGCATGATGAAAACCGTACCTACCAACCTATGGTTTGTGTTGTTGGCTCCGGTTCCTTGATTCCTGGTTTTGAAGAAGCACTCCTCTCGGCGAAGGTCGACAAGGACGTCGATCTCGAACTCGCTCCTGCTGACGCATACGGTGAAAAGGATTCAACACAAATCGAAACCATCAGCATCGATAAACTCCGACGTGCTGTTCGTGACCCAAACGCACTCTATCTCGGCGCTCCTGTCAACATTGGCGGTCGTCAAGGTTACCTTTCGTTCCTTGCCGCTGGTCGTGCACGTATCGATTACAACCATCCAATGGCTGGTAAGACGCTCAAGTACAATTTCAAGATCGTCAAGGTCGTTGAAGGGAAGGAAGAGAAGGCGGCAGCACTCCTTGAATCCAACACCGGTCATTCTGACTTTGGTGTCTCATTCGACGGTGACGATCTCAACATCGTCATCCCGCAAACAATGCTTTTCGATACCAACGCAGCGATGATGAAGTTCCGACTTGTCACTGTCTTGCGAGACGCTGTTGATTGCGCTAAGGTTTCGTTCATCGAAGAACACGAACCTCGTGCCATTGCAGAAGAAGAAGAGTGAATATAGAGGGAAGAGATATCTCTCAGACCCTCCTCGGCTGTTCGAGGACGTACTATGGCTACACTCGAGTCTATTGATGAAGTTCTAGCAACTCATCAGCCTGCGCTTCCTTCGACACGATTGTCAATGGTTGAACAAACGCTTACTCGTCTGCTTCTTTTCCTTGTTATCGGTGTTGCCATTGGCCTGTTGCTGTTGCCAGAGGCAATTTGGGACGATGGGCTTCGTCCGATTATTTGGGAGCCGATTCAGCAAGATGCTGGTGCTCAAGGCGATGCTGGCTATTCCTATCAGAATACGGCAATCTACACCTTCGGCCTTCTCGCTTCTGTTGTCGTGTTTCAGGCACTGTTCAGAACGTTACAACTGCCTGCAGATGATAAGATGATGATCGCCCTCATCGCTTGGGTCTGTTTAGCACCTATTCTTCGTGTATTGGAAGATGCTGATTTCTTCCCCTCATCGATTGATTGGCTTCTCATTTCACCAATCATTCACCTCCACCTTGCAGTATGGCTTATAGGAATTGGAATCGTTTCACACCTCGTTGGAAAGAAATGGGATGACGTTGCTGGTGATTATGGCGAACTCAACATTCGTGTTCGCCTTGTACCGCTCCTTTGCTTAGCTCTTCTCTTCATGTGGGCACTGCTCTTCCGGCCAGGATATACTGAGCATGATATGGGGATGAGATGGGTGTACATCGGCTTGGCAATTGGATTTGCTAGCCTCATCTTTTCGTTCCATGCTACACGAGACTGGCCAACAATTACTCGCGGTCTACTCTCGTTTGCAGTGGGCGCTTGTTTTGTTGGCCTTGGCCATTGGGCTCAACTTGCTGCTACACCATGGTTGCAAGAATCGGGACGTTTGCCAAACGACGTAGTCTTCTGGCCTTCGTTGGTCGTCCTTGGTATTCCAGGCCTCATCTGCGTAGCATTGTACAGAATCGGGAAGGACGATGCTCGTCAACTCAAACTGACTGGATTTGAAGCAGGCGTCCTTCCAGAAGGCGTCTCCATCAAATCTTGGGAAACCGAGGAGAAGGTTGTCGCAAATCATCCAATTGAACAATTGTCCAACAAAGCATTGCTTGCCAGCCCACTTGTTCTTGCCATGATCTTCGGCCAATTGTGCGATGGATTTGCTACGATGGTTGGCATTGATTATTTCGGATACTCAGAAAAGCATCCATTGAGTGATGCAGTCATTCAGTACGGTGGAGGCATCAGTGATAGCCTCGGATGGGATGTTGAAGGTGCTTGGCTGTTTGCGATTGTCAAGGCCATTTTGGTCGGTACAATAGCATACATCTTCCTCGAAATGCGTGTAGAAAACAGACAGAAACACCTCCGATTGCTCATTGTTCTTGCTGTTCTCATCGTTGGTCTTGCCCCAGGTATCCGAGACATCGGTCGATTGATGCTTGGTGTCTAAGCCCACGATGCCTTGAAGGGTTGAACCGAAGTGGTCGGCATAGGTGGAAGCACATGGATCGACTACCCACACGAGTGAACAAGGCTGATCC
>VMHT01077631.1_pt1 | contig 10637 bp, 13 predicted proteins | sample 4693611 | NCBI WGS metagenome assembly VMHT01 (sample SAMN12280063, study PRJNA550983) | marine metagenome | isolation source: seawater sampled from same location over 5 years 0.02-0.2 micron viral filtrate | place: USA: collected off the coast of southern California halfway between the port... ...
AACAAATGAAACAAAATATATTATTTTGAACACAGGTAAAAAAGAATGGATCCTACTAGAGAATGAAACTGAATATAGAATTGAGATCGACGGTATTATAAGAAATATGTGCATAGGAAAACCCATCTATTTTGACGATGTTTTACGAATATCAGGTCTAGAAAATGTTGATGAAACAAAAGTAGCAAAACTAAGATATACCGAAGAGATAGATCAAGTACCTATTATATATGCCAGATGTAAAAAATCAATGGCATTATTAGACCCACTTGTGCGTAAATACGCATTAGATATTGAGTATGAAAAAAATACCATTTATGCAATCAAATCGGTAGCCGGTAGTGGCAAAACAACAACACTTCTCAATCTGGCAAAAGAAAACTCAGGAAAAAAAATACTTTATTTGGCATTTAATAAATCCATTGTCAATGATATTCGAAAGAAAAGTACAAGGAATATGACACCTTACACATTCGATGCTTTTATCAGAACGCTATTTATAAAAAGAACTGGTAATTTTGAATGCAATATTCAAGACATTAAACCTTATTCATTCGGTCAAATATATCCGTGGTTTAAAAATAAACCATTCAAAATGAAACAGGCTTTCATTTCAAAGTATAGTAAATTTTGCAAAGACACCAGATGTGAAACTATGGTGGAATTCATTAAGTATAACTATCTAACCGCATCTCCATTTACAAAAAAACACTTGGTTAAAATGTGGGTTCATACGAAAACACATAAATTGCTAAGTTTTGATGGATTAAGAAAATTAGCTTTTGTTGGCAAATGGTTCAAAGACTATATCGATACAAATTATGATATGGTCTTTATAGATGAGGCTCAGGATTTCGATCCCATGATGCTTAAAATGTTGTTACGCGATACTACCATTCCAAAGATATTTGTAGGAGATCCCAGACAGGCTATATACGAGTGGCGAGGTGCTGTAAATACTTTTGATAGGTTACCCGATGACGCATTTGTTATGGAATTTTATACCACTTGGCGCATTGGAAATCCCGCGTGTGACATAATTCGAAGTAAATTTATTAATTGCTGGATGATGGCAGGTAACGATCACATTACAGAATTGCATAATAGTGTTACGCCTAGTGAAAACTACGATTACCTCTTTAGATCGTGGAGATATCTACTTCAGACCGCGTCGCAAACACCTAATATTTGGATTAATGACTATGAGAAAAAAAGACCTATGATTGAAAAACTCCATAATTCACTGCAAAAATATAACATGAGCGAGGAAGACAAGGCTAAATTTGAAGACGATTTGCCTAATTTCCTTCTTAAACTTAATGTTATCGAACTGCATGTCTTGCTGGATAGCATTCAACATAATCTAGTTTCCAAAAGTAAGGCCAAATGCCGAATGTACACCGTTCACGCATACAAGGGGATGGAAAACTCTCATATTCGCATATTCAATGACATTGATCACGATGAAGAGGAAAATATTTATTACGTTGCATTAACTCGTGGTAAAGATCATATTTATTTGGATGATCCTCCTGTAGAATAAAAATGGGTTTATAGTACATTTGTAATTTTAGTAATTTGTGTTAGTAATTTAGTAATTAGTTTATTTAAAATTTATTAAGGTTTTTATTTTGAATGTTTAAAATTTAAGCCAAATGAGCTTTTTGTTTCAGTTGGCTGGTTACCTAGGCCTATGATGTGGTCAGCAGTCGTTTGTTCGGTATCGGGTTGGTAGTTTACGTAGAGTACTAGTCTAGGTACTTTAGAGCAGGCCGAGTTTCCGTGAGGTAGACCGCAGTTCCATATTACCGCTTCCCCGAATCGAGTTGGAATGTCTACCCGTTTTAGACCTAGGGTTTTCATGAGTTTGATAGGGATTTTCTGGATAGTCTTCGTCTTACCAGGCCAGTTGAGCCCATCGCCTATTTCAGCGTATTTTTGATGAGCCCCTTCGTAGCCGTACCAGCCTGCGTCGCTGTTATTTAGACCTAAGATAAATTGTAGTCTGTGAAATTTTCCATCGGGATTATAGGGGTAATATGATACTGGATCGTTCGCCGCCCGCATTTCAGTAACCCCGTCTCGATTTTCAGCGATATAGCTCATATCTGTATGCAGTTGCATGTCCTTAGCAGGCGGTAGCTTTATACCGAAGCGAGTGAGGTGCCTTTTTACTGGGCTTTGGTATAGGGCAGTCATTAGAGGCCTTAATTTTTCTCGTAACTCGTTTAGTCTAGGATGGTAATAGGTGCTTTTCTGGCTAGTAGCAGAACCCATGCCGCAGTTCATAGCATTGGCAGGTGCTCTCGTATTAAGGTATTCTCGACCGTCTTTTGTTTTCTGACCGTACATCGCCTTAAACATGGCGCTGTCCTTAGGCTGTTTGAAATAAGGGTTCGATTTCATTTCGCTATTAAGGTCGATTTGTATCGTGGCAGGATCGATGCCTTTATCTGTAAAGAATTTGTAGTATTCGCTCATGCAAATTTGTTGCATTTCCATGACTTCAGATTCCTTAAGAATTCCCATCTCAATAAGGTTAAGCCTCATATAACCCTTGTCTCGTAGCGAGGTGAACGCCTCTTTAAGGGCTAGTGAAATATTCACTTGGGTTTCTGTTGTAGTAGCTAGTGCGCTCATTTCTAGTATAGTATGATAGTGGTTTCTATTAACATATTTCCAAATTTTAATTTCAATTTTTTAAAAAAAAATATTTTTGATTTTATTGCACACAGATTGCTAGTATATTTAAAAAAAAATAAATATATATAATATATGTCATATAAAGGAATGCGTGGAGCAACACTAAAATACATGAATTCAATAGATAAACAAAGCAAATCGCTCCGTAGAAATATTAAAAATATTAAAAAAGAGATTGAAACTACTGAACATATTTTATATATGGTTGATAATATTAGTAGCAGGTTAGGGTTTCAAAAAGAAGATGATCCCGATTGGAATGCTTTGATTAAAAAATATACTGATCTTAAAGTTAAATTAGTTGAAATGGTAAATAAAGATAATGATTTAATTGATGAATATAATGATTTAGTTGATGGATTGGATGATTTAAAATCAAGAAATAAAAGTATACGCTTAAGAGGAAAACGAACTATAAAAAAATCTCTTGCCAAACCATTTGCACCAGGTGTTAGACAAACAACTTCGCCAGAAAACTCAGGAAGGGGTACTAGGTATAAACGTAAACGCAAATATAAACGTAAACAAACTAAACGTCGTAACAAAAAAAAATAAAAAATATAATTTGAATATAGTTTTTATTTTTTGCCTCTTTTCTTATTTCTCCTCTTTCTTCTTTGGGTCTGTTTCTTCTTCTTCTTCTTCCTCTTCTTCTTTCTTTTTGTTTTATTTCCTTCTCCCTTATCATCGCGTTTTTTTCTAATAAATTTTCTTCGTGCAAATGCTTTACTTAAATTCATAACTGGTACATCTTCCTCTTCTACTTCCGTGATATTTACTTCCGTTATGGGGGTTAGATCGGGCATCATTGTCGGGTGCATACTTCTTGGAGTAATCATTTTGGTATTCATACTCTCTTCTATTTCATCATCCCAAGCCTTTTTATTCCAGTGAGGAGGTCTTAATTTACCCATTTCTTCTAAAAAATTACTCTTTTGGTAATTTTTCAGTTCTCGCTCGAGAAACATTAGTTCAGATTTACCTCTCCTTCTACGCCGATCTCTCTTTCTTTGTAATCTATCAGCTATCTTTGAAATTTCCGTGCCAGTTATTGTAGCCGTATCTATTCCGTATTTTTTATTTGCGGTTCTCGCAAACGGATTTGTAGAAACTTTCATTTGTTTCATATGCTTATTATGTGTCTGTTGCGCTCTTACTTCAGCAACTGCATCAAACGGTGTACTGATATTAAACCTATTTTTACGCGTTTTGTTTCTTTTTTCATTAGGTCTATGAGAATGACGTTTTTTTGTATAATTCCTAGTTCTTCCTTGTCTGCGTGGCATATATATATAACATTGTTATTTTATTTCTTGAGAATTTGGGATACACCCCGTAAATCTTCATATATACGATCAATGCAAAAGTTAATGTTTTTGATATACAAGGGAACTATTGTTGCAAATGTTCCATTTCCTGAATTTACCAAATCTATAATTTCCTGCATTTTTTGATCAGTTTCTTTATCTCTTCCAGCTGATCCAAGTTTTTTACAAACATCAAAAGTAAAACATATCAAGTTATACAAATTTTTTGCATCAAACGCTTTATGTCGAATCATCTGATCAAATAATTCTACATCCATTCCCTCCTCAATTTCATTTCTAAACGTGCTTCCTTTTTTTAATATCGATGTTAATTTAACTTTAATTTCCGTATATAAACGAACAATCCAATCATGATCAGGTGGATCAGATGCGACTCTTTCCTCTAATAAATCAAAAAACGCACGTTGATACGTTTCTTTCACTTGTTCTGTCAATCGTTTTACATTCCTATCGAATCCTTCTTTTGCACTCTTTTCTTCTTTACTTCCCTCCATTATACAATAATTATATTGTAACTTTTAATATAATTATTTAATAACTAATATGGTCTATTAAGGCTGAGACGTATATAATTTATCTCAGCCTGTGTTGAATCTCGTGAAAGAGCTTCGTTTCGCTTTGGAAATCTCCCAAATTGTTCAATCGTCCGTTTATGACCAAGAACGTGTCCCTGCATTTGATCTAACATTTTCAAATCTTTATCAGCTTGGGTTAATACCGGTTCTATTCCTGACATGAACTCATCTGTTGTCGGTGAAGACAATAAGTGATATCTGCTCCCCTTTTTGGCGTCATAACCACTACTACCATGACCTCCACCCTGGTAACGGACGTATAATTCATGATGTTTATTAAATATTTTTTCACCTTTATTTTGATATTCAAGCGATTCTGTATGCATATATGGCATAAAAGCAAACATAAATTCATATCCTACTAATTGTTGTCTATATAAATCAAATCCCATATTAGTAAATATAATTGTTGAAATATCATTCTTAAAAGCATCTGCAGTATCGCGATAAATATGCCGTGAGAACTGATCCATTAAAATAATATAAGCAACAAAACTGTTTTTATTTACAAGCCATCCGAATCCATTCCCTTTTTCTGCTTCTTTTAATAACTCTCCAAACTTTTCCGTAATTTCATTATCATAAGCCTTGCTATTCATGAACCATTTATCAAAATCGGCTGACCCATCATCTTTAAACCAGTATTTTAAAATCTCGTCTGCTCTTGTAATATCCATTATACAATAATTATATTGTAACTTTTAATATATTTTAAAAATTCATTTTGATAGATCCGCATATAATTTATTATAATGATTTAAGAAAATTTGAACAATATTAATAAAATGCCAATAGCTATAGGAATTGACTTAGGTACGACATACTCTTGCGTGGGATGTTGGAAAAATAATAACGTAGAAATTATTGCGAACGATCAGGGAAATAGAACAACACCATCATATGTTGCATTTACCGACACTGAAAGATTAGTGGGCAATGCTGCAAAAAATCAAATATCCATGAACCCAGAAAATACAATTTTTGATGCAAAACGATTGATTGGTCGTAAATTTTCTGACCAACAGATTCAAAATGATATGAAACATTGGTCTTTCCAAGTTTCTCCCGACTCAAATGATAAACCGTTTATCAGCGTTCAATATAAGAAAGAATTAAAGGAAATGAAACCTGAAGAGGTTTCCGCCATGATACTCTCAAAAATGAAACAGGTTTCTGAGAATTATCTGGGAGAAAAGGTTGATTCAGCAGTAATTACCGTTCCGGCATATTTTAATGATGCTCAAAGACAAGCCACAAAGGATGCCGGGGCTATTGCCGGATTAAATGTATTGAGAATTATTAATGAGCCAACAGCTGCAGCAATTGCATATGGATTGGATACAAATTGTAAAACTGAACAAAGTGTGCTTATTTTCGATTTGGGGGGAGGTACATTTGACGTATCTTTACTGAATATTGATGATGGTATTTTTGAAGTTATGGCTACAGCGGGAAATACTCATCTTGGAGGAGAGGATTTTGATAATAGAATGGTTGACTTTTTTACTAAGGAAATACAAAGAAAACTTCGTGTTGATATTACAACCAACAAAAGGGCACTTCGAAGATTGCGCACTTCATGTGAAAGGGCAAAGAGAACTCTTTCTACTTCTACGCAAGCTTACATCGAAATAGATTCGCTTGTTGATGGTAAAGATTTTAGTTCAACTATTACACGAGCTAGATTTGAGGAAATGAATATGGATTACTTTCGCAAATGTATGGAGCCAGTTGAAAAGGTCTTAAGAGATGCCAAAGTAAGTAAGAATTCAGTTGACAAAATTGTTATGGTTGGTGGATCAACTCGTATACCTAAGGTTCAAGAAATGCTAAGCGCATATTTTAATAATAAGGAGCTTTGTAAAAATATTAACCCAGATGAGGCCGTGGCATATGGCGCAACTGTGCAAGCTGCTATATTATCTGGAGTCAAATCTTCTAAGATTGACGATCTACTTTTATTGGATGTTACGCCACTTTCACTTGGAATTGAGACAGCGGGTGGTATAATGACTAATCTAATTAATCGCAATACAACAGTGCCTACTAAGAAAAGCCAGACATTTTCTACTTATGCGGATAACCAACCCGGTGTACTTATTCAAGTATTTGAGGGAGAAAGGCGCTTTACAAAAGATAATAATCTACTTGGTAAATTTCAACTGGATGGTATTCCGCCAATGCCCAGAGGTGTTCCTCAAATTGAGGTTACCTATGACATAGATGCAAATGGTATATTGACCGTTTCATCTGTGGAAAAAAGCACTGGAAAAGAAAACAAAATCACCATAACAAATGATAAAGGACGGCTTAGTAAAGAGGAAGTTGAACGCATGGTTGCAGAAGCTGAAAAATTTAAAGAGGAGGATGAAATGAATGCTGCTAGAATTGAATCCAAAAGCAAATTAGAGAATTATTGCTATTCGGTTAAAAATTCGACTAATGACGAAAAACTTAAAGATAAAATCCAAGAAGAAGATAAAAATACAATTGTACAAACAGTAGATGATACAATTAAATGGCTTGGTGAAAACCAAGATGAATTAAAAGATGTATATGATGCAAAATATAAAGAAGTTGAAGCCGTATTATCACCTATTATGACTAAGATTTACCAACAATCCATGCCTGCTCAAGGTGGAATGCCTGGTGGAATGCCTGGTGAAATGCCTGGTGAAATGCCTCAAGAAGAACCCGCTGAAAATATAGAAATATCTGAAGTAGATTAAATATAATATTATATCGAATTAAAAATATAATATTATTAATATAAAATGTATCAAGTAAAGATTACTGTATTTGATGATGGGCATCAAGAATTGAAACACCATGAAAATATCTGGACTGTTGTGAAAACAATGTTTAATGGAGGCAAAGTACAATTGATTAACTCCGTTGATAAAAATATTAAAATAAGATCCATTTCTACATGGAAGACAGAGCGGATTGATGATAATGCTTCATTATGTAACCCGCAAATGGAGTATACTTAGTAATATACCACAGGAGTTGAATAATCTTATAATTATTTATAATATTATTTTTATTCATATATATATAATGAATAAAGAGCTGATATATAAATTATCCACATCTTTTGTTATAATATTATTAAGTATATTTATAACAAAAAGCAAAGCAATCTCTATGACAATATTACTTTTTCTATGGATATTTTTTTTGCTGGTTCCATATAAAAATTATAAGCCCAAGATCTGGTATATTAAAATGCTTTTATTGTATATCGGGTTAACGGCTGTTGTATATAGTATATGGAATAAAAATGATATTAACGATAATTATATCATACCCATATTGTTTTTATTGAATATATTTATTATTTTTCCAATGTGCTTATTTAAGAATGGAAAAAAATTTTGGAGAGATTTATTGAAGTGTTTTATGTTGATATATCTTTTATATAGTTTAGATTTTAATAAATTAAGAATGAGAGGCGGAGAATTTGTAAATCCAGATAAGAAGTGGTTATATTTTCATTTATTCCTTTTACTGTTTATTTATTATGACAATGACTGTATTTCAAATAGCAAAAGTTTACTAATAATAATAATAACATTATATCCTTTGTTATTTCCATTAAATGATTTTTTGATTCATAGGTCATTAAGTTTATGTTTGGCAGGAAGTATGAATTGGTCTGGATTAGTATAAACTTATATAGGTAATAAATCTATATTTTGACAATAATTTACATTTTCTACTACTGGTACTGCTTCGGCTTCTGGTATAAATACCGCTATTTGGAGAGGACAGACATAACTATATGTAGGTTGTCTAGCAGATTCGCGCGTTGAACAAAATGATAAATATTCGTCTGTAGGTGGTTTACACTTTTTAGAATGCCATATCTTTGAATGTTGACATACATAACATAAATTATTACAATGTAAAATATATTTTTTGCATTTACAATCTCGGAATTCACAATGATATCGTTTATTCATTGTAAATTTATATTATTTATTTTTTAAATACTATATTACAGTCATTAAGTACAAAAAATTGAATTTGTTTGATATGTTATATAGTATTTAAGTATACACAATCCTTATTATGAATTCTTGGACAACTAAAAACAGCGCGTTTAATGTAAACATTGAACAAAGATTAATTCGAGTCATGCAAAGCAAAGGTGCTCGATTTTGTAAAATGAGTCACAATTCAGATATTGATAATAAAAATAGTAAATGGTGGGAGGATGATACATGCAACGATGACGTGAAAGCCGATGCTCGTAAATTAAAACAAGATATAACAGTGACTACCGTTGATGGCGACTCTGTTACAGGGTATATAACACATTGGGTTACAGGGCCTTGTAGCGGTACGAATGAGATAAATTGGTTTATTATTCAACCTGGCAAATATCCAACAAAATATATTTTGACCAATGAATTGTTCGTAGAAGATCTTTAAACATACCATCCTCCTGGAACACCCTTATATACATGAGAAAATTTTGGCGTACTTTCAAATCCATTATGTCCTTTATGTACTACTTTAACCTTTGACATATCAAGATCATATCTTCGCGATATCATCGGTCCAGGAGATGTCGCCCTAATAATTTTTTTCTTTCTTTCTGCTTTTCTTGAATGTTTGTTTCCCATATGAATAATGTTAGTTTTATACTTTTAAATAATATTAATAGAATAAAATAATGATATGTATTATAATGAAAAATTCTTTATTTATTAAAGCATCGACCATTGGCGTTGTACTTAACATTCTTCTTGCATTAATTTTATCACCATTTGCTACCAAAGATGAAATTAAACCTCCTAATGGAGCGTCTAAATTATCATTTAAATCTCAAATTATGCATATGTTAGTTCATCACGGACAAGTTCTTTTTAGCAGTTCATTAATTATTGCTGTGTTAGTTGGATTATCTGTTTGTATTGCGCAAAAAATATAAATTTTATAACAAAGTATATAATCTAATAAGCGTGACAATGAATAATGCGGAAATGTAGTACGAGAACCAGTCAAAATAAGAATATACGGTAGAACTTATACTATAAAAAAATCCTTTATTATTTTGTTTATCATTTAAAATACATCTATGAAAATATTGTCTTGATAATATAATATTAAACAACATTAATATATTCAAACTTAAAAAATATTTATTATTTGAAAATAACGCTATTGGTAAAAAATATAACCCAAAGTACGCAAAATGTGAAAAATCTAGCAATTGTATACTTTTTGAGAATAAAATTATAATAGATATTAAAACTGCAATAAATGCACAATAATACTCAAAACTATTTTTTATAAATCCTAATTTATAAAATGTACCCATTATAATTATAAAAGCGCCAAAACAAATATTAAGTACAGTATTGGGATTCATGTATATAGATATAAAATATTATATAAAATTTTTTACAGCTATTATTAATCAAACAAAATACCTTCTGCTTCCAAGTCTTTTTTCAAATTTTTCCAGTTATTTTCTACTTCATCTATTAATATTCTTTTAAATTTATATCTTTCCATTTCTTCCAAACTCATTATTATTTTTGTATGATCAAGTGTCAGTTCATCAAGAATTTCATTTATAATCGTCGTATCTTTATTCAACGCTTTAATTAACCAGCTCTCTCTCTTTCCAATTATATCCAATCGTTTTCCAATATCTCCCTCATCTATACTTACAAAATAATCCGCGAGATAACTTTTATCACATCCTACCAATACATTTCTACAATTAAAATCACTACATCTAAAAATCCCCCGAAATACTCCAATCTTAGCAAATTCCTTCAAATGCCTTCTACATTCGCCATTTTGAAATGAATGCTTTATATTACCTATTTCCATCGGAACTTTCCAATTACAATTCACAATTTTATTCATAACACAATAAACAACTCTTTCTTCATCTTCTCCAATAATTACTTTATGCCAATTATCCTTCCAACTTTTTTTACCTTTATCTATTTTTTCTATTCTAAAATTACTCAAAACTCTTTCCATCCCTATTTTTCTCAATCCAAATAAT
>VMHT01103424.1_pt1 | contig 10636 bp, 10 predicted proteins | sample 4693611 | NCBI WGS metagenome assembly VMHT01 (sample SAMN12280063, study PRJNA550983) | marine metagenome | isolation source: seawater sampled from same location over 5 years 0.02-0.2 micron viral filtrate | place: USA: collected off the coast of southern California halfway between the port... ...
TATCAAACTCCAATTTTGACCTCTTCTAGTCCAGAGGGTGCTAGAGATTTTTTAGTTCCAAGCAGGTTAAATCCTGGAAAATTTTATGCTTTACCTCAAGCTCCACAACAATTTAAACAATTAATTATGATATCTGGTTTTGATAAATATTTTCAGATAGCACCTTGTTTTAGAGATGAAGATGCTAGAGCAGACAGAAGTCCAGGTGAATTTTATCAACTTGATATAGAAATGTCATTTGTAGAACAAGAAGATGTTTTTAAGGTAGTAGAAAAATTAATGATTGCTTTATTTAAAAAATTCTCATCTAAAAAGATATTAAACGAAAAATTTCCAAGAATTCCATATAAAGAAGCGATGAAAAAATATGGAACCGATAAACCAGACTTAAGAAATCCGTTAATTATTCAAGATTTAACTAAAATTTTTTCAAGGGAGGATGTAAAATTTGACATTTTTAAAAAATTAGTAAAATCAGGATCAAATGTCAGGGCAATAGTAACTAAAAACACTAAAGATAAGCCAAGAAGTTTTTTTGATAATATTGATAAATGGGCGAAAGAACAGGGCTCATCAGGTCTAGCTTACTTCACTATTGAGCAAGATAAGGAAGTAAGAGGGAAGGGACCTGTTGGGAAATTTTTCAGCGAAGATTCTTTGAAAGAAATAATGAAAATTTGTGACGCAAATGTAGGAGATAGTATATTTTTTGCTTGTGGTAAAGAAAGTGAAATTGAAAAAATACTTTCTTTAGCTAGGGATAAAATTGCAAAAGATTTAAAAATAATTGATGAAAATAAATTTGCTTTCTGTTGGATTGTTGATTACCCAATGTTTGAATTAGATAAAGTTACTAAAAAGATAATTTTTAGCCATAATCCCTTTTCAATGCCTCAAGGCGATATAAAGAATTTAAATTTGGATAAGCCTCTGGAAATTAAAGCCTATCAATATGATATTGTTTGCAATGGAATTGAACTATCTTCAGGCGCTATAAGAAATCATATTCCAGAGTTAATGTATAAATTATTTTCTGTAGCAGGCTACAATGAAAAAGATGTAAATGAAAAGTTTAGTGGTATGATTAATGCACTGAGTTATGGCGCTCCGCCTCACGGAGGCATTGCACCTGGTGTCGATCGAATTGTAATGTTATTGGCTGGTAAAGAAAATATTAGAGAAGTAACTTTATTTCCTATGAATCAAAATGCTCAAGATTTAATGATGAGAGCTCCATCTGAAGTAGATAACAAACAATTAAAAGAGCTAGGAATAAAAAAAGATTTAAAAAAGAACTAATTTTTAGTTTTTAGATTTATTCTAACGTCAGAAAGATCTACTAGTTTCTCCTCATAATTGCTTCTCACAAAGCCTTTTGAGGTAATATTTTTAACAATCTTAAGAAATTTGTCTTCATTATTATCAGTATCAATATTTTTAGAGCTAGCTATAGCAGGTGTATGAGCTAAATCCTCTTTACCTAAATAAGAAATAGCAAGTTCTCTAAAAACATAATCTAAAATTGAGGATGCACTTAAGATTCTATCATTTCCTATTACGTTACCTGACGGCTCAAACTTAGTATCAATAAATGCGTCAACGTATTCTTCTAAAGGAACGCCATATTGTAAACCAAGAGAAATAGCTATAGCAAAATTGTTCATCATTGCTTTAACCAATTCACCTTCTTTATTTGTATCGATAAAAATCTCACCAATTTTACCATCGTCGTACTCACCAGTATGAAGATACACTTTGTGATCACCTATCTGAGCTTTTTGAATATAGCCTTTTCTTCTATCAGGCATTTTAAAACGAGCATTATTTTTAATTTTTATATTATTCGAAGTCTCAAATTTTTTATTTTCATTAGTATCAGGTAATTTTTTTGCTATATCGTTAGGAGGTGAACTTTCTAAGTTAACACTTGTTACTTTTTCAACTTTTTTATCGCCTATTTTTTTTGTTTTACGATTATTTAGTTTTACATCAATTACTTCAACATCGCCATCTGTTCTCTGATCTATTTTAGACAGCTCTACATCATTTAAATCATTTAAAGAATGAACTGTCTTAAAAGTGCAAGTATAGTAAGTTTCTACGATGAATTTTTTCATAAATAAATGGAATCTGTAACAATTAAGATATATATTAATTAAATTAAGTGTCTATTATATAATAATACAATTTTAAATTGTGTGGATTTAAAATTTTAAAAAAAATGAATTTAAATATTATTTTTACTTGGTGGAACAGGCAAACTTTAGGAACTTTTCTAAAGACGTTATTTTTTGGAAAATTTGTGGGAAAAGATGAGTATAATAATAAGTACTATAAAAGCAAGAAAAATGAAAGATGGGTTATTTATTCAAAAAATATAGAGGCGACTAAAATTACGTCTGACTGGTACTTGTGGATTCATCACACTATAGACAAAATTCCAGATCAAAATGACAATAAAAAATATATTTGGCAAAAAAAGCATTCAGAAAATCAAACAGGGTCAAAAAATAGCTATAAACCCACAAAAATTAAAAAAAACGATAATGAGAAAAAGTATGAAACCTGGAAATAAATTTAGTCTTATTTTAATTTTTTTTTATTTTTTTTGGAATTTATCTTTTGCCGAAAATAAAATTACAACCACACCTTTAATTAATTTAGATAAAATAAAACCTAGCTTTGAAGAATTAAATGAAGAAAATCTAAATACGTCTACTAATCAACAAATTAAAGAAAAAAAAAAATTAAGCAATATTTCTAAATCTTCTCATGCTGTTTTAATAGGTTTAGATAAAATTACAGCTAAATCATCTGAACTTTTAGTAAATTTAGATGAAGTAAAATTATTCGGCCCTTTAGAGATTAAAATTTTAAAATGTGGGAAGATTAAAGTGAATAATAGAATGGATGATGTAGCATATATGCAAGTTAAAGATTTAACTAAAAATGAGAATGAAAAAGTTTTTATATTTAATGGCTGGACTTTTGCATCAGATCCAAGTTTAACTCCTTTTGATCACGCAATTTATGATTTACAGTTGTTAAATTGCTACAATGCTTAATAAAATTTTTCTTTTCCTAGCCAATTAGTATCAAAGGTCGAGTTAATGAATTTTTTATGTTTTAAAATTTTTTTATGTAAATCAATTGTAGTAGTAATTCCCTCAAGCACAAACTCATCTAATGATCTCAAAGTTCTTTGAATAGCTTCAGTTCTATTTCTACCTTTGCATATTACTTTTGCAATTAAGCTGTCGTAATAAGGAGTTACTTTACAACCCTGGAAAATAGAGCCATCCACTCTAGTCCTAAAACCAGAAGGTTGATGACAGACGGTAATTGTACCGGGACTGGGTTGAAAATCTAAAGATGGATTTTCAGCATTAATTCTGCATTCAATTGAGTGACCCCTTGGCTTGATATCCGATTGTTTAAGAGCAGTGTCTCCTGAAAATGCTATCCATAATTGTTCTTTAACTATATCAATACCTGTTTGAACTTCTGTTACTGGATGTTCTACTTGAACTCTCGTATTCATTTCTAAAAAATAGAATTTCCCTTTTTCGTAGATAAACTCAACTGTTCCAGCACCTTCATAATTAAGTTGCTCTACCATTTTAACTGTTTTTGCCAATAAATCTGCTCTTTGATCTTCGGTTAAAACGGGACTAGGAGTTTCTTCTATTAACTTTTGGTGCCTTCTTTGTACAGAACAATCTCTCTCACCTAAATGAATTGTTTTATTTTTACCAGACATTATTTGAACTTCTATGTGTCTTGGATTCATAAAATATTTTTCAATATACAATTCATCATTATTAAAAAACTTTTTAGCTTCAGTTTTTGCGGTTAAAAATAAATTTTCTAATTGACTTTCTTCTTCAACTATTTTCATTCCCTTTCCACCACCTCCACCCGCAGCTTTGATAAGAACAGGATAACCAATTTCTTTACATAAAGATTTTGCTTCGTCTACTGATTTTACTCCTCCTTCAGATCCTTCTATTACAGGTAGACCGTATTTTTTTGCAATTCTTTTTGCCTCTATTTTGTCTCCCATTTTTGAAATTATTTCTGCACTTGGGCCTATAAATTTTATTCCATGTTTATTAACTATTTCAGAAAATTTTGCATTCTCAGATAAAAACCCATAACCTGGATGAATAGCTTCCGCACCGGTTAGATCAACAGCTGACATGATTGAAGAAATATTTAAATAACTATTTTGGGGTTGATGTGATCCGATACAAACACTTTCGTCAGCCAATCTAACATGCATAGAGTCAGCATCAACATCGGAATGTACGGCTACAGTTCCTATACCCCATTCTTTACAAGCTCTTATTACACGAACAGCTATTTCACCTCTGTTAGCTATTAAAACTTTTTTGAACATTATCTATTTAATAAGAATTAAAGTTTGTCCAAACTCAACAGGTTGGCCATCTTCGACTAAAATTTTTTTTACTTCTCCATCCGTTGTAGAAGGAACATGGTTCATTGTTTTCATGGCCTCTACAATCATTATTGTTTGTCCTTTTTTAATCTTATCCCCAACTTCCACAAATTTTTTTGCACCCGGTTCAGCAGCAAGATAAGCAGTACCAATTATAGGAGATTTAACTCTTATTCCATCAGCATCATCTGAAGATTTTAAAACAGCTTTATTTGGAGATACAACAGCGCTACCTTTAGTTTGTTCGACCAATTTGGAAGTTCTAGATACTTTAATTTTAGTTTGACCCTCTTGATACTCTAACTCTGTTAAGGAAAACTCTTTTAAGTTGTCTACAAGTTCTTTAATTAATTTTTTATCAATTTTCATTCTTCTATAAACTTGTTCATAGATTTTAAAGCCATTATATAACCATCCGCCCCAAAACCACAAATGACTCCTCTAGCTAATTTACTTATTAAAGATTTGTGTCTAAATTCTTCTCTATTATAAATATTACTAATATGCAATTCAATAATAGGTATTTTAAGAATTTTTAATGCATCATGTATAGCCACTGATGAGTGAGTATAACCTCCAGCGTTAATAATTAAACCATGTTGGTCATTTCTAGCAGTTTGAATTTTTTCAATTAATTCCCCTTCAATATTAGATTGAAATAAAGAAAGAGCTATATTGTTATTATCGGCAAAATCTTTACAGGTTTTTTCAACATCTTTTAACGTAAAATTTCCATATTGTTTCTTTTCTCTTTCACCTAAAAGGTTGAGGTTTGGTCCATTAAGAATTATAATTTTATTCATCAATATCTATTATTATTACTGATTAGCTGAATTATGGCAAAAATACAATTAAATGGAAAAAAAATATCAATTAAATCAAATATTTCGCTAAAGGATTTATTAAAAAAATATAAACTTGATAATAAAAAAATTGCTGTTGAATATAACGGAATAATTGTTCCAAAAATTAGTTATAAAAAAAGATATTTAAAAAATGACGATAAAGTCGAAATTGTTCACTTTATTGGAGGGGGTTAAATTGAAAAAAGACATTTTTAAAGTTGCTGGCAGGTCTCTAAAGTCGAGATTAATAGTTGGAACTGGAAAATACAAAAGTTTTTCTGAAACTGCTAAAGCAATAAAAGAGTCTGGTGCTGATATGGTAACTGTAGCAGTGAGAAGAGTAAATATCTTAGATAAAAAAAAACCAATCTTAACCGATTACCTTAATCCAAAAAAAATAATATTGTTACCAAACACTGCTGGTTGTTTTAATTCAGCAGAAGCACTTAGAACCCTTAGATTAGCTCGTGAAATGGGAGGTTGGAAATTAGTAAAATTAGAAGTTCTTGGTGATAAGAAAACTTTATATCCTAATATGATAGAAACAATTAAATCTACAAAGATTCTAGTTAAAGAAGGTTTTAAAGTAATGGTTTATTGCTCAGATGATCCTTTATTAGCAAAAAAACTAGAGGATAACGGCGCCTCTGCTATTATGCCTTTAGCTTCACCAATAGGGTCAGGTTTAGGATTACAAAATAAAATTAACATTTCTCTAATAATCAAACAATCAAAAGTTCCTGTTATAGTTGACGCTGGGATAGGAACAGCATCTGATGCCACAATCGCTATGGAACTAGGGTGTGATGGAATATTAATCAATAGCGCTATAGCTAATGCTAATAAACCAGTTTTAATGGCGAAAGCCTTTAAGGACGCGGTAATATCTGGAAGAAATTCATATCTAGCTGGAAGAATGAAGAAAAATTATTTTGCTTCACCAAGTTCTCCAGTTAAAGGGTTAATTTAGTTTTTTTTCTTCTAACCCAAAGAGTTCTTAAATTCTTTTTTAGTTTTTTTTTCTTTACTTCTTTTTTTTCTTTTTTTGTGTCTTTTTTTAAGTCTTTTTTTTCTTTAACATTTTTTTTCTTTGATTGTCTTATTTCGGCAATATCATTTATATTTTCAATTATATTTATAATCTTTTTTGATTTGTTAAATAAATCAATTTTATATTCAGGAATTATTAACTTTTGATCTGATAATATATCAATTTTAAATAAATATTTTTTTTGAAAATATTTTAATTCCTCTAACAAATTTTTTTCAATAAAAAGCTTTACCTTTTCCGGAACATAAGATTTAATTATTTTAACTTTGTCATTAAAAGCTAAATGTTGAATCTTTTTTATTACTTTTTGCGAAAATGAGCCAAGAGATAATTGCGTTTCCCATTTAATAGAACCTTCACGTAATCTTTGCCGGGTCATTTCGAGTAGGCCAAAATTACTAATTCTTCCAATTTGAATTCTAGCTCTATCTTTCCTAATACTTTCTTTCATTTTTTTTTCAACAGTACGTCGATTGTAAAAATTTAGCATATCAATAAAATCAATTACTATTAATCCCGATAAGTCTCTAAGTTTAATTTGATGAGCTATTTCTTCTGCAGCTTCTATATTTGTATTTAAAGCAGTTTTTTCAATATTCATTTGTTTAGTTGATTGCCCAGAATTAATATCAATTGAAACTAAGGCTTCAGTGGGATTTATAACTAAGTAGCCTCCAGATTTTAATTTCACAGTAGGTTCATAAATATTATTAAGTTCTTTTTCTATGTTTGCATCATGAAAAAGAGGTATCTTTCCTCTATACTTTTTAATATTTTTTACATTTTTAGGCATCAATTCTTTCATAAATTTTTTTGCTTTTTGGTAGGCATCGTTGCCTTCAACATAGACATTTTTTGTATCGTTATCATATGTATCTCTAAGAGTTCTTTTTATAATGTCACCTTCTTCATAAACAAGAGATGGAGCATTAGATTCTAAGGCTTTCTCTTTATTTCTTCCCAAGTTTTAAGAGTATTTTGAAAATCTTTTTCTATTTCATTTTTTGTTTTATTTGCTCCGGCCGTTCTTACAATTACACCCATACTTTTAGGAATATTTATTTCATTTAAGATGTTTCTTATTTTTTGCCTATCCATAGAGTTAAAAATTTTTCTTGATATACCCCCACCTTTTGCAGTGTTAGGCATTAAAACCATATATTTTCCAGCTAGAGATATAAAAGTTGTTAGAGCCGCTCCTTTTTGACCTCGTTCCTCTTTAATAACCTGTATCAAAATTACTTGACCAGGTTTGATGACTTCTTGAATTTTATATCTTTTAATACCGAATGAAGATTTTACTTTTTCACGATAATCTTTTTTTTTGTCATCTTTAGCTTCTTCGGGATTATCCTCTTTAGATTTGTCCTCATTACCATTATCATTTGACTCTTGAGAACTCTCTATAATAGAACTTGTTTCTTTATCCTTGAGACTTTCTCTGATTTGCTCTTCCGCAATCTTTAATTTTTCTTTATCTTCAGAAGGTATTTGATAATAATCAGATTGAATATCATTAAAGGCAAGAAAACCATGTCTTTCTCTCCCAAAATTAATAAATGCTGCTTGTAAAGACGGCTCCACTCTACTAACCGTTGCTAGATAAATATTATTTTTAAAATTTAAATTATTTTTATCTTCAAATTCGTACTCTTCAATTGCATGATTTGATTTGAGAACGATACGAGTTTCATTTGGATGCGATGCATCAATATATAAATTTTTTTCCATTTTAGTTGAATTCCTTTTATTGTGTTGAAATCTGTGAATTTAAAATATGTCATAGATTTATTTTATACGAATTTAGCGATAAATACACGTAATTAAATTTTTCTATGCCTAAAGAAAGTCAAATTTGTTATTGATAAGATGATTAAATGGTAAATTTTCTTAATTTTTCACTTAAATTTGTAATAATATTTTTTGTTGTAATTTTATTTTTTACATTTTCGACATTATGGTATTTTTCAATAGGATTGCCTGATTATAAAAAATTGTCAAATTATCAACCGCCAATTTCAAGCAGAGTATATTCAAAAGATGGAAAGTTAATTGCTGAATACGCTATAGAAAAAAGATTATTTGTTCCTTACGAGTCCATACCTAATAAAGTTATTAATTCCTTTTTATCAGCTGAAGATAAGAATTTTTTTAATCATTCTGGAGTAGATGCCAAAGGGATTTTAAGAGCAGTTTTCAAAAATATTAAAAATATTTCTCAAAATAAAAGATTAGAAGGAGCATCAACTATTACTCAACAAGTTGCAAAAAATTTCCTTTTGACTAATGAAGTTTCAATGAAAAGAAAAATTAAGGAGGCGATTTTAGCTTTTAGAATTGAACGAGCATATAAAAAAGAGAGAATTTTAGAATTATACCTTAATCAAATATATTTAGGACAAGGTTCTTATGGTATTGCTGCAGCAAGTTTAGAATATTTTAATAAACCAATAAAAGAATTAAATTATTCTGATGCGGCATTATTAGCAGCTTTGCCAAAAGCTCCAAGCAAATACAATCCATACAAATATCCTAAAGTTGCCGAATTTAGAAGAAATCTAGTTCTTCAAAATTTAGAAGAAAATAATTATATTTCAAAAAAAGAACTAGAAAAATTAAAAAATTCAAAATTAAAATTAAAAAAAAGAAAAATTGAAATAGTTAATGAAGCAAATTCTTATACAGAGGAAGTTAGAAGATCGATAAAGGAAAACTATGGTTTTGAAAAATTGTATTCACAAGGACTGAGCATTAGAACACCTTTAAATATCAATTATCAAATTCAAGCAATAAAGTCTTTAAGAAAAGGTATTGAGGATTATGACAAAAGACATGGGTGGAGAGGCCCTTTAACTAATAAAATAAAAAATAATAATTGGAAGAGTCAACTTGATAAATTCAAATTAGACCCAACTTTAAATTGGAAATTTGCAGAAATTACTAATCTCAACGAATTACAAATTAAGTTTAAAATTATTAATAATAAAAAAAATAACAAAAAAGAGGAAGGTGTATTATCTTTAAAAGATATAAAATGGACCATACCAAAAAATAAAATTATATCTGATAGATATAACGTTGGTGATATAATTTTTGTAAAAAGAGATAATAATCGTTGGACATTAAAGCAATACCCAAAAGTTAACGGAGGAATAGTTGTGTTAGATCCTTATACTGGTGATGTAAAAGCTTTAGCTGGAGGATTCAATTATAAATCAAGTGAATTTAATAGAGTTACACAGGCTAAAAGACAACCTGGTTCTGCATTTAAACCAATTGTTTATGCCGCAGCTTTGGAAAATGGATTTGCACCTAATTCAATAATACTTGATGCTCCCTTTGTCGAAAGCCAAGGAGTAGGACTTAAAAACTGGAAGCCTGAAAATTATGGAAAAAAATTTTATGGTCCATCCACTTTCAGAAAAGGAATTGAATATTCTAGAAATTTAATGACTGTTAGGATTGCAAAAATTTTAGGATTAAGTGAAATTTTAGATTTATCAAAAAAATTGAATATATACGAGGAAATTCCAGAGTTACTTTCAGTATCTTTAGGAGCTGCGGAAACAACTTTAATAAACCTTACCTCGGCGTATGCTCCCTTTGTGAATGGTGGGAAAAAAGTTGAACCTAATTTAATTTCAAGAATACAAGATAGAAGAGGTAAAACAATTTTTCAAATTAAAAACAAGAAATGTTATGGATGTGATCAATTTATTAATAAAGAAATTGAATACCCAAAGATTGAAAGCACTAATGAACGAGTGATAAGTGAAGAAACAGCTTATCAGATGGTAACAATATTAAGAGGAGCCGTAGATAGAGGAACAGCAAAAAAATTAAAATCACTAAATGTTCCTATTGCGGGTAAAACAGGAACAACTAACGATAATTACGATGCTTGGTTTATAGGTTTTTCCTCAAATTTGGTTGTAGGTGTTTATATTGGTTTTGACAACCCAAGGACTTTAGGAAAATTTGAAACTGGATCTAAAGCAGCATTACCTATTTTTAAACATTTTATTGAAAAAGCACTTTATAAAGAAGACTTTGCAGAATTTAAAATACCTGAGAAAATTTACTTAACATCAATAAATTATGATACTGGTGCAAAATCTGCACCAGGCGATAAAAATACAATTATAGAAGCTCTTAAATTAAAAGATATTAACAATATTGATAATAATAACTTAATCTCTACAAGCGGTCGTGATAAAATAATAAAATTTAGACAATTTTATTAATGGAAAATTTTGAAACTATATTAACAGCCACTGAAAA
>VMHT01166909.1_pt1 | contig 10636 bp, 18 predicted proteins | sample 4693611 | NCBI WGS metagenome assembly VMHT01 (sample SAMN12280063, study PRJNA550983) | marine metagenome | isolation source: seawater sampled from same location over 5 years 0.02-0.2 micron viral filtrate | place: USA: collected off the coast of southern California halfway between the port... ...
ACCGGTCAGCTTATATTAGAAGGTTTTAAATCTGTTGACCCATTAAAATATAGAGAAGCTTTTGTAGACCAGTATGCAAGATTAGCAGAAACAGATTATAAAGCAGGTAGAAAAAATAAATATGGAGATAAAACTTTACTTGCTAGTATGTCAGCAGGTGCAGCTTTATATTTTTCTGATAGGTCAGGAGATATATTTCAACAATCATTTTTAAGAGGTGTCCCTGTATATGATAAAAACAAAGGATACACTTATGTAACTGATGTATCTCCTATAGATAACCAACCAATAGTTCCATACTTTGAAGTATTTAAACCTGCTTTTAAAAATCCTAATTTACTTTGGGCTTTCCAAGCAGTGCAAAGAGTTAAAAGAGAAACAAGGTTTAATAAAGAAGGTAGGAAAGTAAAGGTAACAGCAGCCGATAGAAAAAAAGCCAAACAAGCTTTACAAGATTATCCTGAATTACAAACTATGATAGATAGTTATAATAGAACTAATGAACATACAGTTCAATTCTTAGTTGATACCGGTGTATTAGATGCAAAGACAGCAGAAACATGGTTAGCAAATTCAGATTATATTCCTTTTTATAGACCGCTAGAAGGAATGGAAGGATTTAAAGGACCAAAAATATTTCAAGGTTTATCCATAACTCCATTTCAAAAAGCCAAAGGTAGTGAAACAAAAGATATTGTTGACCCTATTACTGGCATTACAAATAATTTAAGAGCAGCTATAAATTTAGGTATGAAAAACATAGCAGCTAATAGAGTAATGCGTAACCTTGTAGAGTTAGAAACAGCTAAACAAGTTAAAGGTAATGTTAAAGGACCAGATGTAATTACTATAAGAGTTAAAGGAAAAAATACAAACTTTAAAGTAGATGACCCATTACTATTTAATTCTTTTGTAATGATGAATAAGTCAGATAACTTTATGCCACAAAGTTTATTTATGAATATACTCAGACTTGGCAAAAGAGCTGTTAGTGATTTAATAACAAGAGCTCCTGCTTTTTGGATTGCACAAATATTAAGAGATTCATTATCTGCTTACACTTTAAGTGGTGCTAATTATATACCAGTACTTTCTTCAATAGCAGAAACTTTTAGGATAGCTAAAGGTATGATTACCGGCAAACTTCCAGAAGAGTTTGTTAAGTTAAGAAACGCAGGAATAATAACAGGCTATGACAAGGGTATAAGAGAAATAGATAGTACACAAAGTCTTATTGATGGCTATTATAAAAATGCTTTTAAAAGTGAAAGACCAACAGCAGAAAAAATTTATATGTTTCCTATAGATTTAGTAACTGGTTTATGGGATATATTAGGACAAGGCACAGCCATAACAGATGCTGCTACTAGAGTTGCTGTATATAAAGATACAATAAAAAGAACAGGCAATGAAGCTGAAGCAATCTATCAAGCACTAGAAGTTTTAAACTTTACAAGGCGTGGTAACAATAAAGCTTTTCAAACATATCAACAAATGACAATGTTTTTAAATCCTAGACTACAAGGACTAGATGTTTTTTATAGAGGGCTAACAGGAAGATATGGAATAGGTAAAGGTTTAAGTCCATCACAAAGAGCAAAAAGTGTATGGTTAAGACTAGCAACAATAATTGCCATGATGCCCGGATATTATTTTTTAGTTAGAGATTCAGAAGAATATAAAGAAGCACCTGATGAAGTAAAAGACAATTATTTAATTATACCGGGAAGTAAAAAAATAACAGGAGGTTTTCCATTAGTCATACCTAAACCTTTTGAAGTCGGGCTAATTAGTATGACTATTCCTGAACGGCTTACATCTTACTTTGCAGATGATGTGGCAGGAGAAGATGTTGCTAATAGAATTAAAAAAATGACAAGACATACTTTTTCTTTAACATTACCAACAGCTGTTGACCCTCTTGTAGAAAACTTTGCTAACTATGATTTGTTTACAGGCAGACAAATAGTGCCTGACTATTTAAAAGGAACTGATGATGCAGGTTATAGACCACAAACAGATACTCTTTCTAAAGTAATAGGAGATGAGTTAAACATTAGCCCTTTGTATGTAGAAAATCTTATTAGAGGTTATACAGGAACATTAGGAAGTTATTTAATGATAGCAACAGATAGTGTTTTAAGAGAAGGTTTAACAGATGCAGAGAGAGTAAAATTTGGCGTTGACCAACTTCCAGTAATAGGTAGGTTTCTTCTACCAAAAGAGGGAAGTAATTATGAAAATCAATTTTATAATTTAAAGAAAGAAGTAGATAACACAGTAAGTACATTTAGAATAATAGAAGATAACATAGAAAAAAGAGACAAGTTTGCAAAAGGTTTAACAGATGAATACAAAATAGAATACATGAGAGATTTAAAAAAATTGCAAAAAGAATTACAAAAAGTCGCTGATGAATTAAAAGAATTTAGAACAGCAGAAGCATCAATAATAAATAGTTCAACTCTTTCTTCAGAAGAAAAAAGAATTAGATTAGATAGAATAGCAGAACAAAAAAATAATTATTTGGAAGCAGAACAAATAATGAGAAGAAGAAAAGAATATTTACAAGGCTTGGGAGACAAAGCTGTAGTAAGATAAATATTAAAGCGTTAATATTTGTTTGAGCTACAACATCTGGGAAGTATTAAGAATTTTTTTTATCACCTAGCTTACAGCCCTTTGTTTAAAGGGTTTTGTTTTTCTGTTTGTTAGGCTGCACAACAGCTGCAATAAAATTTTGTTGGTTTACTTTTCTTCTTTAAAGATTTCTAAAACACATCTAGGATTGTCTTTATCAACTCCACCATATTTGTAAACAACTTTTTTAATTTGTTTACTGCTATCATCTTCTAATACTCCTGCTTTAACCAAAGCATCACAAGTAAACTTATCAATAATGGAACAAGGATTGCTTACATCTAATCTTCTTTTACTCTTTGCATAATAAGTATAGGTTAATACAACAGGCTCTTTATATTTAGGATAATTAATTCTATCAATTAAATTATCTGCATAAATTTTTTTAGCATTGGATAGTATTCTGTAATGAGCATTACGATAGTTATTAAGATTAAGAATGAACTTCTTATTCTTTGAGTAGTAAACCTCTAGCGGTAAATTAATTTTCACTATTTTACTTTTCTTCTTTTAAGGGTCTTATTCTAAAGAAGTGTGCGTGTTGTGGGTGTGTGTGAATAAAGTATCTTGCGTAGTAGCAGATAAAGTCATTGGATATTTTAAAGCAATCGCCTTTAGTGTTGACATCTGTTTCCCACCTTATGCGTTGCATGACAGCCCAGTGAGAATAGTTTTTCCTACCCGACCTAATAGCTTCAAAGGTAAACTTCTGAAACAACACCCATACTTTAGGATTCTTTTTGTGCCAAGCCCACCACCTCTCTTTGTTAGTAGGCTTATCTTCTATAGCCACTCGCTGAATTGGTCTATCAGTTCACGAAGCTTCTCTCTAGCTTCTTTGTTGTCCATTAATTCCTTTCTACTTTCAACCCCAATATAATCCCTTACATATACAGATGTTTCTTTTTCGCCAAATTCAGTAGAAACTCCTTGCTGAAATGAGCATCTCTGTGCAACAAAATCTTGAAAGTCCTTGTCTTTACACATGAGACCTGCTCTCGCAACCGCCCTTTCTCCTTCTGTCTTTTCTTTTGGAACTACTGGCTGTTCATTATCATCAAGCTGTACCATAGCAACTTGATACCTAGAGCCGACCCAATCCCTAAATAAACTTTCAGGAACATCATCAGGGTGTACTGATAGCGTTAATATAAATCCATGCTTGTCTTGTCGCATAGTAAGTTTGACAGCTTCAAAGTTAATTGTTGCTTTCTTCATTTGATTTTCATAATCCATTATTTATCTCCTCTGTATTCTTCAAACAATCCTTTGACAAAACTTTTTAGATTTGTAAAGTTATCTTCCATAGCTTTTTCTTCTTGCTTACTAACTAAAAGAAAAGCTAATTCTTTTTCTACTTCAATAGCTTTAACTATTTCTTTTTCTAAAACATTAATATTCATATTACCTCTTATCAATAGTGTCTTTAATAATTAAGTACATCATTGTTGCCACAATATATATACCACCTAAATACATAAGCCCAAAAAAAATATCAACTATCATCTTTATTATCCTCTTGACTTGTGTGTTCCCCATAAACCATGTAATTCATTTCAGCCCATGCAAGAGCATCTATCCCGTGCATAGCCCACCACCTAGCTTCTTTGCCAGTTCTATGACAATCCATGTGATGTTCTCTACACAAAGGCACAGCCCATTGGTCTCCATTTTTTAACCCCCAACCTCTAGGCTGTGCGTGGCGTAGATGGTGTGCATCAACATCTTTTCTACCACAAACTAAACAACCACTGCCACTTCTTCTGACATAAGCTAGATATTTTTTATCCCTTATTCTTTCTGTCATTCTTTTTAGATGTCTCCTCATAAACATTTTTAAGTTTAGTTATGTCTATCTTTTTTTTATTCCTAAATATTCTGTCAAAGTTCTTATCAAACTTTTCTTTGTCTACAGGTCTAGGGGAACTTCCTTTTCCACCATCTTTAACTTCATGCCACTTACTCATTAGAAATGCCTAGATGCAAATAGCTTATAAAGAAGTATTAGTTTTTCATTAGACAAATATCTAAGATGTTGTGGTACTTTTCTTTTGTCTATCTTCAAAATGGAATTTCCTCATCATCTTCAAACTTAACACTGCTTTCAGCGTTGACACTATCTACTGCTTGTTGTGAAGCCAACTCCTTTTTTAATTGGTAGTCATCTATTTCAAGCACAGTGTAATAGTATTCAGTTTTCTTCTCGTTGTTTGAAATCCTATTCCACATAGCAACTGAAACATCAACTCCTTTTTCAACTCTAGTATCACTCTTAATAAAATTAACCATCTGTTGTAAAAAGTCAGGTGTAATTTTTATTACTGATTTAAAATCAGGGTGTGTATCTTTCTGCTTAAATCCATTCTTATAGATGTAGCATACTTGTTTTGGTTTTTCGTTTTTAAAATCAGACATATTAGTTCTCCTCGTTTTGTAGTTCTGTTTTCTTTAGTTTAAATTTATTTAATATCTCATCAGACATTTCAGAATATCTGTCTTTTAAAATATTAAACTGCTCTTTGTTTGTTGGACTTGTGTATAAACTTTGTAAGCTGTCTACTGTCTTTGCTTTTTTAATTAGCAACTCAATACTCTCAACAAATAGTTTAGCCCAAGCTTCATCATGTTTATCAACAGGCTTGTCTTTTGGTTTGTCTTTTGGTTTGTCATCTTTTTCTTCAGATGGTAAATGGTTATCCCATTGTGCAAAGACACTCATACCTAATCCAAATATAGCTAAGTTTTTTACAAGACATCTCATGCGGTTATCATTCAACTGCCTTGCATCAATTTCTTTTACAGCATTATTTTTATAGTCCATGATAGGCAAAGCCATTTGTCTTTTGTGTTTACCTATTGTTATTTCAGTAATCACTTCAGCACTTCCATCAGGCAACAACCTATAAGGCAACCCATCTATATCACAAAACTTATACTTCATCTCATAAACATTAGACACCAGCATTACTGCCCTAGCCCATGATAAATAAGTGAGATTCATTTTTTGTTCTGTAAATTCAGACACATCTATCGCACTCAATGTATCCCATATTTCTCTAAAGGTTAAATCGTTATCAGACTTAACTACTTCTTTTTTTTCTTCATTTTTCATTTTGCATACTCCTTGCTATTTGAATTAAAAGTTTTGTATCAGTAGATACAAACTGGTCAAAACTCATCTGCGTTGTTTTCACAATCACATTTGAATAATCTTGTATTGATATTGTTCTATCATCTTCCATTACAACTTTAATATGTGGAAGATTCTCTCTTGATAACAACTGTATAAACCCTAAAATCTTTCTATCTATTTCACTTACCATATATATTAACCCCCTAATACTTGTTGATACTGTGGACACCACTCATTAACTTTGCAATAGTTATCCTCACATCTAACAGATAATCCTTTTCTAAATTCTATTTCGTACTCCTCTCCCTTTTCTTTTGCAAACTCTCTAGCTTCTTTTTCGTTTTCAAATACTCTTAATGCTCTTTTGTTTTTCTTTTTCTTTACAGCGTATGTATCCTCTCGCTTCCACATTTCCTCAAAGCTACACTCTTTCATCTGTTTACCATTCATATAGTCTTGTAGGGCTTCTTGATGCGTTCTAACCCTATCAATAACATACTCCCTTTGTTCATCAAGCCCCCATAACTTAATAGGTACAACCATTATCTGTTGCTGTGGATAATTGCTATCTCTTTTTGCGTTGTTCCTATTCCAATCTCTAAGGAAACAAACTATTTGTATTTCTTTTATTTTTACTTTTTTTGAAGTAGCAACTAGATACGCATAACAGTTTAACTGTCGTTCCCAATCTAACTTAGGATTCTTTACAGCCCAAACACTTGTAAACTTATAGTCCATAATAGTAATAGACCCATCATCTTCTAGTCTTTGCACATCTATTGCCCCCGATATAGTCCAATCTTCTACATCTACAAACAATCTTTCCTCAACCAAGTGTTTATCATCTGCCCCCTTCTCTGTTATGTGATGTAATGCACTCCCCAAATTAGCCCAAAAAGTATCAACCACATCTTCAGTAATGCGATTATCATTTATCATTCTTAATATAGATATTTGTGGAGAATCAATAAGCTGTGTTATAGACCTATCAGAATTACCTCTACTATAGTCTCTGCTTTCAGCAAGGTTTACTAAAGTTTGCGGTAAGTTATGTTTGTTGGTTATGCTACTCGCCATACCCTGATACCCAATTCAACTTCTCTAGTAGTTATAGAAATAGAAATATGTTGTTTCATATAGTTTAATTTATTTCTTATCTTATGAACTTCAGTACTTCCATCAGGTATAGGAATTATAAATGACTGTCCAACTTCCAAGCTATCTAAAGCATTATACAAAGCATTTTCTTTAGGCTTTCTTTGTATAGCTGGTATTGGTATATCGTTTTCTATTTTATAATCCATAAAATTATGTCCTCTTATTTATACTTACTACTTGTTATTATATGAATTTTATTATTAAATACAATATGAATTTAAAATTATTTTAAAATGAATAAATCAAAAGAAATATATCTATCAGTAATTATTCAAGCCATAAGAGATTGTGCAAGTAAAGATAAGAAGAAATATAAAGATGCTGTTCTTTGGGTAGCTTCAAAAGATTTTATAGATATATGTAATGTTGTTGGTATTCAACCAGCCACAATTAGACAGTCATTAATTGGTTTATTAAATAGTAGAAACAAAAAAGAATTATCTGAAGATATTATTTCTTCAATATCTGCTACTGTTTGGCAAAGAGAAATAATTAAGAATTAGTGTATAACTAGAATAGTGATTCACTATATATTTAATATTAGTTATTCAATAGAATAACAGTATAAACACAAAAGGAGTAAGTATGCAAATCCAAGAACATTTTATCAATGATGAATACTTAGATGATGGACAAAACAAAAGGATTACTTGTCCATCTTGTAATCATTTAAGAAAAAAGAAACACGAAAAGACCCTCTCTCTTACAAGAGATGGGGATAAAATTTTATATCAATGTTGGCACTGCCAACTATCAGGGGCAGTAAACATGAATAAACAACCAACTAAATCTTCAACTAAAAAGACAACACCAATAGCGGTATTACAACAACCCGAAGTTAAAAAACGTAGCTCAGCCAGAGATAAATTAAAACAAACACAAAAAAAATTCCTTGAATCTAGGGGGATTACAGAGGATACAGCTAAAAAATACGGGGTGTTATGGGAAGATAGAGGGTTTAATGGTGTAGGTACAAAGGAAGCGATAGGCTTTCCCTATCATGTGAACGGCAAACTTCAAGCTGTTAAATGGCGTAGCATAGATGGTAAAAGTTTTACCCAAGATGGGGCATCAAGAAGTTTATTTGGATTAGATAAATTAAATATTAACGACTTAATAGTTATTTGTGAAGGCGAATTAGATGCACTCGCACTCTATGAAGCGGGTATAGATTGTGCGGTATCAGTACCTAATGGGGCTGTAATGAAAGTATCTAATAATAAAATATCTCCTGAAGAAGATAAAAAGTTTAGTTATATTTGGCAAGTAGCAAAGCAACTAGATAAGATTAAAAAAATAGTATTGTGTTGTGATAATGATGAAAGCGGGAAAGCTTTAACAGAAGAATTGGCTAGACGAATTGGAAAAAATAAAGTTTGGTTAGCTGAAATACCTAGTGAATACAAAGATGCTAATGAGTGTTTGTTGTCAGCTGGGGGAGATGTACTCAAAAAAGCTATCAATAATGCAAAGCCATATCCTCTATCCTCTTTGTATAAGAGCAGTCATTATGAGAGTGGTGTTGTTGATTTGTATGAGAAGGGTTTTATGACAGGAATGAGTACGGGTTTTGATAATGTAGATGAGTTATATAGAATTGCGGGTGGACAACTATCTATTATTACAGGTGTTCCAAGTTCAGGTAAGTCTGAATTTATAGATATGTTAATGATGAATCTTGCTAGAAATGAAGATTGGAAGTTTGCTATTTGTAGTTTTGAAAATCCACCTGACTTACATATTGCAAAGCTGGTAGAAAAATATGTTGGTAAGCCATTCTTTAGCGGGGCTACTCAAAGAATGACAGAAGATGAGAGAGATAATGCACTTAGATTTGTTGAAGAACATTTTTTATTTATAGATTATACAGGTGGAGAGAATCCCACCATAGATAGTATTATTGAAAAGGGTATAGGGGCTGTAAGACAGATGGGGTGTAGAGGTATCGTGATAGACCCATACAACTATATTGATATGGACAGAAGCTTTAGTGAAACAGACAGCATATCTCGTATGCTTACTAAGGTTTCACAGTTTGCAAAAGCCCATGACATTCATGTATTTTTTGTAGCACACCCCATGAAACTTTACCCCGACAGCAAAGGCAACTTGCCCGTACCAACAGGGTACAATATAAGCGGGTCTGCATCATGGTTTTCAAAAGCTGATGTGGGCATAACAGTTCATAGAGAAGAAATGAATATGGTATCTATCAACTGCTGGAAGTGTAGGTTTAAATGGATAGGGAAACAAGGGGCTACTGTGTTAAACTATGATGTACCAACAGGCGTTTATTCAGATATAGAACAGGTAAACTTTGATGAAAAATACGACTTTGAATTTTAATACAGATTTAGGGAACAAATATTTACACCAACATTCCGTTTGTGTAATAGAAGATTTGGGAAACAAATATCTTAGATGTAGAAACACCTCGCAAAATATTATAGATAGATTATATATTAACGAGTTAATAGATGATAAAGAATATAATGCGGGTCAGTTTGTTTTGTATGTTTGTTTTAAGTCAGGATTGTTAGGACAGGGTGGGGTTAATTTGTCTCTTGTTGGTAGGTCTAGTGATGAAAAAGAATCTTCCCATAGATTATTAAAGTCTATGAGATTAAAGCAACTTACAAATATGTTCAAGAAAGAACAAAGATTTATTTGTAATTATGTTATTACTGTTGTGAGTGATAACAAAGAAGTCAACAAGCAATCTGAAATGGCACTCTTTAAAAAGGGGCTACACCAAATATCAAATTGCTTGTATCTTTCTGATTCAAATAATGCAAAAACTACTTGTCATTACGCTGTTCAATCTGTCGTTGAAGCATAAAGATTATCTGCATAGATAAACTTCTGCAACTCTTATCAGCTTCAGCTTGTATTTGCTCTCGCAAATTATCAGGCATACGAATCGTAAAGTAGTTCTTACTTACTATAGGTTTCTTAAATGCTTTCATTAATTAACCTCTCTTATTTCTCTTGCTTCTTTAACAAGACTATTAGCTTCTACTCTCAAACAAAACAATGTGTCTTGTTGTTTTTGTAGTTCATCTTTAGCTTCTTTTAACATAGCTTCAGCTTCCGCTATATCCTTTTGTATTTTTATAATTAAATTTTCTTTATCCATTTTTTTACTCCTTATTTTTTTTGGATTTATATTTATCTAACTGTTCAAGATAAGATAATTGTTTAGTATTCCAGTCATCATAAAAACTATCATCAATAATTTTTTTTACTTGTTCTTCATCTAAACCATGTTTAGTATTCCATTCATCAATGTCTTTTTGTTTCCAAGAAAGTTCCCAATTACCATCTCGCAATTTATAAAAGCCACTTTCAAATTCAGTGATAACTATTGTCTGTTCATCAAGTTCTGACAAAGCAACTCTTTTGCTATTTACCACAATAGGATTGCTTTGTTTTAACAAAACTTCTTTCTCGTTGATTTTCATTTCAACATAGTTTTCTAAATGTTTAATATCCATTTTTTTTTACTCCTTATATATAATGGTTTTCATATAATGATTCTGCGATATGAAATAATATTTCATTTCTATCATCATCTTCGTGCAATCCATATTGACTAGAAACATATTGCACTTCTTCTTCTAGTAAACCTTTTGAATCATCTTGCTCTACTTGTTGCATTACTTTTTCAAAAGCTTGTTCGTTGTGTTGATTACTCATGCTGACTCC
>VMHT01015939.1_pt1 | contig 10635 bp, 14 predicted proteins | sample 4693611 | NCBI WGS metagenome assembly VMHT01 (sample SAMN12280063, study PRJNA550983) | marine metagenome | isolation source: seawater sampled from same location over 5 years 0.02-0.2 micron viral filtrate | place: USA: collected off the coast of southern California halfway between the port... ...
AACCACAGACCTAGGTTCTTTAGTGATACTGAAGTCAAAGACCTTACAGAGTTCCTATCAGACTCTGACCACCCCTGGATGGCTGACTTTGTCACCCTGGGGGTGAACACTGGAATGCGGTTAGGTGAGATTGTCGGTATCAACAACCAAGATACCAAGAAGACATCAGGAACGCTTTCTGACTGCGGTCAGTTCATCACATTGTCTAACACCAAGAACGGTGACGAAAGGCTTGTACCGCTAAATATAAAGGCACAACAGGCACTATCTAACCTAAACAACTGTCCATCAAAGTTTTATTCCCACAGAAGGTTTTACAACACTTGGAATGAAGCAAGGGATGCACTAGCAAGAGGCGATGAACATTATGTCTTTCACGTACTGCGCCATACTTGTGCAACCAGGTTAGCTATGGAGTTCAATGTTGATGCAATCACACTAGGTAAAATCTTAGGACATAAATCTCAAGCGACTACTGCTAAATATGTTCACGCACAACCTAGTTCACTCCAGAACATCATGTCTAAACTTGAAGCAACCAGGGAGGCATCATGAGTACTACAGTCTTCCCAAGCAACTGCAAAATGAACGACTGGCAATACTTTGTTGAGCTCATGTACCAACGTGAGCTTGATGCCAGAAAGTTCTATGAAATACCTCCGATACAAAAACAAACCTTTTATGAAACTAATTTAGCTAACTTGATGGCACACTTTAATGATTGCCTAGAAGAAGGAGAAATATCATGAGTATTAAATGGAAAGAACACCTTAGCCTGGTCCAATGTACAACCCCTGAATACCTATGCGACCACTACGACAACGAACGTATAAGACGATGGGTTGATAAAGCTTCAGAGAAGCTATCTAAGGCTATTAACCAAGATTTAAAGGATGTCCATCATGTTAAACACATGGATGGTGAGAGAGAGCTTTTAGCTGATTGTATAGATGATGGCTTGAGAGCTATTGAAGATGCAACACACCTCTTGAAGACACTGCAAAAAGAGTTGGCAAGGTAATTGCTAATTACATATGCATAGGGCCACTTCGGTGGCCTTTGTTGTTATAAGAATAAGATAATCTAAGGTGATAACTATTCGCATTTAGTTTTGTCCACCCTTAGAGAAACAACATGGGAGACATTAGTATGGAGCAGATTGCATCTGATTTGCTCAAGGAAGAGATTGCACGAGAACAGGAGATGTTCAGAGAAGGACGTGAAAGATACCTAAGTAGGCTAGAGAATAACAATAAGCCTTCCACACAAAACAACCCACATAGATTAATAACTGATGCATTACCTAATGTGTCTGATGCCATTAGAAACACTATAGAGGCAGAAGACAGAAAGGGCGATGGTCGAAAGTATTCCTGGTACAAAGACATCAAGTCTGTAGACACTGACTTACTAGCGTACCTAGGTCTTAACTCATGCATGGATGCAGTAGCTGCAGGTTCGTCTTTAACCTCAGCGATTACTAAGGTTGGTCAGAGAATAGAGCTAGAGTCCTGGGCAGCAGGTCTAAAGGAACATGATGTTAATTTATCAAGAAGGATTGAATCTAAGGTTACTAAAGACCACTCTAGTGACCGCTACAGGATAAAAGCAGCACGTATCATTGCCTCTAAAGCAGGATACGAACGAACCAAGTGGACTGAAGAGCGAAGAGTTAAAGTAGCTACTCCAGTAATTAATGCGATACTTGAGTTCAGTGGTGTCTTTGACATATGGGAACAAAAGAAACCTAAGAACACAATCAGAAGAATAGGTCTTACAGAAGAAGCATCTAAACGTCTTGCAGATATGGACTTTGACTCTTCTTGGCAAGAACCTATGTTAGCCCCAATGATTATTGAACCTAAGCCTTGGACTAGTTTTGACTCTGGCTGTTATTACGATGATGTTACCGCTGCCCAGGTTCCCTTGGTTAGAGGTGCAACACACTCCCAACGTAAAGCAGTACAGCACCAGTTTAAAGACAATGGTGAGGTCCCAGATTATGTTGAGGCTATCAATGCAATCCAAAGTACACCTTTAGTAATAAACCACTACGTCCTCGATGCAGTTAACTGGGCATGGGATGAAGCGAAGGTCTTCAGTAAGTTTCCACGTAAGGAAAAGATTGAGCACTTAAAGAGACCAGGCGAGTGGGAGTCTTTGTCTACCTATGACAAGAAAGGATGGACTTTAAAAGCTAGAGAAGTAAGAACTAAGAACCGTGAAATCGATGGTGCCAGGGCTTTAATGCTGCAAGACCTTTCAACAGCAAATGAGTTAGCCAACTTTGAACAATTCTGGCTGCCTTGGAACTTTGATTTCAGAGGACGTGTCTATCCAGTGCCACACTTTAGTTACCATAGAGATGACCACGTCAAAGCTATGTTTAACATGAAGAACACCAAGAAGATGGATGACAGTGCAGCCTTTTGGTTAGCCGTCCATATTGCTAATGTCGGTGACTTTGACAAGATTAGTAAGCAGTCATTAGACGCTAGGGCTGCCTGGGTCGAGGATAACAAGGAAAAGATTTACGATGTTGGTAGGGATGCCAAAGCTACTTTTGACTACTGGTCTACAGCTGATAAACCTTTTCAGTTCCTGGCTGCTTGTCATGAGTTTGCTAACTACATGGACTACGGTAATGAGTATGAATCTGCCTTAGCACCATGCCTGGATGGAACCAACTCAGGTGTTCAACATTATGCTGCAGCATCGCTTAATGAAGGCGATGGTCACCTGGTTAATCTAGTGCCTTCTGAGAAGCCTCAAGACGTTTACAATGCGGTTGCTCAAGCTACTAACGATAAGCTCTTAGAAGACGATTCTGAGCTCTCTAGGCTATGGTTAAAGCTAGGTGTAACCCGCTCTACGGTTAAGCGTAATACGATGACCTACGGCTACTCTAGTGCCAAGTTTGGTTTTGCCGAACAGTTGTATGAAGACACTATGAGACCCCTAGCTGACAAGGTCATGAGAGGCGAGCTAAAAGAGCATCCATTTGGTGATAAAGCAGAGCAGCAACTTGCAGCTAGACACCTGGCAGGTATGAACTATGAGTCTGTCCAGGAAGTCATAAGTAGTGCAGCAGCAGGTATGTCTTTTTTCCAAAGTGTTGCAGGAGCCCTGGCTCACGAAGGTAAACCATTCAGATTTGTAACCCCTGTTGGTTTTCCAGTGATACAGAAGTACACCTACTGGGATGTTAAGAAGGTCAAGATATACCTTCACGATAGAGAAGCAGGTGTTTTAAAGAGAACACAGATATCCGTGAGAGAGAAAGCTAACAAGCGGATAGACAAGAAGAAAGCTAAAGCAGCTGTGTCTCCTAACATTATCCATTCTATGGATTCAGCACATTTGTTATTAACGGTTCTAACTGCTAAACAAAATGGCGTGAATGATTTCTTCTTAATTCATGATTCATTTGGAACCACCCCCACAGATACCGATGTAATGTACCAGGCTGTAAGAGCGTCATTTGTCGAAATCTATAAGGACTATTGTCTGTATGAAGATGTCCTATCACAAGCAAAGCAGCAGCTAACCTATGAAGGCTGCAAAAAGCTAGAAATAGAGATTCCATCAAAAGGTAACCTAGATTTAGACCAGGTCCTGGAATCAGAATACTGCTTTAGCTAATCAACAAAATCTCAATGCCAAACGAGGGTAGGCGTTTTGTCCACCCTTAGAGAAGCATTCGAGGTAAATATATGCATCCACGAGAACGTGTCTTAGGACTTGCTGAACTGTTACGTCAGCGAGGTGAGCCTTATACACATAAATTAATCAATGAAGCGCAGAGATTAGGTGTAGACCTACCAACGTGCAAAATCCCACAAAACTACGAAGAAACTAAAACTAAGGAGACTGAGCATGGCTCAAGCAAAGATTAAATTCACAACAACAGCAGGTAGAGCACAATACCCCTGGTTAAACGAACCAGACACTGCTTTTGGTGGTGACCCAAAGTACAAAACAAACTTGATAGTAGAAGATGCTGCAGAGCTTATTGCACAGATTGAAGATACTGCTAGTGAAGAATTTGGTTCTAAATGGAAGAAAGCAAGAATGCCATTTAAGACTGATGAAGATACTGGTGAGACAGTGTTTATTGCAAAATCTAAATATGCTCCGCACTTCTTTGATAGCAAAGGACAGAACCTGGTAGGCAAACAAGTGCCTAATTTATGGGCAGGTTCAGTGTTACGTCTAGGTGGCTATATTGCACCTTACAACGTGTCTGGAGCAAACGGCATCCAACTGCAGCTAACTAGAGTCCAGGTAATCAATCCTGTTACTAGTGGTAACCAGTCGGGTGATGGGTTTGATGCCATTGAGGGTGGCTATGTAGGTGATGATATCTTACAGGAAACTTTCGATGCCAAAGAACCAGAAGAAGAAGTGGCAGCAACAGCGGACCGCTTCTAAAAGTAAACAACGTGGTATCAAACATGGTTACCGTAGTGGATTAGAAGACAAGGCAGCTGCTCAGATTAAAGCAGCAGGTGTTCAACTCTTATATGAAACAGACAAGGTCAACTATGTAGTACCCGAACGCAATGCTAAGTACACCCCAGACTTTAGGCTGCCAAAGAAAGGCGGCTTTTTTTATGTCGAGACAAAAGGTATTTGGAATGTTGGTGATAGGCAGAAACACTTGCTAATCAAACAACAACATCCAGACTTAGACATCAGGTTTGTATTTAGTAATTGCAATTCAAAACTCTATAAAGGGTCGAAAACAACCTACGCTGCTTATTGCGATAAGCATGGGTTTGTGTATTCACACAAGACGATTCCTGAAGAGTGGTTACACGAAGGAAACTAAAGTGTAGCTAAGGAGAGCCAGGGTCACCTCAGAGATGGGGTGGCCCTTTTTTTTTGTCTGGGGGAAAGTAAATGTTACAAATACAAGAGACTCATGATGACTCTACATTCGTTAGTCATACTGAGTGTGAACACTGTGGTTCTAAAGACAACGCTGCCGTCTATGACGATGGCCACATATTCTGCTTCGGCTGCCAAACCTATACACCACCAACTGACCAGGTGGACCAGGAAAAGCTGCCAAGCAAACTTAATAAAGATTTACTCCAGGGAACACATAGCGACCTGGGTGCCAGAGCTCTTTCAATTAGCACCTGTAGAAAGTTTGACTACACCATAGGTACATACAAAAACCGTCCTGCTCAGATAGCTAACTATCGTAATGAGCATGGTGAGGTAGTAGCACAAAAGATAAGAGACTCAGAGAAGAACTTCACCATCCTGGGCGAAGCTAAGAAGATGGGATTGTTCGGACAGCACCTTTGGAACACTGGTAAAAAGCTAGTGATTACTGAAGGCGAAATAGACTGTCTATCAGTCTCCCAGGCACAAAAGAACAAGTGGCCTGTAGTCTCATTACCTAACGGTGCACAGAGCGGTAAGAAGGCTCTAATGAATGCCTGGGACTACCTAGAAGGCTTTGAGGAAATCATCCTCATGTTTGACCAGGACGATGCAGGTACTAAGGCTGCCATAGAGTGTGCCGAGGCTATGCCTATAGGTAAGGTCAAGATTGCCAAGCTTCCCTATAAGGATGCAAATGAGGCACTTCAGAAAGGCTGTGAGCATGAGATTATCAATGCTATCTGGCGAGCTAAAGACTGGAGACCTGATGGCATCATTAGCTCTTCTGACTTAAGAAATACTATTGCAGAAACTGACGAGGAATCCCTGGTCAGATACCCCTACAAAAAGCTCAACGATATAACTAAAGGTATTCGACCTGCCACCCTGGTAACTATTTGTGCAGGGTCTGGTGTAGGTAAAAGTACTTTGATAACCGAGTTCGCTTACCACCTTCATGACAATGGGCAGAAGGTCGGTATGTTAATGCTAGAAGAAGAAAACAAACGCACCGTCAGAGGACTCATTGGTCTTCACCTGGATAAGAACATTGTCCAAGACTATGAGTGCGCTACCAAAGAAGAGGTCTTACAAGGCCATGACGAGCTGTTTAAGGACGGTGATGTTCAGCTGTTTAATCACTTTGGTTCAACTTCATTAGACGTAGTAGTCAACCGCATTCAGTACATGGCAAAAGCTATGGGCTGTACTCACGTCTTCCTAGACCACATCAGCATCCTGGTCTCAGGTATCACTGGTCAAGTCACTGACGAAAGGCGGCTTATCGACCAAATCATGACAACACTCAGGACGATGGTCCAGGAGCTAGGAATCACATTGTTCCTGGTAAGCCACCTTACACGTCCACAGGGTGATGGGCATGAGAATGGAGCGAAGGTAAAGCTATCGCAGCTACGTGGCAGCCATTCTATTGCTCAGTTAGCAGACTTCTGTCTAGGGCTTCAGGTTAACGCTGATGACCCTACAGATGACACCAGGGACATTGTAGTCCTTAAAAACCGTTTCACTGGTCAAGTAGGTTGGGCAGGGAGACTTCAATACAACAGAGAAACAGGTCGGTTAATCGATACCGACAACGATACTAGTCGTTTTTAAAACATCGAAATCACTAAGGAGACATATCATGAGTCAGAAAGATTCAGTTTTAACATACCTGGAAACAGGTAAAAGCATTACTAGTTTTTACGCCATTAAGAACATGGGTATTACTCGTATTTCAGCAGTCATTCACAATCTTAGAGAAGATGGGCATCCCATAGTTAGACACGACATACCTGTCACTAACAGACATGGTAAGCCAACTATCATTGGCTCTTGGAGACTTGATGCTAATGCTGCACATAAAACAAACGCTAAACAACATGAGCTTGCTTTGTGAGCTTGATATTTGACCTGGAAAGTAATGGACTACTCGACCAGTTAGACACTATTCACTGTATAGCTATTCTCGATACGGATAACAAGGATAGACGCAAAAACTCATCACATATTTATCATGGACCACAAGGCATTGCTGCTGCATTAGAACTACTTGCAGAAGCTGATGAAATCATTGGTCACAACATCATCAACTTTGATATTCCTGCACTACAAAAGGTTTACCCTGGTTGGCAGCCTAAAGGAAAGATAACTGACACCCTGGTTCTATCCAGGTTAGTTTCAGCTGACTTGATGAATGACGATGCAGTTTCAGTATCGCTGCCAGATGGCTTTCAAAAACGTATGTGGGGCAGCCATTCACTCAAGGCCTGGGGTCTTCGTATGGGAACCATGAAGGGTGACTATGAAGGCGGTTGGGAAGAGTGTAACCAGGATATGCTCGACTACTGTGAGCAAGATGTAAGAGTGACTTATGAGCTCTACAAAAAGCTTATGAAAGACAGTAAGGATTTCTCCAGTCGTTCTATTGACCTGGAGCATGAGTTAGCTGAAGTGTGTAACCGCATTGGTAACAATGGTTGGACATTCGATGTTAAGGCAGCAGGTGAGTTGTATGCAGAACTGGCCTCTATTCGTATTGAGCTTGAGAAGGAGCTTGATGAGCTGTTTGAGCCCTGGGAGATACGGACAGAGTTCATTCCCAAGGTAAACAACAAGTCTCGTGGATACGTCAAAGGAGAGCCGTTTACTAAGGTTAAGGTAGTCGAGTTCAACCCTAACTCTAGAAAGCATATCCATTTCTGCCTGGTTAAAAAGTATGGGTGGAAACCTAAAGCCTTCACCCCCAGTGGAGAAGCTAAGGTAGACGAGACTGTACTATCACAGCTGCCATATCCAGAAGCACAAAAGCTCGCAAAGTTCTTCCTGGTACAAAAGCGAATAGCTCAACTAGCAGAAGGCAGCCAGGCATGGATGAAGGTCTGTGGTAAGGACGGTAAGCTGCGACACAGTATTGTCAGTGGTGGCACTGTCAGTGGCAGAGCGAGCCATCGGTATCCTAACCTCGCCCAGGTTCCTAGCACTAGGGCAGCCTTCGGTAAGAAGTGTAGAGACCTATTCACTGCCCCAAAAGGATGGTGCATGGTAGGTGCTGACCTTTCTGGTCTAGAGCTTAGGTGCTTGGCACATTACTTACAGGATGATGGTGAGTATGCTGAGCAGATACTCTCAGGTGACATTCATACCTATAACCAAAAAGCAGCAGGACTCAAGACAAGGGACGAAGCCAAGACATTTATCTATGCCACTCTTTATGGGGGTGGGGATGGTCTTATAGGCAAGATTGTCGGAGGTACAGCAAAAGACGGTAAACGTCTAAAGGCTGACTTTGATAAGAACGTACCTGCATTTAAAAAACTAAAACAAGAATTGAAAACAGCATATCAGCGTGGATATCTCAAAGGCATGGACGGCAGAAAGCTGTTCGTGAGGTCAGAGCATCGATGTCTGTCTCAACTTCTACAGTCAGCAGGTGCAATCCTATGTAAGCAATGGGTTGCTCTGGTGGATAAAGAACTTACTACACAAAAGATTGATGCCTACATCATGGGTTGGATTCATGACGAGGTTCAGATTGCGTGTAGAACTGAAGAGGTAGCAAACCATGTCGGTGATATCACTAGAAGAATGGCGGAAGAAACAGGAAGAGCTTTCCAAATCCAACTCCCAATCGAAGCAGACTTTGCCATTGGAGCAACTTGGAGCGACACCCACTGAGGACCTTGATTTAGAAAACGATTTAGAGCAACTCATGGCGTTCTGGATTGTCCTGGACACAGCATCCAGGGAACCATTTACAGTCAAATCAAACCTAGCCAGGAAAGCTGCCTGGCACATCGCTGTCTGCGCTAGTCGTGGATTAATTACTACAGAAGTTGACTTCGAGATGTTTAGTAATCAGTGGAATATAACTGAAGAAGGCTTAGATTTTAAGGATGGTTTAGATGAACGTATTGCACAACTTATGTGACACCAAAACAACGCTGCTCATCGATGGTGACATCTACCTGTACCAGGCTTGCTCATCTTGTGAAGAAGAGGTCGACTGGGGTGATGACATATGGTCCCTAACAACTGACCTGGCTGCAGCTAAACGAATGTTTGCCTCCAGGATAAAAGAGTTCCAGGAACGCTTAGGCAGCGATGAAATACTTGTGTGTCTAACTGAAGGCAGCAACTTTAGAAAGACTGTGCTGCCAGACTATAAAGGCAACAGAAAGAAGACCAGAAAACCAGTCGGTTATAAAGCCCTGGTCCAGTGGGCAAAGGAGAACTATCCATGCCACTGGCAAGACACCCTAGAAGCTGATGACATCATGGGTATTCTTCAGTCTGCAAAGACCAAGCCTACAGTCATCGTCAGTGATGACAAAGATATGAAGACCATACCAGGCAAACTCTATAGACCTATGGCTGATGAGCTGCTGCAGATAAAAGACCTGGAAGCAGACCATTGGTTTCTTATGCAGTGTCTGATGGGTGATGCCACCGATGGTTACTCAGGCTGTCCCAGGATAGGTCCTAAGACCGCTGAGAAGGTCCTAGGTAATCACCCTAGTTGGGAGCTTGTAGCACAGGCTTACATCAAGGCAGGGCTTACCAGGGAGGATGCAATAGTCCAGAGCAGGTGCGCCAGGATACTTAGGTGGTGCGACTGGGATGCAGACAATGAAGTTATCAATATGTGGGAACCAGGACGATGATTATCGAAAGACAGTCAAAGGTCACTGGAGCTCTACACAAAAGAGATATCGACATAACCAGAGAGCAGCTAAGACGGTGGGAAGCAGGTGAGCTTATACAGGATGTCTGCCCCCATTTAACAGCTACTGACCGTGAGTTCATCATGACTGGTATCACAGAGCAAGAGTGGCAAATGCTACAGCAATGTGAGAGCTGCCACGTCTAATGCAAAGAACAAAGGAACACTGTGATGACAATTATAAGAGAGTTTAAGTATGAGGGAGAAGACCCTCGCTTTAAGAAAGGTAAGTTCTACACCTACAGAAACATAGCTGACATAACTGGATTAAGTTATGACACAGTACGCAACAGGTTATACAAGGATGAAGTACTCACTGATAAGGCCATACAAGGCCACTATCATACTCAATCAACAAAGGCTGAAAAGAGGAAACAAGCCTGGCCCAGGTTAGAGACTAAGGCTGACTTTATGTCCCAAGAGAGACTAAGGAGACCACTGCTATGAGTATTGATGATGCAACACCTGCAGAATGGGATAGACTAAAAAGAGAACACCCTGCAATCACTAAGAGATACGAAGCAATGGTATCTGAAGAACAGGGTGGCAGCCATACAGAAACAGACATGGTCAACCACCCTGACCACTACAGTGGCAAGATAGAGTGCATAGAGGCTATTGAAGAATCAATGACCTCTGAAGCATTCAATGGTTATTGTAAGGGTAACTGTCTCAAGTATCTGTGGAGATACGAGAGGAAGGGGAAGTCCTTGGAAGACCTCCAGAAGGCCGAGTGGTATCTGAAAAGGTTAGTCTCAAGTTATCAATCGCAATAATGGTTAGCATAAACAGCACGAAGCCGACCATGTAGTTCATAGTTTTACTCCTGGTAGTATGTGGGTTGAGACAGTATTTTAAAGGCTCACTACCCAGGGGTAGAATGACTTATAGATATATAGGCTATGCAACCATGTATTGCCTAATGATAATCATTCGTATATGGTAGGAGTCTTACTTCAGTATTCACGGATGACGAGAGAAGTCAGTGGAAGGTGAAGAGAGGACAGTAGCATCCACTG
>VMHT01165935.1_pt1 | contig 10634 bp, 19 predicted proteins | sample 4693611 | NCBI WGS metagenome assembly VMHT01 (sample SAMN12280063, study PRJNA550983) | marine metagenome | isolation source: seawater sampled from same location over 5 years 0.02-0.2 micron viral filtrate | place: USA: collected off the coast of southern California halfway between the port... ...
TTGACCAAGCAGCCGAAATTATTGGCGCTATGGCGTCAATCTACTTTGTAAGTATTGCAGCATTAGTTGGCGCGTTTTTTGGCTTTTCAAGCATGGAAAGTAAGAGCGCCACAAAGAAAACAAGCACCGGCATGACAACCAGTTCAGAAATCTCAAGCGAAAAATTCAAAGGAGACTAAAATGGGTAAAGGCATGAAGCATTACTTTCGTGATGGCACTGAGCACAAAGGCGGCACGCACAAAATGCCAAACGGACAGTTGCATAGCGGAGCAAGGCACACGGCTAACAGCAAACGATTGTTTCACCTAAACGAACTTAGCAAAACAGCTAAAAAGAAAGCAATGAAAAAATGATACAAGCTTTGATTGGCCCAATAACTGAACTTGCAGGCGGTTGGCTTAACGCTAAGACGCAAAAGCAAGCAGCAGATGCAAAGCTAAAGCTTACAGAAGCGGAAGCAAAAGCCAAGATTATGTTGAGCAAGGAAACGAGCGTTGCTGATTGGGAAAGGATCATGGCGCAGGGCTCGCAATCGTCGTGGAAAGATGAGTGGCTTACTATTTTGTTTAGCATCCCGCTTGTGTTGGTTTTCTTTGGCGATACTGGACGCAACATTGTTGCAGATGGATTTACAGCCTTAGAAACAATGCCAGAGTGGTATCAGTACACGCTAGGCGTCATTGTGGCCGCTTCCTTTGGTGTACGTTCAGCAACTAAATTCTTTGGGAGAAAATAATGAGTGACCTAAAAGTACCTCTGGCCCTTGTTGTGGCAATCATCATGCAGACAGTTGGGGGCGTGTGGTGGATTAGCACACAAATGCACAAGATTTACCATCTCGAAGATCAAGTTAAAGAAAACACAGGTTGGATCGACCAACTATACGGCGATACCGAAGCCCTCATTAAGTTTGCAGAATTTACAGAAAACAAGTGGGCAGAAAGCTATGAAGCAGATGGCTACACCCGACAATGGGGAACAAAAGCAGTGGAGTTAGATTAATGAAAGACAATTGGGAAATGTTTTTTGATATGCTGATAAAGCATGAAGGTGGCTTTACCGACGATCAACGCGACAACGGCAATGCCAAAGGCGATGGACACGGCAATGAAGGCTCTACAATGTTAGGCGTTACTGCCTGGAACTGGGCAAAGTACACCGGCAAGCCTGCGCCTAAAGATGTGATGAAAGCACTGACAAAAGAAGATGTGAAGCCGCTTTACAAGCAAAACTATTGGGATGTAATAAAGGCAGATCATTTGCCAAGCGGTGTTGATATTTCTTGTGCAGATTTGTGCGTAAATGCAGGGCCAAGCAGAGCCGCCAAAATATTGCAAAAAGCAGTTGGGGCTTCAGCAGATGGAAAAATAGGTAAAATGACGATTGCAGCCGTGCATGATCGAGAGCCTAAAGATGTGTTAGACAATTATTACTACGGCAGGCAAAAGTTTTACGAAGGTTTAGACGATTTTAAACATTACGGAAAAGGTTGGACAAGGCGCAACAAAGAAACGCTAGAGTTGGCCTTGTCTATTGTATAGAAAGTTAACTTTCTTCACTTGCCCATTGTGTAGGTTTTTGGACCCTCCAAACTCTATAAAGATTATTTTTTTCTTTCATAGAGCGAAAAACTTTGTTTAAGGGCCTGAGATCATGTTTTTTATAGTAATCATTTTTTACTAATTTTTTTTCACAATAAAGATTATTAAGTGCCGTAGTTAGTGAAGCTCTCTGTGATTTAGTAAGACCCCCTACGCTATCGCCTATCTCCATTTGTTTTGCAATTTCATTAAATTTACCTACAACACCGTTACCGTTTCCAACTGGTATTGGTATACCTTTTTCTATTTTCATTTTATCCTCCATTGTTTAACTATTAGGCCGTGGCCTTGGTTTTACTAATCTTTCCTCATTGATGCCGCTAAACACCTCTGTTTGCTCACAACGCAAATACATACGATTATCGCTAACGTTATCTGCAAGAAAGTCATACATATCAATCATATGATCCATTGACTCGATGCATTGGTCATAGCTGTTGAGCCAAAACCTTGCTGTTACAATCTCGCCTTGAAGTGTGTACGTTAAAAGCAAAGCAGTGAAATATGTAATCATAGCTAAGTCTTTCTTGGTAGTTCGTAGCGTGAACGAATTTGGCTAACGGACTGCCTGGTTGTACCCATGACGTTTGCAATCTGCGTTTCAGACATGTCCATATGCAACATGCGATTTACCATTTTAGCTTTGGGGGTTAGCTTTAACTTTGCATCACGATTAGCTGGTCGTGGTGCCGGTTTTTGCTTGCCGCCAAACAGCTTATGCATTGCTCGATTTTCAACCTCTGCCATAGCTTTCATCAAGTCTAAAGCTGAGAGATTACCGGCTGCTTTACCCTCCTCATCACTTGGCATCTTTAGGCACCCAATACGCAACGTTGCGGTAAAACCTTTCTTCAAGGTAATCTTTTTCGCAAAGCATTTTTATTCTGCGCCTGATGTTCTCACGACCAACACGCTTTTTAATGACTTGTTGACCGTTGATTTGTCCATTGGCTATATCGCGCAATGAGGGGTTGAGATTATCGTTTTGCTTATAGAACTCCACAATAAAGTCGTAGATTTCTTTTTGCACTGGGGATAGTGGGTGTCTCATTAGTGAACCCTCCCCTTGTAATAATCAACCTCAAGCTTGCCATCTGTAATCTTAAAAACGTGATTATCAGTATGCAGTTCTGCTATGTCTAATAAATCCATACCCTCAGATAATGCAGTTGCAGCCGCTTGCTTGAAAGCTTCCCATTTACGCATTTCTGCCATACAGATTGCGAGGTTTTCAGCAAGATCAACCATGCTATCTTCAAAGTCTGGTTTAAGTTTTGCCTCATCATCATCTTTGCGAAATCTTACTTTTATCACATTCATAGCAACACTCCCCCAAAGATAAGGGCAAAGATAAGTAGGGCGAACAATGAAAGCCCCCCTACTATATCCCCAAGTATTCCACAGAATAAACTGTTCTCACAGTACTGCCTGCACTGTCTGTATTGATTTCTGATAGTAATAGTAAAAAGAGAGATAATATATATTATGCGAAAAGTAGATACATTATCTTTAGTCAAATTACGTGAAGCTCTACCGCTACTGCTTTGTATCCCCTCACTATAATGCTTTGTTAACCTCAACATTGTAGTCTTTTCCTTTTTTATATTGCGTCTAGCCACTTTCTTGCAGCGCCTAAACGTTGGTTACTCATCCATATCATCACGCGCTAACAGTTCGTCAAAACCATTGGTGTTGAGATAACCGCGTCCGTAGCCGTGATCATACCCACCGCGTTCTGCCCCACGTTCTCTGGGGTCTTTAGGAGTCATACGAGCCATATCTGAATTCATAGACTGAATCATATATTGAGCCGCTAACGTCTTATCTGAGTTTCGCATAGAATTGCTGTCAAGCGTACTTTCAATGCGGTCTGCATACTCACGCAGAATGTTAACGGTTTTCTGAATATGGTCTACATGCCACATAGGAATGTCTACCCGTCTCTTAAAACGCATCACACCCGTAGCCATTTTCAGAACCGTTGGGTTGCTGCTGCGTCGTTTCTGTCTCATTACTGTCTTTCTCCTGTATCTAAGTTATCACTGCAAAAATAAAAAACAATGTGACAGCCGCACATATTTAATGTGTGCACCTATCACGCTTTTTTGTGGGCTTTAAAGAACGCTCTTTCTGCCGCACGGTAGTTAAAAAATGCAAGGCGCTCAGTGCTCTCCGAAAGCCTCAAAGTTAAGTCTACATAGTGTTCGCATATATATTTACCGTTGTTAAGCAGCCGTTCTGATGGCAAGTAATACCTTTGGAAACCCTCTTTTGTATTACGCAAAATGTATTGATTTTCGTGCATGGCTGACAGTATTTTACTGCACTGTGTTCTATCCATTTCAAGATAGTCAGCCATCATGCTAACCGTCCAACCGTCTGGATAGCCTTGCTTGTTAAAGCACCAAAAAATTGTCTGGCGTTCGCGTGAGGCATGGATAAACCTTGCTATATCGCTATCCTCATTCCAGTTTTTCTTTTGGTGATACAGTTGGATTTCAAGTTCGCATTGCGTCTCTACAAAGTCAGTGATCATATCCTCACGCATTTTGCGTAACTCTACGCCATCGACAGGAAAATATTCTATGCGATATTTGTCTGGATGACGCAACAGTGTGTTATGCGCGTCGATAAAATCTTGTTCAGATTGCGGTTTCTTTTGGTTATTCATTTTTGCCTCCGTAATACAATGTTGCGAACCGTTGAGGCATACCAAACCCCTAACGTATCGCGTTTATACCTGGCTTTGTCATTTGGCGTGGGTGTTTCTATTAAGTTTAATTGTCTTGCAATCGCGTTGTAGCCCATGCCTTGAGCAAGATATTGCTCTATCATAGGCCAGACTTGTGCATCACGTTCTGCGGCTCTTTCCGCTTGGGCTTTGTTGCCTAGCTTTGCAGATTTTCTAATGTTTTCATGCGTGCCTAGCTTCTCAACCTTTTTACCAGAACGTTTGGCGATCACCTCCTCACCAGCCTCAAGTTTGGCTTTTATATTGTCCAACGCGGCTTTGCTTTTTTCTGCAATACGTGCGCGTTGAATGTCTGCTGCCGCACTAAGCACATGCAATGACCCTTTTGTAATTGTTGGGTCATCTGCAACGGCAAACGTCATGTCATGCATTTCAACTTGATGCTTGAGCCAAGTCATGCCTTGCCATTTGCGTTTGGTGAATCCAGAGAGCGAACTGAGTGCGAAAGTCGCGTTGTTGGTGCGGCAATACCTAGCGCACGCTTGTAGCTCCTCTCTGTCCTCTACGTCGCGCCTCTGACGCCCCTCTTCTTCTACAAACCATTTGACCTCTGCGCTTTGGGCTTTGGCTAATGCTCTAATCCCTTTGCGTTGCTTTTTTTGATGCTCCTCATCGGCACCAAAAATGAAGCCTCCATACTTCATGGTGTATTCCTCCAGTTTTTTTAAGCATATTAATGATAGACAGTATGTCTAGTATTTGTTTTTTTTGCCTATAGTGATGGCGCGATAACCGCCTACGCAGTACTCACAGTCCTCACCTACAAGCACTTGTTTTGCCGTTGTTGGTGAATACTCCCATCGAAATATGCGTTGACGCCCTTGGCAGACGCGACACACATGGTCGTAGTCAATGATGTGTTTCATTGTTTCCTCCTTTCTTAAAATGGTGGTTCGTCATAGAGATGCGATGGCGTCCATACAATGTGCACACCATGCATCTGGTAGATGTATTCCGTAAGTATAGAAGAATACATTTTGTTATGCGTTTAGTATTTTCTTGGCGTCTGCAATAAGTTTGTCTGCATCGTCGTAGTGATATTCTTCTGTATATTCACCATCTGCATCACGTTCACCAAACATAAATTGCTTCATTGAGCCGTCTTTGCGTTCATCAACAAACTCTGCCAAATCTGGATTTTTGTAATCAACCCATATGATGAGGTGAAAGTCATTGCCAATGTCTTTGCCAATGCAAGGCATAGCATCGTTGTGCCATGAGTAATCCTCAAAGCCCTCACCTTTCAATGCGTTCAGTATTTTCTCAAATGACTCTAAATCGTCAAAGTTAGGAAACTCTGTTTTAACCTTGTTCATAATCAATTCTCCCTACTCAATTGCTCATTAGCCCAATCAACGAAAGACTGCATTTCTGCGCCATATGCTATTCCATGATTACTTGCCGCTTGTTTCAATGCAGATGTGATCTCTAAAAAAAGCTCACCATCATCACTAGCGTTCATCATCTCTACTGCTTCATTAAGAGCGTCTATGTATTTCTGGTTATCTGACACTGTATCTCTCCTGTCTATCTACTGTCTCCTATTGATATATAGCAATTTGCTATCATTGTACAAGTACTAAACACAGTATTTCATAATAAAATGACAAGCACGAGAGTTTTACATGGAAAATCAACAAGTTACGTTGTTCGTCAGAATTGATGGGCATTTGAAAACAAAGCTTGAAAACGAAGCAAAAGAGGATCGTCGTAGCGTCGCGTCTTTACTTCAGCAAATATTAAAGAAGAGATATGAGGCCGAAAATGGGGCTAGATAGAACCTATTGCGGCATTGACCCAGGCTACAAAACTGGTGGCGTTGCCCTACTCTGCGGAGATTGGTGCCAAGTCTATGATCTACCGACATTTGCAGAAGGTGGCTTAAACGCTCACGAATTGAAAGACATACTGCAAAGCACGCAGATTGACTTTCTAATAGTTGAGAAGCAAGGCGCAAGGCCAAAGCAAGGCGTTAGCTCTGCGTTTAAGATTGGCATGGGCTACGGTCAGATCCTTTCAACAGTGGGCGTGCTTAACATCAAGCACCAGATTGTAACGCCGTCTGCATGGAAAAAAGCGTTGCACGTACCGGCAGATAAAGACGGTGCAAGACGCCTCGCCATCCAACAGTTTCCCAAAGTGAGCGAACAGCTAAAGCGCAAAAAGGATGAGCACAGAGCCGAAGCGTTGTTGATGGCTGCATATGCGAGGGCTGTAGAGTGATGGCATCTTTAGAGGCATTTAGTAATGCAACTATTGGCTTGCTTGTGTCGTGGGCTGCAACTTATTGGCTGTTCCCTCTATGGGGCTTTCAGCCTAATCCAGTTGTTGCTGCTGAAATCACCTTAACGTTTTTTGTCTTAAGTTTTGCAAGGTCATACATTTTGCGGAGGCTATTTGCATGGCTATCGTAAAAGAAGAAAGAATAGGAAACCAAAGGCTTATCTTAGGCGATTGCTTAAAAGTCATGCCCTTGCTTGGCGAATTTGACGCCGTTGTAACCGATCCTCCTTACGGAATTAACGAAGGCGGCGACAAAAATAGAAGCAGAGGCAATAAAGCCTCTGTGGGGAATTACAAATCAGATCAATGGGATAAATCAACTTGTGATGAACATATTAGTTTAGCAAGGACAATTGCAAAATCACAAATTATTTTTGGAGGTAATTATTATGATTTACCCCCATCATCATGTTGGCTTGTTTGGGATAAACAGAACGGCAGTACTGACTTTGCAGATTGCGAGTTAGCTTGGACTAACCTAAAAAAAGCCGTTAGACGTATTTACTGGCGTTGGAACGGAATGATCCGTAAAGGCGCAGATATAAGAAGTCATCCAACACAAAAGCCGCTTGGCGTTATTGAGTGGTGCATCAATCATTTACCATTATCTGACAAAACCATCTTAGACCCCTTTTTAGGAAGCGGAACAACGTTAGTTGCGTGTCAAAAGCTTGGCAGGCAAGGCACAGGTATCGAGTTAGACCCCGATTATTTTAAGATAGCTTGCAAGCGCGTTGATGAAGCTACGCGGCAACCCGATTTATTTATTAGCAATGAAAAAACACAAGAAATACCTACGCAAGATGCAATGGTTTTTGAGAAAGAGCAGCAATGAAACAAGGCATACACAAAGATATAACAAACGCAGATTATCATGCAGAAACAGGGGTTAACGCTTCTTTCTTAAAGCTATGGATCACTAAGTCACCGTTCCACGCAATGCACAATAAGTTCAACCTCGCCAAGCATGTTGCAGACGTGGGAACAGCCGTGCATAGCGAAGCATTAGAGCCAGAGCTAGGCAACGTTTTGGTCTCAGATGAGAAGTCACGCGCAACAAAAGCTTTCAAAGAGTTAGACGCATTAGCACAAGCGCAAGGCAAGGTCGTTCTGCCCCGCAAAGACTACGATATGGTCAAAGGAATGGTGCATGGCGTTGAAGCTGATTACGGCGAAATCGTAGGCGGTTTGCTCAACGATCAGCATTGCGGCAAGCTCCTACAGCAAAAAGATAAGCAAGTGGAGCATAGCTACTTTGTAGAGCACCCTAGCACTGGCCTCTTGCTGAAATGCAGACCAGACATTTATTCGCCAAAGCTGCAAGTCATGGGAGACGTAAAAAGCGCCGCACAAGCTGATCCCAAAAATTTTGGCAAGGCAATCTTTCGCTTGGGGTATCACTTCCAGGCTGCGCATTATTTGCTCTGCGCCAAGCTCCTAAAAGTAGAGGTGCAATACTTTGGATTCCTCGCCGTAGAGAAAGAATGGCCCCACCCTGCGCACTTCCACACGCTTGACCAAGAAGCATTGGAATACGCGACAGGCGTTGTTGAAACAGCATTAACCGAAATCGCAGAAGCAAAGCAAACTGGCAACTATAGCACGCGCTGGGGTGACTTCTCGATGCATAACCTACCCGATTATCTAGAGTAAAAAGGAGACAAACACATGGATTATCGACTCACAAACGTCAAAGCACTTTGGCCGAAACTGGACAGAGCATATAAGTTTGACCCAACAGTTACTGAAAGCAGACCCAAAGGCGGCAGTGTGCCTTGTGATGCAACTGACCCAGAGGGTGTTTACGAAATGCACGTTGTAATGACGGATAAGCAAGGCAAAGACTTAGCAAATACTATGCGTAAGGCTTGGAAGGAAGATGAAAAAGTAAATAAAAAACCATTTCCTTACAATGATATTGAGCAAATAGTTCCGTTAAATGAAGATAATACTGGACGTATTGCCAAGCTAAAAAAGAAAACTTACCAAGACGCAAAAAGCAAGCCACGCCAATACATGAAAGATGGCAGCAAAGCAGCAGACGATTTTCAGCTTACGACTAATAGTATTGTTCATACTGCAATAACGTTGAAGCCTTATGATTACGGAGGCAAACAAGGCGTCACTTTACGTTTGCAAGCCGTGATGGTTGAGGAACTTGCAGAACGTGAACAGCAAGAGCAAAGCAATCCGTTTAACGACCTTGTTGAAGCGCCAGTTGATCCAATAGTAAACGAATTTTCAGACTTGCTCGATGGCAAAAAGAATGAACCAAAGGCACCTAAAAAGTCAGCTTTTGGCGATGATCTTGGCAAGAAAGAAGAGAAAGTTGAGTTAAACGATCTAGACGATGAGATTCCGTTTTAACTTATGCCTGACTACGAGCAACCATATTGGTCAGATTGGTCAGACTTAATTATCACCAGATACAACATGAAGAAAGTGTCTGGTGGTAATTCATCGGCTGAATATCACGGCCCATGCCCTTCATGCGGTGGCACAGACAGGTTTCGCATCAACGAATATCAGAACCTTGTCAAAGTGCATTGCAGACAGTGTGGCACAGATGGCTTTCGTGACATCATAAACGAGATGAAGCACGACGGCGTATGGCCTGTTTTTAAACAAGAAAAGCCGTTTGAGCATAAACCAACTGCAAGCGATTTTGAAAACATAATCAAGCTAAAACCGGGCAGCAATATGAGCACTTACATTGAGGCAAAACAAATCGAGCTAATAAATGCAGAGCTAGATGGTGATACGATTGTAATACCTTTGTATAATTTTAGCCAAGAGGTTGTTGGGCATCAAAGAATATCACCCAATGGGCTAAAGAAGTTCAACAAAGGTTTGGTCAAAGATCAGGCTTTTGGCGTCATAGGTACGCTCACAGGAGATTGTACAGCATGGGTCACAGAAGGTTATGCCACTGGGGTGAGCGTGCACATGGCGTTAGATCAGCAAGTGCCAGTAATATTTGCGCTAGATGCAGGCACCCTCCCTAAGATTTGCAATGCGTTTGCTATACAATGGCCAGACATTAAGTTGCAGATCGCAGCAGATAATGATACGCCAGGGATTGCAGCCGCTAAAGCGTCAAAGAGGCAGTATGCACTCCCAGAAATACAAGGTGCAGATTGGAACGATATACACGCGAGCCATGGGCTAGACAGCGTAAAACAAGGCTTACAGCGGCTGCACGATGCATGGGTTGAAAAGCCTAAAGCAAAGCTGTTTACGCATATAGATGATCTTGTCATACAAAAACCAGATTGGCTCATAGATGGCCTCATAGAACGCGATACACTAGCGATGTGCTTTGGTGCATCAGGATCAGGTAAAACGTTTCTGGTGCTCGATATGGCGCTCTGTATAGCCACCGGCAAGCAATGGAACGAACATAACGTAAAACAAAGCAGCGTGTTCTACCTCTGTGGCGAAGGGGGCAACGGATTAACAAGACGTGTCGCAGCATGGAAAAAACACCATCAAATAGAAGATGGGCAAGCGCAATTCTATAAAAGCAATCGTGCAGTTATACTCAGCAATGAGCAAGCCGTTGCAGAGCTAGAACAAGCCATAGATGAACTGATCGACCAAGCAGGAACACCAGGGCTCATCATTGTTGATACATTAGCCAGAGCGTTGGGCGGCGCAGATGAGCGTTCTGGTGTGGACGTTAACTTGCTCATCATGGCGTTAGACCGGTGTAGGGCGAAGTATAAAGACTGCACGGTGCTGCTGGTGCATCACACGGGGCATAGCAACAAAGAGCGTGGCAGAGGGGCGTCAGAGCTCACGGCAAGCCTTGATCACGAGTTTCGCGTGGAGCAAGTGGGTGATGATGAGCTTGCCAAGGTTGTGATGACATGGACAAAGCAAAAAGATGACGCTTTCCCAGAAGCCATGGCGTTCAGCAAACTACCCGTAACACTTATGACGCCAGATATGTTTGAGGTCAGCAGCATTGTGCTTGAGGCAACGGCAGATGTGCCAA
>VMHT01020860.1_pt1 | contig 10631 bp, 11 predicted proteins | sample 4693611 | NCBI WGS metagenome assembly VMHT01 (sample SAMN12280063, study PRJNA550983) | marine metagenome | isolation source: seawater sampled from same location over 5 years 0.02-0.2 micron viral filtrate | place: USA: collected off the coast of southern California halfway between the port... ...
AAGATTTGCTTCTTTTAAAATTTCTTCATCTAAAGCATCTCCGTTGATAACAATTGAAGAAGAAAGCTCGTTTGCTATTTCTTCTGCACGTTTTTTATCTTTTTCAATTATTTTTACTCTTAAGTCTTCAAAGTTTTCTTCAAGCATTTTAGCTAAATTTAAACCAATATTTCCTCCGCCAATTATAAGAACATTTTTTGTAACTTTTTCTTCGTGTCCAAAAGCTTTTAAAATCGGGTTAAGCTGATCACTGCTTATAACTATATACACATTATCATCTTCAAGTATTTGATCATTTTTTTTAAGATATACAAATTTTTCTTTTCTTACCGCTCCTAATATATTTGCTTTAAAATCCGGAAATTTTTCTGTAAGTTTTTTTAAAGGAATATTTTTTAATGGACAATTTTTTTCTATAGAAATTTCTAACATTTTAACTTTATTTTTTCCAAATGGGACATTATCTAAAGCACCAGGTGCCTCTAATCTTCTATATAGAGATTTAGCTACTTCCAATTCTGGTGAAATAATTACGTCTATAGGAATATTTGATTTATTATAAAGTTTTCCCCATTTACCTTCCAAGAAATCCTTAGTTCTTATTCTTGCAATTTTTTTTGAAACATTGAATAATGAGCTAGCTAATTGACAAACAACCATGTTAGTTTCATCATTTCTAGTTACAGCGATAACCATATCGGCTTTCTCTGCTCCAGCATTTTCTAAAACTGAAGGAAGTGTTGCTCTCCCAACAATACCTTTAACATCTTGAGTGTCATTAATTTTTTTTATATCTTCGGATGACTGATCAATAACAGTTACTGAATGACCTTGTGCTGATAATTGTTTGCTAATTGAAAATCCAACTTTTCCAGCACCACATATAATAATGTTCATTATTTAATTTAAACCTTTTATTCCTAGTAATTTTAATTTTCTATGTAAAGCAGATCTCTCCATACCGATAAAATCTGCTGTTTTTGAAATATTACCATGATGCTTTTTCAATTGAGTTGATAAATATTCTTTTTCAAAATGTTCTCTAGCCTCTTTCAAAGGAGATTGAAAAGATTGTTCTAGAATATTTTTATTATCAGTTTTTTTTGAGGAAGGTTTTAAAATATCATCTATAAATTTATTAATATTTTGTTTACTTTCATTTGAAGATAAAATTGTAATTCTTTCAACTAAATTTCTTAGTTCACGAACATTGCCAGGCCAGCTATATGTATACAGACTATCATTTTTTATATCTATTTCAGGTTGCGGAACTCCATTTATTTCAGAAAGTTTATCTTTAAAATATTCTATTAACAAAGGAATATCTTCGGTTCTTGTTGTTAAGGAATTTAATTCTATTGGCATTACATTTAATCTATGAAAAAGATCTTCTCTAAAAATATTATTTTTTACTAGTTCATTTAAATTTTGAGAGGTGGAAGAAATAAGTCTAATATTTACATTTATGTCTTTTGAGCCATTAACTCTTTTAAATTTTTGATCAATTAATACTCTCAGAACATTTGCTTGCGTTTCAAAAGGTATCTCTGAGACCTCATCAATTAACAGTGTGCCTTTATTTGCTCTTTCAAGAGCACCAAAAGAAATATTACCATCGTCGAATTCTTCTCCAAATAATTCTTTTTCATAGGTTTTTTCTTTCAATAGTGCTGCATTAATAATTATGAATGGCTCTTTAAATCTGCTGGAGTTTTTGTGAATTTTTCTTGCAACCAACTCCTTACCTGAACCTGTTGGACCAGATATTAGTACTCTGCTTTCTGAGGTAGAGAGTTTTTCTATAATTTTTTTAACTTTAATAATTTCTGGGCTTTTACCTATTAATTCAAAAGAGTGAAATAACTTATTTTCAATTATATCTTTTTCTTTTTTTAACTGAGAGGACTCTAATGCTCTATTAACATAATTTAATATTTTTTCTTTAGAAAATGGTTTTTCAATAAATTCATAAGCACCTAACTTGATTGCCTCTATAGCTATTTGAACGGTAGCATGTCCTGAAATCATTATTACTGGAGTTGTTTTACTGATTTTAATAACGTGTTTTAATAAATCAATGCCATCTTTATCAGGTTTATCTAGTTTTATGTCAATAATTGCTAGATCTGGTAAACGTTTATTAATTTCAAACAATGCTTGATCATAATTAGCAGCAGATCGTACTTCAAAATTTTGATCTTTTAAAATATTACAAATTAGGAAACGTATATCTGGGTTGTCGTCTATTACTAGAATTTCTTTAAACATTTAATTTTGGAATTGAAATTTTAACTGTTGTACCTTTTTCATTTATTTTATTTTTAATAGTAATAGTTCCTGAGTGCTCATTTATTATTTTAGTAACAATTGGCAACCCTAAACCAGTACCTGTTTTTTTAGTTGTGAAATATGGCGTCATTGCTTTTTTAGCGTCTGTAATACCTGTGCCGTTGTCTGTCAATCTTATGATTATATAGTCATTATTATCATATATTTCTATGTCAATATTTCCTTTAAAATTAGGGTCTTTTACTATCTTTTCGAGAAATGCTTCTTCTGAATTTTTTATCAAATTGATAAAAACTCTGTTGAGCTGATCTTCATCACCGTTGATATAATTAATTTTTTTTTTTTCTATTAAATTAATAGAGTTATTTGTTGACATTTTAATAAAATCTAAAGAATTTTTAATGACTTTAGTTATATCAATTTTTTTTAGCAAAGGTCTTGGCATTCTTGCGAAATTCGAAAACTCATTTACTAATTTTTCAATATCTTTAACTTGTCTATTAATTGTTTCGAGATATTTTTCAAATTCTATCCCTTGATCATGTAATTTATTTTTATATTTTTCTCTTAGACTATCAATTGATAATTGAATTGGGGTTAATGGATTTTTAATTTCATGAGCCAATTTTCTAGCTACTGTTTCCCATGCTTCATATCTTTCTTTGGTAAGAAGTTTATCTTGTTGTTCTTTCAATCTCTCAATCATTGAATTAAAATTTTCATTCAATTGTTTAAATTCATCATCTGTTTCTAAATCTGGTACTTTTACATCAAGAGCTCCTTTGCTTATTGAGTCTGATGCACCAATTAAATTTATAATTGGTCTAGTCAATCTTGAAGCAAAAGTAATTGCTATTGCGGTTGATAAAAATAATAATAGAGTTACTACTATTATATAAATAATAGCAAAAGTTACTTTTATACCTGTTTGGCTATTTTCAACTGAATAATAAAAACTTACCGCTTCTTCTGTTTCATTCAAATATTTTAAAATTTTTGGATCAATATTTCTAGAAATATATAAATAAGTATCAACTAAAGAATTTAACTTTGTCATAACAGTGGTCTTGTTTTCTAGACTATTTGTAATAAAAACTGGTTCACCATTAACAGCTTGGTCATAATCTTCATCGGATGGTTTGGTAAATTCTTCAGTTATGTCTCTAACATCTGATAAAAGTATATTTCCTAAACTATCAATGAGATAAACATCATCGACTCTACGTAAGATTTTTTCAGATTTCATAATATTTTTAAAGCGATTTAGGTTTGAATAGTAGAGTGAAGATGCTCGATTTAGACCTACACTCATTAAAATCACATCCGATAAAACATTTTCTTTACTTTCCTCTAAATAATTTTTTGCTACATCAAATGAATTATTAACTGCATTTGTAATTTGTTTATCAAAATAATTTTGAATACCAAAATTAAAAATAAACAACGAGAATATTGCAACAACTAATGATGGTATAACTGTAAACAAGGAAAAAACAGATATATACTTTAAATTAGTTTGTGCACCTTTTTTATTTTTTTTTCCTGTATAGTAAAATCTATAAAAATTTTTAAAAATAAGAGTGAAAAAAACAAATAATAAAAAAATATCAATAATTAGCAATGTTTGTAAATTTTCATCGTTTAATGGAATAAAACCTTCATTGATAAAAGTTAAAAAGGTAACGATACCCATAAAAATACACAAAAATGAGGACAAAATAATCCAATTGAAATTTTTAATAATCTTAAACATTCTAAATAACCGTTAAATTTCCATATAAATATTATATAAGTTTATATCATGAGTTTATGTTTAATAATTCTTGCTGGAGGTAATAGCCATAGATTTAAATCTAATATAGCTAAACCATATCAAAAAATAGCTGGTAAATCATTAATCGAAATAAACGTCGATAAAGCTCGTCAATTTAAACAAATAAAAAAAATTATTATTGTTTATAATAAAAAAGACGTTAAACGAGTCAAATCCCTTAAACTGAAAAATGTGCAGCTAGTTGCAGGTGGTAAAAATAGACAGCAATCTGCTTTTAATGCTTTGAAATACCTAATTAATAAAAAAAAAATTACTAAGGTGCTTATACATGATGCAGCCAGACCAAATTTTTCTTCAAAACTAATAAATTCAATTATTAACAATATGAAAACCTTCAAAGCAGTGGTGCCAAAAATTAAAATTCAAGATGCTGTAAAGCAAATAATAAAGTCAAGTAAAGAAGAATATATAATAGGTAAAAAAAGAGACAACTTATTTTTAACACAAACTCCTCAGGCATTTAATTTAAAAGAAATTTTTCTATTACATAAGAAAAACTCTTCAAAATACAAAGATGATGATATTTCCTTATACATGGATCTGAATAATGTAAAATTTATCGAAGGTGAAAAAAATAACTTTAAAATTACTTACCAATCAGACCTAGAAAATTTAAAAAATATATATAAATCTAATCAAAATGTTGGCATAGGCTTTGATGTTCATAGACTTGTTCGTAAAAAAAAACTTCATTTAGCAGGGTTGAGAATTAAATCACCTCTGGGAACTTTGGGTCATTCTGATGGAGATCCAGTTTTACATTCTATTATAGATGCAATTCTAGGAGCATGTAAACTTGGTGATATAGGGCAAATGTTTTCTGATAAGAGTAGAAAATTCAAAAACATAAGGTCAACCATTTTGTTAAAACAGGTGATAAAATTGATTAACTTAAAAGGATATTTTATAAATAATATAGATGTAAATATTATTACTCAATCACCAAAAATTCAAAAATATAAAAACAAAATGGTAGAAAGTATTGCTAAACTTTGTGAAATTAATAAAAACCAAATAAATATTAAAGGTAAAACTACCGAAAAATTAGGGGTGATTGGAAAGGAAAAAGCTATTGCCTCAGAAGTAATAATATCAGTTATTAAATATGATTAAAACATTAAATTATTTATTTGTTACTTGTTTTGGAATTGGATCTATTAGATTTGCTCCTGTTACAATTACATCATTTATAACAACAATTTTTTTTTTCAGTTTATTTCATGTTATAAAATTACCCAATATTACAATATTGATCTTTCTTCTATTAATTTTTGTTTATTCATTTTATGCAATTAGTGAATATATTGAAAGTAATGAAAACAAAGATCCTAAAGAAGTAGTTGTAGATGAATTTATCGGTCAATCTATTCCCATTTATCTTTATGAAATAGCTCACGGAACTACGAAAAATTCAGAAGAGGCAATTTTATTTTACTTATATATTTTTATTCTTTTTAGATATTTTGATATAAAAAAACCTTTTCCAGTAAGCTACTTTGATAAAAAATTTAAAAATAGTTTTGGAGTCATTTTTGATGATGTTATTGCTGGACTGTATGTGGTTTTAACACTAATTATATTTATAATAATAAAATCAAAATTTTTTTCATGAATTTAAATCAAAAAATAGTAATTCTTTTAAAAAAAAAAAAATTAAAGATTTCTTTTGCCGAGTCCTGCACCGGTGGTTTACTTTCTAGTGCCCTCACTTCTATAAACGGATCTTCTAAAATTTTTTCGATGGGTTTAGTTACCTACTCTAATGAAGCTAAAATAAAGGTATTAAAAATTCATAAAGATATCATAAAAAAATATGGTGCTGTAAGTGTCCAATGTTGCAAAGCTATGGTGAATAATCTCAGTAAAATTAGCAAATCAAAAATATGTGTCTCGATAACCGGTATAGCTGGTCCAAAGGGTGGTTCGAAACAAAAGCCAGTTGGCTTGGTTTTAATTGGCATAAAGGTTGGTAAAAAAGTTATTATAAATAAATATAATTTTAAAAATAAAGGAAGATCGTTTATTCAAAAACAAACTGTTAAAAAAACCCTCATACTACTAATAAAATTAATCAGTTAAAATTTGACAATATACTAAATAGGATAGTGAAATTTTTTTATATTTATAATTATATCAAGTAGATGGGCTACGAAACTGTTTAAGGTTAAAAAAATTAAAAATATAACCATATAAAGTACGAAAATTATAGCATTTCTATTTCTTTTTCTTCTCAATAAAATTTTGTCTTCAGGAATCCATTCTTTATTTTTTGATTTAAAATCATAGGAAAACATCCAATAAGTTAATTCACTTTCGTTTGGGTCACCAGTTCTAATTGCTTTAATGTAAGAAACTAAGAATTTGGAAATAATTAATAAAAGAATTAATAAAAGTATTACACCTAACATTATTTATATAGGTTAATTGCTCTCTCTTCAAAAGACTTAGCAATTTTATTAAGACCTAAATCAAAAGATCTTTTCATTATAGAATTTAGGATAGGATTTTTTAATTCAAAATCAATAAAAAATTCTAATTGAGTCGCATTATTTACTTCTTTAAACGTCCATTCGTTTTTAAGATGTTTTAATGGCCCATCAAGATTTGTAACAATTATTTTATCTTTTTGTTTGTAATAAGTTACTTGACTAAAAAAAGTTTCATTTAATATACTTTTTCCAACCTTTAAATCTCCATGAAAAGTAATTAAATCTTCACTCTCATTTTTATCATGCACTTTTCCTTCGATACACCAAGGAACAAATTCTGGATATTTTTCAATATCAAGGACCATTTCAATAAGCTGAGCTTTTTTACATGGAATAATTTTTTTTATTGTTGCGGATGACATTCAATTTGCTTCTTCCTTGCATCCTGTAATTTTTTAAAATCCTCATCTGCATGATAAGAGGATCTGGTCAATGGAGAAGAAGATACTAAAAGAAAACCTTTAGTTCTAGCAATGGTTTCTAATTCTTTAAATTCGTCTGGATGGTAGTAACGATTTAAAGGATAATGTTTGGCTGATGGTTGTAAATATTGACCTATAGTAATAAAATCTACTTCTGCTGATCTCAGGTCATCCATTACTTGAATAATCTCTTCTTTATTTTCTCCTAAGCCAACCATAATTCCTGATTTAGTAAAAACTTTTTTATTGCAGGCTTTTGCATTTTTTAAAAGGTCTAGTGATGCAAAATATCGAGCGCCCGGTCTAACTTTGGTATAAAGTCTTGGAACAGTTTCAATGTTATGGTTAAAAACATCCAAATCAGCTTTTAAAATTTTTTTATAGCCATCACCTTTTCTTAAAAAATCTGGTGTTAAAACTTCAATTGATGTTGTTGGATTTTTTTCCCTCGTGGCCTTTACAACTTTATAAAAATGATCTGACCCTCCATCGATTAAATCATCTCTATCTACCGAAGTAATAACTACGTGTTTTAAATTTAAACTTTTTACTGCTGTAGAAATTTTAACAGGTTCAAAGATATCAAGATCAGTTGGTTTTCCAGTTTTAACATCACAAAACGCGCAAGCTCTGGTACATGTATCTCCCATAATCATAAAGGTTGCATGTTTCTTGCTCCAACATTCAGTTATATTTGGGCAGTTAGCTTCTTCGCAAACAGTTACTAAATTATTTTTATTTACAACTTGTTTTGTTTGAAAAAAAACTTTCGAGTCAACTATTTTAGATCTAATCCACTTAGGTTTTTTCTTAATAGGATTAACAGGTTTGTTAACTTTTTCTGGATGTCTAACTTTTCTACTCATTTTAATTTAATAATTATTTCATCTTCTTTAACATAGTTAAATTTCTGCCTATATAAAATATCCAAGTAATCTGAGTCATTTTTGTTAATTAGTGAAATTTTATGATCTAAGTCAGCTAATTTAAATGTTAATTGTTCATTTATATCAAGTAATTCTTGATAAGTATTTTTTTTATCAAAGTATGATATTAAACCTCTTTCACCGCCAATAAAATTGATTCCAATATATAGGGTAAAAAAAATATTAAATAAAAGAAACTTTCTTTTTTTTAAACTTTGAATAAGCTTCATTAGCTAGATTTTAGCCATTTTGACTTGATTGCCAAGTTCTTCTTCTATACGTAAAATTCTATTATATTTAGCTACCCTTTCAGATCTAGCAAGAGATCCTGTTTTTATTTGTGATGACATTGTAGCTACAGCCAAATCAGCAATAAAAGTGTCTTCTGTATCACCAGATCTATGAGAAATAATAGTACTAAAATTAGCTTTTTTTGCCATTGAAATCACATCAAGTGTTTCCGTTAATGTTCCTATTTGATTAGGTTTCACTAATATACTATTTGCTGATTGTTCTTTAATGCCTTTCTGTAAACGTTTAGTATTTGTTACAAACAAATCATCTCCAACTATTTGAACATTGTTTCCTATTGAGCTTGTAATTTTTTTCCATGCATTCCAATCATTTTCAGCAAATGGATCTTCTATAGATTTAATTGGGTAGATAGTAGTAAGTTTTTTATAATAATCTATTACATTGTCAACTGATGTAAAACTTTTTGACTGAATAGAATATTCACCATTTTGGTTAAGCAATTCATTAGCGGCAACATCAAGACATATAACAACATCACTGCCAGGTTTTAAATTTGATTTTTCAATAGCTTGCACAATTAGTTCTAATGCCTCCTCATTTGTATTAATTGCTGGGGCAAAACCACCTTCATCACCTACATTTGTAAGCATTTTTTTTGATTTTAGTAATTTTTTAAGATTTTGAATTACTAAAAAACATTTTTCGATAGCATCCATAAAATTTGTTGCCGAGTCAGGTCTAATCATAAATTCTTGAATATTTAAATCATTATCAGCGTGTGCTCCTCCATTAATAATATTCATTAAAGGTATAGGAAGTGAGTAAGATTTTCCTAAGTTTTTAAAAAGAGATTGTTTGTTTGATAACGCTGAACATTTAGCGTTAGCTAATGAAACTGCTAGTGTAGCATTTGCTCCTAAATTAGTTTTGTTTTCAGTGCCGTCTAACTTTAATAAAATATTGTCTAAATCTGACTGATCATCTGAATTTAGATCTTGTAATTTAGATGAAATTTTATTGTTAATATTTTTAACTGCATTAATAACGCTTTTACCTAAAAAATTTTTTTTATCTTTATCTCTCAATTCATGGGCTTCAAACGCACCTGTTGATGCACCTGATGGAGAAATTGCTGTTGCTGATATTCCGTTATCTAAATAAACCTCTGCTTCCACAGTGGGGTTTCCTCTGCTATCAAATACTTGCCTACCTTTAACACGTTTGATTTTTGCCATTTTTTATTTAATTAACTTATCAATTTCAGTTAATTTTTTTAACAGAGCTTTAACTTCATTTAAAGGTACCATGTTTGGTCCATCTGATGGTGCGCTATCGGGATCCTCATGTGTTTCCATAAAAATTGCACCCACTCCAACTGCTATAGCCGCACGAGCCAAGTAGGGTACGAACTCCCGTTGTCCTCCACTCTTTTCACCCATGCCTCCTGGTTGTTGTACCGAATGAGTTGCGTCAAACACAATAGGGAAACCAAATTTAGCCATTATAGGTAAAGCTCTCATATCTGATACAAGAGTGTTGTAACCAAAACTTGCACCTCGTTCAGTTATTAAAATATTGTTATTACCGGAGTCTTCAATTTTTTTAACAACATTAGCCATATCCCAGGGTGCTAAGAATTGACCTTTTTTAACATTGATTATTTTTCCAGTTTTAGCAGCAGCTACTAATAAATCTGTTTGGCGACATAAGAAGGCTGGAATTTGCAAAACGTCTACATGGTCTTTGAGAATTGCACATTGCTCTGCTGTATGCACATCAGTTAAAACTGGTAAACCAACCTCTTTTCTAATTTTATCAAAAATAGGTAAGGATTTTTCTAAACCCATTCCTCTCTTTCCTTTAAGACTTGTTCTATTCGCTTTATCAAAAGATGTTTTGTAAATTAAATTAATTCCTAATTCACTAGTAATTTTTTTAAGTTCAGTAGAAATTTTAATAGCATGTGTTTCGTTTTCTAGCTGACAAGGCCCTGCTATTAATGTGAAGGGTTTATCGTTAGAAATATTAAAATTTGCACATTTTACTTTATGATTGTTCATTATTAATTCGAGTTAGTTTTTGCAGCCTTTATAAATGAAGAGAATAAAGGATGTGGGGCTAAAGGTCTAGATTTAAATTCTGGATGAAACTGAACTCCAATGAACCAAGGATGGTTTTTAAGCTCAACTATTTCTGGAAGTTTATTGTCTGGGGATATACCTGAGAAAATCATTCCTTTTTTCTCAAAATCTTCTTTAAAATTAATATTAACTTCGTATCTGTGACGATGTCTTTCATTAATTTTAGTGGATTTATAGATTTTACTAATAAGTGAATTTTTTAAAAGCTTAGCTTCATAACTTCCTAATCTCATCGTACCACCCAAATTCTTATCAGTACCTTGCATTAGTTTGCC
>VMHT01096291.1_pt1 | contig 10629 bp, 7 predicted proteins | sample 4693611 | NCBI WGS metagenome assembly VMHT01 (sample SAMN12280063, study PRJNA550983) | marine metagenome | isolation source: seawater sampled from same location over 5 years 0.02-0.2 micron viral filtrate | place: USA: collected off the coast of southern California halfway between the port... ...
AGAATCTGATGTAATTAGAAGACAAATATCTCATATTCAACAAAAACCATATGATCCATATGCTCATTGTTTTAATTTCAGTTAAATTTTTATCTTCTATAATAATATATAATGGAAGGAAATACCCCTAAAATATACAGAGTAAAAGACCCTGACCCTATACCATCTAAACATCCTCCTGTTCATCCACATCTACCACAAGTAGAAGGGTTTGGTGGTGGGGCACTTGTATTGATGATAAGTCCGGTACGTACAGGAAAAAGTACAATTATTAGTAACCTTTTACTTAATGAAGATTTTTACAATGCTCAAGAGAGATTTAATGATACATTCATAATTTCAAACACAATCGCAAATGATATTACAAGCCGTTATGTTAGACAAGCATTTAATACATTTGATACTTATGATGATTCAATTGTAGATGGTATTGTTAGTAGACAAAAATCATATGAAGAAAAAGAAGATATGCCTGATATAGCAGTTATACTGGATGATTGTTTAGGTAGTATTAGAAGAGAAGCAAGTGTTAATCATCTGGCTTCAAGATTCAGACATTACAATATAAGATTATTATTATTTAGTAGTCAGAAATTTACTGGAGCTGTTAGTCCAGTAATTAGAGCTAATGCTACAAATGTAATTATTGGAAGTCCTTTTCCTAATCAAAAAGAATTAGGTAGAATAGCTGAAGAGTATGGAGATTTATTTGGTGGAGAAAAGAAGTTTTTAGAAATATACAGAAAAGCTACTCCTAATAGATATGATTTCTTACACTTAGATTTACAGAGTAATCCTCCTAAAGCATACCATAATTTTGAAACACTTGTAGCAGAAGGACAAGATATAAAAGAAAGTGGTGGAGACAATTTTGTTTATTCTTCTGATGATGAATAAATAACTCTTTTTTTTAATTTAAATTTTTTATCAATCATATATTATAAATATGAGTGATTTCGGATATGAAGAAGGTATTTCCAATCAAAATGCTATGACTTCTCAGGCTATAAGAGCTAATGCTATGTCTCAAGATATAAGAAAAAGAACTATAGATGAATTACAAAGAAATTTAAAAACAAATTTATCAACTTTAGATGGACAACAAAGAAATGATGAAGTAGTAAGTGGTTCAAGAGATTTATTTTCAGTTGGTAATGATTTAGGTCAGTTTTATAGTTCTTATAAAGATATTAGTTCTGCTGGTGGATTTGGTGCCTATTTAAGAGGTGCTGGAGCTGGAGATAGATTATCTACTATTGGTTCTGGATTGAATAAAGGATTAACTGGTATTGGTTCTGGATTAGGATTAATAAGAGATAGTAGACTTGGACAAGCAGTTGGAAGACGTGTAACTAGTATGACTGACCCTGTTGCTATTGCTGAAAGAGGAGATGCTTCTCTTAGTCGTGGTAGTGCAACAACGCAATTTTTAGATCAATCTGCTCGTGCTGGTGGTGTAGATACTCGTGCTCCTGCTCCTGCTACTGGTACATTTAATGTTGCTAATAGAAATGTTGCTGAAGTTAGAAGTGGAGCACTTAGAGCTCAAAGTGCTAATCTTCCAGTAACAACTCCACAAGCTAATTCAACAACCGCACCTATAACACCACAAGTTCAAAATCCAGCTAGAGATGATGCTCAAGGAACAAATAGACCACCTGCTAATCCAACAACACAAGGAGATACACAAGGAGCAAGAAGTTCTGTTGCTGGTTCAAGTGCTCCAGCAGTAGAAGATACAGAAGAAACAGAAACAGAATCAAATAAATTATTTTCAAGATTAAATGATGGAATAGATAGTATAAATAGTGCTAAAGATACTATAAGTACAGTTAATAAAGTAGCTGGAACTGCTATGGGTATTACAAGTGGTATAGTTGATGTGGTTAAAGCTTCTGATGGAGATTTTGGTAAAATGAATGGTTGGGATAAAGCTTCTGATATTGCTGGAATTGTAAGTGGTGGAATAGATGCTGTGTCTCTAGCACTACCTTTTCTTGCTCCAATTGGAGCTTTATCAAGTGCTGTTGAAGCTATTACTGGAACAGTTGGAGAAATTAAAGATATACAAAGTCAAAGAAAAGCAGATAAAGATGGAGAATCTGGAGATGAAGATACAGCCAACCAAACAGCATCTTCACAAGCAGTCAGTCCTATATTAAGTGCTCAAGGAATGATTGCTTCAAGAACAATGGATAATACAGCACAAATTAGACCAAGTTCCTCTTTTTAAATAATGGATAATGATATTATTTTATGTAAATTCCGATAAATTTTAAAAATATTTTATTTATTATATTATAAATAAAATGTCCTCCTCTTTTTTTCGTGCCGAAGATATGATTCCAATAGCTCAAGAAACTAAAAGTCTACCAGCTGATAATGGATTAGATTTCAATCCACAACAAAGAATTAACTTTTTTATTCCACCTACCATTCAATTCTTTCAACCAAATAACTGCTATATTGAATGTAATGTTTCTTTAACTTTTCCAACTGGAGCAATTCCTACCAGATTACAATTGGATAGTGAATCCGCTACACAGACACTAATTCGTGATATTAGAATACTTACAAATGCTGGAGTTTTATTGGAAGAAATTAATAATGTAAATGTTCTTTCTACTGTTAGATATGATTATGATACAAATGATACTCAAAAAAATAAGAGATGTTTAACTGAAGGAGCTACTAAATGGAATCCATTTAATCGTGGAGAGTTAGGGACTACTCAAACAAATGGAAATAATACTATTACTAATCCATACTTCAAGAGAGAAGATAATACAGAAACTACAAGTGCTTCTTTCACTAATGCTGACTTTACTAGTGCTAAGGTATTAATTCCACTACCAAGTGGTATATTCCAATCTGAGCGTGTATTTGCTAATATGTTAGTTGATGGTGTTCGTATAGAAATTTTGACTGAAGAACCAAGATTCGTTTTCAGACAATTAGATGGTGTTCTTAAAGAAAGACTTCCTGCTTTGAATCCGGTATTTAGAGGTAAGACTGATGCTAATGCTTCTCTTAGTCCTGGACAAACTCTACCTTCATTTTTCTTAAAGAGAACTAACAATCAAATTGGTATTCAGAACTTTCCTTTTGTTGTTGGAGAAACATTTCAGTTTGTAGATTTAGATTCTATTACTAATGGTTCTACTACAAACGCATCTATTACTAAAGCTACAAATGGTGCTTTAAATAATGCTCCTGATTTTAAGATTAAAACTATTGAATGGGATCAAAGTGCCGATTCTGGAGCTGGAGGTATTAAGATTACATGTGAAGATGCAACTGCTACTGTTACAAATGCTTCTATTACTACTGGAAAATCTGTTATGTTTTCTACTGCTGTTGAAACAAGAAGTTCTTATGAAGCTTCTTATACATTAAAGAATGTTAATTTAATTGTTGGAGAAGTTAAAATGCCTGATGGTTACACTCAATCTTTAGTAAAAGGTTTAAGTCAACAAGGAACTATGAGATATGATTATCCTTCATACACTAACTACAAATATTCTTTACTAGCTTCTGAAGTTAATGCTCAAGTAAGACTTCCACTTATGAATTCAAGAGCTCGTAGTATTTTACATATACCAGTAGCAAGTAATACAAAAGGAACTGCTGAAACTATTAGTTGTTCTGGAACTTATCTAGTATCAAGTGATCCAAAAGATTTAATTGTTCGTAGTAACTCTAATGGTTTAAGAGGTATATGGAACGGTTTAAGTTCTTACCAAATGACCTATGAAAATAGACTTCAACCAAGCAGAAGGGTTGATACAACATTAAGTGCTTCAAAAACCTCAATCTCTCAAGTTCCTTTGATTGAATTAGAGAAAGCATTATTGATGGCTGGTATAGAACCTCATTCATTCAAAGCATTCCAACGCAACGCAGTTATAGGTCGTGCTCTCAGTTTAAATGATGGGGTGTATGATACTAGAGGAAAAGATTACTCAGTTGAATTAGAATACAATCATCCTACTCAATCAACTGGTAGAGAGAATATGTTAATTCATTCATTTGTAGCACATTTAAGAACTCTTGAAATTAAAGGAGATTCAATAACGGTAGAAATATAAAAAGAGCAAATAACATAATTTTTTAACAATATTTTTTTTTCTTTAAAATTTTTTTATTATTTATATTATAAAAAATATGAATAAGAACATAGAAGTTTTGCCAGCAAACACTTTAAGTAACGGACGTGTCAGCTTTAAGGGCGGTAACCCTGTATTAAGGTTTGAGATTGGAGAGAGAGATGAATATTTACTTGGTGGTAGTGTTAGATTGTGTGGTAAGTTCTCAGCATTCAAAGGAGTGTCTTCTTCAGGAGTAGGTGAGATTCCAGTTGATGCTACTAGACAATTTATGAGTGATTCTACCGGTGTATATTCTGTAATTGACCAGCTGTCCTTTTCTACTCATCGCACTAAGCAGTCCATAGAAACAATACGTAATTACAACAAAATGATGAGCACATACCTTCCGACTAAAACAAGTAGCTCCGATGGAATTAATTGGTTATCTAATAATGCATTAATTACTCCTAACTTTGAAGGACAAAGAGACACATTTGTTAATAATCCAAAGACTTTAACTGGTGGTAATTCTTTCTGTATAAGTCTCACCTCAGGACTCCTAAATTCTCAGGAGCCAATACCGCTTTCTAGGACTTGGGGTCTTGGGGGGCTTGAGATTTCTATAAATTTGTCGCCAGATGTTAATGTGTTTTACTCTGAGAGTGATAGTAGTGCTTCCTTCACTGATGCTTTCTATGAATTATCTGAATTATCTTTAGTTGCTGAAACAGTTACTCCTGATGCTGAATCGCTGGCAAGATTAAATAGAAGTCCAAGTAATACTTTTGAATTCAATACTATTTCTACTTTCTATCAAACTATTAATTCTACTAATGCTGTTATTAATCTTAACTTAGGACAATCTAATGTCTTAGGTGTATTTGGTTCTTTTGTTCCTGTTTCATTTATTAATAATCTAGCTCAAAATGGTTTATTGACTTCATACCCTATGAATACTAATAATGCTATAGGAGAAATAAAATCATTAGTGTTTAATCGTGCAGGACAACGCTTTCCTTTACACTATAATCTAGATACTCCACAGAAGGATGATGATAGGATTGAAGTTGCTCCTGCTGATGTTGTTAGGAACTTTTTAGATTCTCTTGATAATTTTGTTAATATTGAAAGGACTTCTGTATCTCCTACAAATAACAGAGTTGTTGGATTTAATGGTTCTGGATTAGATTATAAGAAGTATGCGGAAGGAGGATTGACTGCTGGTATAGGTGTAGTATATGATAAAATATCTGGTAATGGAGTTGATTTCAGTAATGTTCCATTTACTCTTCAAATTGAAAGTGATTTAACAACTGATAATCCTAATGCTTTGTATTTATTTGTTCACGCAAGAAATACTATGGTTTCATCTGGAGGTTCAGTTCAGATAATGAATTAAAAGAGCTTTTTAATATAAAAAAAACCTAAATTATTTTTTAAAATTATTTTATTTGATATAATATAAATAATTATGTCTAATATGTCTCAAGAAATACAACAAGATTTAAAATCAAGTGCTCCACCTGAAGTTTCTTCAGCACCTGCTAATGTTCCTGATATTGTAAGAATTGGAGCACTACCTACTAATATGCAAATGTCTGTAGACTCTGATATTCTTGAACCAGTTGTTAAAAGTCAGACTTTCTGTAGATTTGTTTTAGAAAATAAAGGATTACTCCACAGTAATTCTAAGATTGTTTTCAGTATGGCTCAAACTGATATTGATTCCTTCATGCCTTTAAATATTGCTGGTTCTTCTATCGTCCAACGTGCTGTGCTCCGTGTAGGTACTAAGACAATAAATTCAACTGAGGATTTTAACTTCTACGAAAGTTACAGGTCAACATTCATTAGTGGAGAAAATACTAAAGAAAGAGAAATGATTACAACTGGTAAATCTGTTAATTTTGGTTTTCATTATAATGAAGATACTGATACTACAGCAGATGAAATTAGAATTGATGTAGGAAGAGAATATGATAGAGATGCTGACCCTACTAATAATAAAACAACATTTCAAAATTATATGAATCTTAAAAATAAAAGAGAGTTCCAAATTAATCTCTCATCGCTCTTTAGTTTCTTGAAAATGAACCAGCTTCCTTTGTATATGCTCAGAGAGCAAGTCAGTATTGAATTACACTTTACTCCACTTGCTTCTACTCTTGCTGATAGTAAGAGAGTTAGTGTTAGGTCTGGAGCTACTGTTACTGGAGCAGATTTAGATATTGATTTGAATTCATTAAAATTAGTGTCTGACCATATATTTTATCCAACTGAAATAATGGATGCATTTGCTAGACAAAACAGTAATATGACTATGTCGTATATGGATTATCATTTATCTAAACAAACTCTTACTGCTACTGAAAGTGCTTCTGGTATTAATAACATTAGAAATATTGGAGGAGCTGGAAAGATAGTTACTAAATTGATTGTTTCATTAAGTAATGCTTCTGCTTCACAGCATTTATTAAATGCTTACAATTCAAGAGCTATGTATGGAACTAATAGTTTAGGTAATGATTCTTACAGTGCTTCTTTAATTGCTAATGTTAAATATAATGGAGAGTTTTTATATCCTATTGATGTTAATAATAATGCTAGACATTTCCATAATGTTCAACAAGCAGAAGGAACTCAACCATTTGTTCCAAAAGCCTGTTATACTTCTGAAGTTAATAATTTAACAGAAGATCATTTTGAGAATTATAAGAATGACCATATTTCAGGAAGATTTTTCAGACAAGCATACAGATTAAATAAAGGAGAAAGAGTTAATGCTCGTGGTATAGAGTTATATCATAACTATACTAAATTGAATGTTCATAGTTATACTCAAAGAGTCTATTTAGAACAAGCCAAGTTTGCTAATTTAAGTAACGGTATCCTCGTCTGCTATGATGCCTGATTACTGTATAGTATAGTTATGATATAACTCTATAAATATAAGTTTTTTTTTAAAAAGATTTTTTATAATATCTATAATAATAATATAGATATGAGTGGTTATGAAAAAACAATTCTTCTTGATTGTAATAGAAAAAATAGTTTAGAATATCAAGCTAATGTTAATACAGAATCTAAATCTGTATTTACAAATAGAGTAGGAGATGGTTTAAAATTAAATATAGGAGATCAAATATCAGTTCATTCTGCTTATGTAAGTAGTATTGGAGCTGGTGGAGAAGTTATAGAATTTACTGGAAATAATACTGGTTTAAAGTATACATTACAAGAAACATTAATAAATGGTTCAGGTAATGCTTGTAATACAATAGAAGGTTTTGAACAAACTTTTACTGAGAATGTTTCAAGAACTTTTGAAGTTAAAGATAATGAAGCTAATATTGAAATAAATTTTTACAAGAATTTAAATGGAGAACAATATTTTAATTTACCAAGAAGATTTGATAAAGCTGAGTCAGAATATACATCTAATCAAAATAATTATAATGCTTTATGGACATCTATAAATAACTCTGGAACTGGAGCAACAGTAGAAAGTTCTCTGACTTATGATGATGAGGGTAATACTTTGAGATATGATTTATTGGAAATATTGTGTACTTCTGATTATCATTATAATAATCAACTGAATTCATTTTCTCAATATGTATATAAAAATGATAATTCAAGAGCTCTTATTTTTGTTAGAGATGGAATAAAATATTATGATCCTGTAAGTGCTAGTAATGCTTCTCAATTAAATACTTCTTATACTCCACCTTGGACTCATAAATATATTCCATATAAAAAGATAACAAATTTTAAAACAGATATAGGATTTGATTCTCCAAGTAATATTGCTTCTACATTAACTTCAGAAATACAAAAAAATAAAGTAGGAGAAAAAATAACACTAAAACTAAAAACTCCAACAGGTATGACTGCTTATGATGATTTAAATGTTATAAATGATTCTCCATTAACAATTAAAAATGAAAGTCCTACTTTTCAAACATTTCAATCTGGTAATCCATATTTATGTTCTATAAATAATTTTAATAAATTTACTTCATCAACTGAAGCTGAACATAATACTGAAGGATCATTAGAATATTATAATGGTTTTCAAACAATAGGAGTATTAAGACCTGAGTTATTTATTAATGGTAGAGATTTACATGGAGAATATACAAATACAAGTGGAACAAAACTAACAAGAGGTTTAGGTTTTTTTGAAACATTACTTCCTATATCTGCTTCATTATCATCAACAGATTCTCCAATAACACAATTAAATACTAGTAGAGTTGGATTGATTGTAACTAATTTAAAGTGGGATACAGATCCAGAGAATCCTGATATGAGTGGAGATACAATGTTAAGAAAATTTAAAAAATTATTTGAATCTCAAGCTTTATATCCAGAATTATTTGATTTTAGTAATAATGCTTCAATAACAACAAAGTATAGTTCCAGTCATTTAGGTAGTGCTCCAAGTTATGAATTGAATGCTAGTAATGCAAGATTTTTACATGGTAATACTGCTCTTTTTAATAATTCAGCTAGTTTAACACTTATAGAACTTGATGTATCAAAAACTCGTGATAATATATTAGGAGATGATAATATGGTTACATATTATCATTTAGATGCTTTCGGACTAATTAGAATACAACCAGAAGGTTTTGATATGAGAAGTGCTCCAGTATTTATTTATTATGACCCTTCAAGAAAAGATAAAGTTAATAATGATAATTTTGATTGGAATAATAAAGAATCTTCATATAGTAATTTACATTTTGGATTTGCTAAGAAATATGTACATAATGATGTAGCTTACATTGCTTTAACAACAGAAAGATTAGGAGGTATTCCTGAAGCTTTAAATGCTTCATATGGTTTTTATAATTATAGTAATCTTGAAAATGCTTCAAATGTTTATAGAAAAATATTACCAACTGGTAATAATACAAGTTGGACAAGGTCATTTAAATTTGGTTGGGATTACCACGCAAATGCTTATGGAAATAGATTCATAAATTTATATAATGGACAACTTAGAAGTATGGCTTTTGAAAATGGTTCATTTACACAAATAAGAACTAGATTATTACAAAATCAAGTATCAACACCAGCAAATATAGTTCCATTAGTTTATTGTGGAGCTCAAGCTCCATTAATAAATTTTGATTCAGTATCAAATAGATTTAATTTCAGTGATTTATATACTCCTGAATATGTAAGTGGTCAATTTGATAGTGGAGAAATAGTAGGGACTAAAAATAATGCTTCATTAGTTCCATTATCTTCTACAGTAGGTAATGAAGTATATAAAATAAATAAAGTTTTATCAAAATTAACATTTTGTCCTGATATGTTGCCGTATATAGAAATAGCAAATATAAATAGACAATTTAATCAAACAACAATACCTCCAAATACAAATTTATCTCCTTTTACTATATTTGATTCTCATAGTGGAGTTACATTTAGTAATTTTGGTTTAACTGAAAGTCAGTGGGAGAGTTCATTATGGAAGATATTAGGATTTGAATATAATCAGTTTAATAATAATACAGAAAATTTTCAAAAAAGAGTAGGAGATACAAGTCTTCCAAATACAAATCTAATAACTACAAATGCTAAAGTAAATAATGCCGAGATAGAAGAATATTATGTTAATCCATATGGTTCAATAGGTTTTACTCCAATATTACCAACTCCTTTTTATGTTCCAAGTAATTTCATAAGTGCTTCTGGAACTCAAGTAAATGTTTATCCTGTGATAGAAGTTGATGGAAGTTCAACATTAATAAGAGCTTCTTCTTTACCTTTAAAATCTACAAGACCATATTATTTAATAAAGAGTGATATATTACCTGACCAAGAATATATAGGAATTACAAATGGAGTAAATCTACCAGTATTTGCTGTTGTTAATAAAGTGAATGGTTATTCTGATGCGTATACATTAGAAAGTAGTCAAGTTTCATTTACAGTAACAAAACCTACAACATTAAATACAATTAAAACTGTTATAGCTGACCCGGATGGAACAGAAGCAACAGTAGATGATAGTAGTGGTGTAATATACAAAGTAATTAAAAAAATAGATGCTGATTTAAATATAGCTCAAACAATATTACAACAAAATCAAAAGAATACTAATAGACCTTAAGTTTTTTTGTTTTTTTTCTACCACAAATTAAAATATAATCATCTTCATCAATTTTATTAAGTTTTATTAAAGATAATATAGCCATAAATACTAATTGATGGTCTTCTCCTCTCATTCTTTTATTATGTTTCTTCATTAAATAGAATTTACTTAAAATTTCATAAAATACTTTAATCATAGTTTGCAGTTTTATATTTTCATCTCTGATTCCTGATAAAAGTGCTTGATTGCTCTTTTTTTTATAATAATCTAAATTCCATTTATCTCCTACTGGAAATGAAGATATGAATAGATCATTAATGAATACATTGATACTTCCATATTTACCTTGTTTTATCATTTTTATATATATTATAATATATATACTTTATGTTAAAATCTTATGAAGAAATAATAAAGATATTAATGAAAGCT
>VMHT01069749.1_pt1 | contig 10628 bp, 13 predicted proteins | sample 4693611 | NCBI WGS metagenome assembly VMHT01 (sample SAMN12280063, study PRJNA550983) | marine metagenome | isolation source: seawater sampled from same location over 5 years 0.02-0.2 micron viral filtrate | place: USA: collected off the coast of southern California halfway between the port... ...
ACCAAAATAAATTATAAATATTTGAACTAAAAGTGGTGTGCCTCTAAACAAATATGAATAACCATAAGCAAATTTATTTATGAAAATATTTTTGTTTAATCTTAAAATTGCAAAAAATAATCCAATGAATAAGCCAATAATTAAAGAGACTGATAAAAGTTTTAAAGTGATAGTTGCTGCACTTAGTAATTTAGGGAAACTATTAATCATTAATTCAAAGTCCATTAATAACCCCTGCTATATTTTGCTTCTAATTTATTAATCAGTTTCATACTTAAAAATGTGAGCAACAGGTATAAAACAGCTGCAAAAGAGTAAAAAAATAATGGATCTCTTGTAGAACCAGCTGCAACATAAGATTGTCTCATAATTTCAACAAGACCAGTAACTGAAATTAAAGAGGTATCTTTAAGTGTTATTTGCCAAACATTACTTAAATTAGGAATAGCTAATCTTAAGGTTTGAGGAAGGATTATTTTAAAAAATTTACCAAACTTGCTTAATCCTAAAACATTAGCAGCTTCAAATTGACCTTTGTCAATTGATTGTATCGCACCTCTAAAGACTTCTGTTGAATATGCACCTGAAATTATTCCAATTGAAAAAGCACCAGTTATAAAAGCATTTATTTCAATATATTCTCCGTATCCAAAAATGGATGCAACAAACATTACCGCTGCACTACCACCAAAAAAAAACAAGTAAATAACAAGTAACTCTGGAACTCCACGAATTATAGTAGTGTAAGTATTTGCAATTAGATTTAAAAATTTATTTTTTGATAACTTAAGAGGTGTAAATATTAATGCGAAAAAAAAACCAATAAACATTGCTGTAATAGCTACAGCTATTGTCATTAAGGTTGCATAAAATAACTCATCACCCCAACCAGTATCTCCAAATGAAAGAAGTTCCATACAGATTGGCGACTATATATTATAGTCGCCAAATCTAAAAATAATTACATAGAAGCGTCAAAACCGAACCACTTAGTAGCTATTCTACTAATATCTCCGTTTTTTCTCGCTTGATTGATTGCATTGTTAAATGCTTTTAAAAGTTGAGTATCGTCTTTTCTAATACCAACTCCGACACCATTTCCAAATGCACCGCCTGAAAAAGTAGGTCCAGTTAAAACAACTGGTTTACCAGATTTTTCTGCATAATCATTAAATGCTACAGCTGCCGCTAACGCAGCATCACATCTTCCTGATGCTAAATCTAAATTAACCTCATCTTGTGTTTTGTAAGTTCTAACATTTACTTTTCCAACATCACCTGAGTCTAAAAAGTTTTGATGAATTGTAGCAGTTTGTACACAAACAGTTTTTCCAGCTAAAGCTGCTGTGAGCGTCTTTAATGCTTTTTTTGCTGCTGCATTTGGTTTGGTTAAATTAATTCCAGCAGGTGTATCTAAACCTTCTAAACTAGAACCTTTCATAACTGCCAATGAAGCCACTTCATCAGCATAACCTTGAGAGAAATTAATTGCTTTTTGTCTTTCAGCAGTAATTGACATTCCAGCCATTATAGCATCAAACTTTCTCATAATTAATGCTGGTATCATTCCATCCCAGTCTTGTTCAACAACTTCACATTGTTTACCAATATATCTGCAAAGTGTATAAGCTAACTCAACTTCAAATCCAATTAATTTGCCTGAGGCATCTTTAGAATTCCACGGAGGGTAAGCACCTTCTGTTCCAATTTTAATTTTATCAGCATTAGCATTCCCTAAAACTAACAAAGAAAGCAATACTGAAAAAATAGTTTTTTTAAATATACTCATTGTTTACTCCTTTAATAAAAAAATAGTATTTCACAATTTAGAGATTTAAAAAAGAAAAATTTAATGATTTATTGAAGAGGAAAAATTCCAAGAGCAATCGAAACTTGGTATGTAAACTCTTGATAAATTAGTATTTCCAAAATGATGGTTAAAAACATTTAGCCAATTTTCAACTTGAAGAGGTTTTTTATCTTGGCTGCCAACTTGAGCTGTAATTACTCCTTTTGGTTTTAAAATTCTTACTAGAGAGTCCATATTTTTTGCTGCTAAATCTATACAGAATTGATCATCATTTAAGTCTACAAATATATGATCATAAGAGTCATCTCCAACTGTTTTAATACTTTCGAAAGCATCACCCCATACACATTTTACTGAGTTTTTTTCTGTAGCTTTGTTTCCGATATCGCCTAAATGTTTATTGCAAACTTCAACTACTTCAGGATCAAGTTCATACCAGTCAACAAAATTAAATTTTTTAGAAATACACTCTCTAGCTACTCCTCCATCACCACCACCAATTATTGCAGCTCTTTCATTGTCTTTATTTAAATTTAAACCCGCTCCAACAAAAGTTGAACTGTATAAATGTTCATCTGATGCAGCTACCTGTATTTCTCCATCAATAAATAGAGATTTGCCAAATTGTTCTAACTCTAAAATTTCAATATGTTGTCCAACCTTAGATTTGAAATCTTCTAATACATCGTTTACTACATAAGATTTTTGTAAACCGGGTGAGCTATAAATATCATGATAAAGAGATCTTGTATCTCTATTAAATTCTTTTTTAACTATCCTTTTATACTTAAACTCTTTTTTAATGATATCGATTGCAATAGATGGACTCACTTTTCCACATGTAAAAAAATCAAAACTTATTATTCCTTTCTCAGGAAAAGTATGAAAACTTATGTGACTTTCAGCTAAGAGAGCCAAAATAGTAAAACCTTGTGGTTCAAACTTGTATTTTGAAATATTTAAAATTGTAACTTTTGCTGCTTTAGCAATATCTTGAATGACTTTTTCAAATAAGGAAGGGTCATATTCTTCAGTTGTTCCAATTATATCTAATGTTATATGCTCCCCAACTTTAATCATTTATAGTTACCCCTTACTATTGTAAGTACAGACTTTTATTTTAATTTCAATTAAATTTTAAGTTTATATTAAGGATAAGTCTTTCAATTTCTGCTTGAATAATTTTGCTCCTTTTTTGCAATTTTCAATCCAATCAACACTAGCTGACTCATCAGCATTATCAGAAATAAATTTAAAGCATCTAAACTTAATATTTTCCAGTTTACAAACTTTTGCTAGTGCATAAGCCTCCATATCAACCACATCTACCTTTATTGGTATTGAGCCAGTCACAAAACTATCTCCTGTTCCACAAGAATACCCATCTGAGGAGAGAATTATCTCACTAATTTCATCAAATGGAGTTTCTCCAATTTTCAAATCCATCAATGGACTAACATCCATATCTCTTTGATAGAATTTCGTGCACTCAATTATTCCATTTAAATTTTTAGTTATAGCTCCTGCAGTTCCAAAATTAATTACTTCACTAGGTTTATGTTTCATAATCAGTTTCGTTAAATTATAAGTTGCATTGATTTTACCTGCTCCAGTATAATAAAAAAAATTTAAATCTTGGGTTTCCTCTTTTAATGCAGCTACAAATATTCTATTCATATAAATAATGGACCTAAAAAAATATATTAGATCAATACCAGATTATCCCAAAAAGGGAATTTTATTTAGAGATATCACAACGCTCATTAAAGATGAGGGTGCATTTTCTGAAACAATAAACCAAATCGTAGAAAGATCAAAAAAAGTAAAATTTGATAAAATAGCTGCAATTGAGTCTAGAGGTTTTGTTTTTGCAGCTGCAGTTTCTTATATTTTAAAAAAACCATTTATTATGCTAAGAAAAAAAAATAAACTGCCAGCAGATGTTCATTCTGTTGACTTTGAGCTAGAGTATGGGACAGCAACTATAGAAGTTCACAAGGATTCCATTAATACTAACGAGGATATTTTAATAATTGATGATTTGATTGCAACAGGTGGTACAGCTGAAGCAGCTGCCAAATTAGTTGATATTTCAGGCGGGAGTGTAGCTTGTTTTATATTTGTTATAAATCTTTTTGATTTAAATGGATCAGACAATTTAGTTAAAAAGGGATATAAAGTAGAAAATTTAATAGATTTTCCGGGTCATTAAAAAATTATATGAAAAAGATTATTGTAACAGGTGGGTTGGGGTTCATTGGAAGTAACTTAATAGATCTACTGATAAGCAAAAATTACTTTGTAATAAATATTGACAAAGTAACCTATTCTTCAAATTTTTATAACACAAAAGAACATAAAAGTTCTAAAAAATATAAATTTATAAAATGCGATATTGGAGAAAAAAAATTAAAAAAAATTTTATTTAAATATAAACCTATTGCAGTATTTAATCTAGCTGCAGAAACTCATGTGGATAGATCAATAGATAGTCCAAAAAACTTTATTAAAAGTAATATTGTTGATGTATTTAATTTACTTGAGTGCTTTAAAGAATATTCAAAAAACAATAAATCAAAATTAATTCATGTTTCTACAGATGAAGTCTATGGGGATATTTTATCTGGCAGGTCCTCAGAGGTGTATCCTTATAAACCAAGTTCACCTTATGCTGCAAGTAAAGCTTCATCAGATCATTTGGTTAGTTCATACGTGAGAACTTATAAAATTCCTGCAATAGTTACGAATTGTTCAAATAATTATGGCCCTAAACAACATCCTGAAAAATTAATACCAAAACTAATATACAATATACTTAATAATAAACCTCTTCCAATATATGGAAAAGGTACAAACTCTAGAGAATGGATTTATGTTAAAGATCACTGTGAAGCGTTATTTAAAGTATTCATAAATGGAAAGATAGGTGAGTTTTATAATATTGGTTCAAATAAAAATTTGAATAATTTACAGGTATCAAGAGAATTAATTATAAAATCTAAAAGCATGATTAATGTTGGAAAAAAAGTAAAAATTTTATTTGTGAAAGATCGTCCTGGCCATGATGTGAGATATGCTTTAAATAGTAATAAAATAAAAAAAAAATTAGGTTGGTCACCAAAGACAAATTTTGAAAAAGGAATTAAATTAACTTTGGACTGGTATATAAAAAACAAGCCATATTTTAAATCATTAAAAAAAAATGATATTATTAAAAGATTGGGGAAACTTTGAAAAAAATTAAAACTAAATTAAAAGGTTTGTTTATCTTTGAAAGTAAAATTTATCATGATCAAAGAGGAAATGTTAGAGAGGCTTTTAAAAAAGAATTAACAAATAAAAGCTTGTTTTTATCAGTTGTCTCAAAATCAAAAAAAAATGTTATTAGAGGACTTCATTTTCAATCTAAAAAAACTCAGGATAAATTTATAAGTGTTATAAAAGGACGAATTTTGGATGTAGTTGTTGATCTAAGAAAAAATTCTAAGACTTTTGGAAAACACTTTAAAATAATTTTAAGTGAAAAAAAGGCAAAATATTTATTTGTTCCTAGGGGTTTTGCACATGGTTTTTTAACTTTAGATAGAGAAAATATTGTTTTGTATAGTTGTTCAAATTATAGAGTTCCAAAATATGAACAAATTATCAAATGGAATGATAAAGATCTAAAGATAAAATGGGGTTTAAAAAAACCTATTTTATCCAAAAGAGACCAAAATGCACAAAGTTTTAGAGATTTTTTCAAAAAAAAATAAAAGTTCTATTACTGGTTTTATTATTCATATGAAATTTTTAAAATTAAAAAATGAAAAATAATATTTTAAAAAATAAATTATTAATATTTTTAATTCTAATTTGGCCGTATATATATCTATTCCCTCTTACACTTGGTTTAATAGGTGTTGGAAACGATTTTGATTTAATATATTTTTCATACAAGAGATATATAGCAGAGATGCTGTCTGTAGGAATTATACCATTGTGGTCACCTGTAGATGGTAATGGATTTTCCCTAATATTTAATCCATTTGCTCAATATTTTTATATTCCTAGTTGGATTTTGTACTTGATACATTTTATTACTAAGAATCTTACTTTACACATATTTCTACTTTATACAGTTTTTGCAATTTCAATTTTTTCATTAGGAATTTATTTTTGGTTAAAAAGTTTAAAAATAAATCAGACTTTAGCCTTCTTTTCGGCATTAATAATAGCATGTAGTTTGAAAATAACTGAGCTTTTAAGATTTCCTAATGCGGCCCATGCTGCAGCATGGATGCCTTGGATTTTATATGGAATAAATTTGATGATAGAAAGTAATAAGAAAAAATCTTTTTTTATAATCTTTTTTTCAAATTTGTTTATTTTAACCGCTGGATATCCATATTTTATTGTTTACTCTCTCTTTTTATTCATTCCTTACATAATTTTTGTACCTTTTTTATTTAGTAATTATAATTTTTTAAAACCTACCTATAAATTATTTCATTTTTATATTTTAATTTTTTTAACCTTTAGTTTTTCTTATCTGATTGCCTTACCATGGTTATTAAAAGTTAGATTGTTGATGAAAAGTTTGGTTGATAGAACAAAAAATGATTTTGATTATGCCACAAGTCATGAGTTTTTTTGGAAAGACACAGTTGGTTCGTGGCTATTTCCTCCTTCTGCAAGTGCTGAAGGTTGGTATTATTCAGGTATTATTGTTTCAATCATTATTTTTTTAGGTATTTTCATTATTTTTTTCAATCAAAAAAAAATAAATAATTTTGATAAAAAATTATTTATCTATTCAATAATTTTTATTTTATTCATCACTTATTTTAGTTGGGGTAGATATTCTGCATTATTTATCTGGTCTTGGGAAAATGTTCCTTTAATAGGTTCATTAAGAGCATGGCCAAGAATTAATATAATAATAACACCAATCTTAATATTATTATTTTCTATTAGTATAAAGTATTTACTAACCTACTTTAACGAAAAAAATGAACAAAAACTAAATAAAATAATCAAATTTTTAGTTGGAGTATTTATTTTATTAATAATAATTCAATTTGTATTTTACTTTTTTGATTTCCAAAATGATGAATATTGGAATTTTTGGCAAAAGAAAAGGTTTGATGCAGCAATAATATCTTTGCCAACTTTTTTGGGTAGTATCCTTAAATTATATGATGGACCATTTTATATGTTTTTCAATATATTCTCTACGACATTTATATTATTGATTTTACTAAATAAAAAATATCAAAAAAGAATATCTGTATTTTATGCCTCAATACTTTTATTAGTATCCTCTGAATTGTTTGCTTTATCTAATCTTCAGTGGAGTATAGCCGAATGGAAAACAAAACTTTCTAAGACAAATGATCCTTTAAATAAATTACGTAATGGATTTAATTCTAGCAAAATAATTGATACTGTAAAAGGTAACGAGTACTTTAGGGATAATAGATATTTTAATGTCAACTACCCTGATAGTTATGGATATAATAATCATGCAAACAATTTTTCTATGTATTTTCAAAGATATGGCGGAATTAAAAAAGAAAATGTTAATGAAAATGAAATTAAATTAGTTAAACTTTTTTATGGATCTTCTGCTGAAGCAAAAAAGATTTTCTTATCAAAATCTATAAACTACAATAATATAATCTCTTTTATCAAAGATAGTAATTCTTTTGAAAAAAATAATGATTTTGAAATAAAAATTTTAATCAATGAATATGATGGTAATAATTTAAAGCTTGAAGTTACTTCAAAAAATGAAGGGTGGTTGAGTTTTATAGATAATTGGGATTATGGCTGGGTAGCATTTGTAAATAAAAACGAAGTACCGATATACAGACTTTTAGGATCTTATAAATCTGTTAAAATTAAAAAAGGATTTTCAAAAGTAGTATTTCAATATAAACCATGGTAAGAAAAATTTAATGAGTAAAAATATTCCTAACAAAAAAATATATGGTGTTGTTATTTCTTATAAAAGTGCACCTGTATTAGAAAAGTTATATAATAGAATAGATAAAGATAATTTTGATAAGATTTATTTTTTTGATGACAATTCTCCAGATGAGTCTGCTGAAAAAGCAAAACAATTTGATTGGATTGTTATTAAAAATGAAAAAAATTTAGGTCATGGGGGAAATTTAAAAAAAGGACTTGAGACAGTATTTAATGATGGCGCAGACTACGGTGTAGAAATACATGCTGACAATCAATATTCTCCTAATGAAGTTTTTAAAGCAAAAGATATGATTGAAGAAAATTTTGATTTTATTATTGGTTCAAGATTTAAAAACAAGAATCCTTATTTAAAAGATGGGATGCCGTTTCTAAGATACATTACAAATAAGACAATGAGTTTATTTACAAGTACCTTGGTTGGTATTAAATTAACTGAGTTTCATACTGGTTGTAAAATTTTCAGGAAAGAATTTTTCAATTCAATTCCTATAAAATATACATCAGACAATTACTTATTTTCATTTGAGATAATACTTCAAGCCTCATATTTTAAAAAGAAATATGGTGAAATAAGTATTTCATCAAGCTATGAGGGATATAAAACATCGTGTAATTATCTAAATGGTTTTATTTATCTTTTAGGAAATTTCAAATTAATGTTAATTTATTTTTTATCTAAGTTTAACTTATTAAATTCAAAAACATTTGAAAAAATAAATGATTAAAAAAGGGATTATTTTAGCTGGCGGCAAAGGAACAAGAATGAGCCCGTTAACTAAAGCTGTTAACAAACAATTGCTGCCTATTTATGATAAGCCTTTAATTTTTTATCCTCTCTCAATTTTAATGCTAGCAAACATTAAAGATATTCTGATTATTGTTAATAAAGGACAATTAAATCAATATAAAAAAATTATCCCAAATGGCAATAATTTAGGAATAAAAATTACTTACTTGGAACAAGACAAACCCAGAGGTTTACCAGATGCTTTTGTGATTGGTGAAAAATTTATTGGAAAAGATAACGTAGCAATGATTTTAGGAGATAATTTCTTCTATGGTCAAAATTTAACTAGCAAACTTTTAAATAATACAAAATTAAAAGAAGGAGCTAGAGTTGTTTTACATAAGGTTCAAAAACCTGAAGATTTTGGGGTAGCAAAAATAAATAAAAAAAATAAAATTATTTCAATAAAAGAAAAGCCAAAAAAATTTTTGTCTGATCTGGCAATTACTGGACTATATTTTTTTGATAATAAAGTAATAAATTATTCAAAGAAATTAAAGCCTTCAAAAAGAGGTGAGGTTGAAATTGTAGATTTATTGAATATTTACAAATCAAAAAAACAATTAAGTGCTGACTTAATAGGAAGAGGTGGTGCATGGTTAGATACAGGGTCAATCGAGGATTTTTATAAAACTTCAACCTTTGTATCTGCTATAGAAAATCGACAAGGTTTTAAAATTGCTTGTTTAGAAGAAATTTCTCTAAATAAAAATTGGATTAATAAAAAAAAAATAATAAATTCAATCAAATTTTACGGAAATTGTGAATACTCAAGTTATTTAAAAAAATTAATAAATTGAGTTTATGGTAGCGGGAAGTGGGATCGAACCACTGACCTCGGGCTTATGAGTCCCGCGCTCTAACCAACTGAGCTACCCCGCCTTATGTAAGAGATGATTTATAATAGTTTAATAAATTGATTCAATATCAATTAATTATAAAATTGTTAGGATTTTACGATTTTTTAATGAATTTTAAGCAAAAATTAAAAAACCAAACAATAGCAAGCCTGTAGATGCTGCAGCTGAAAAATATAATTTTTTTCTAGACTCATTTTTTTGGTTTGTTTTAACTCTGTTAAGCAAAACATTTATATCAGTGCTTTTAGATTGATGTGTTTGTGAAGTCTCTTCAAAATATCTAGAGATTATTTTTTCTTTAATATAAGTTGTTGTATTTTTCATATTTCAATTTAAACACGAAATTCTGTTTATTGCAAATTTTCTCATAACGATAGGTAGATTCCTAAAACACCCAATCCTAAAACTAGAGTTGAAAGAATATATAAATTTTTTTTAAATTCTTTGCTTTCAGTCTCCTGAAGTTTAGATTTAAGAACATTTATATCAACACGTTTAGGAATAATTTTTCCTGATTTTAAAGGCTTTTCAGTAACACTAACATCATTTGGGGTCTCGATATTAGTATTAGTATCTGCAAAGCCTTTAGTAGTCATAAAATAAATTAATCACAATAAATCCAATCTATCAATTTACTTAAGGTTCAAAGTGGGTCACTATTTGGTTGACACCTGTTCATTTTGGGTTTCATATTCATTTTTTTATAAATATGAGCTTACAACAAGTAGATTTTTCAAAAGTCCTAAATGATGATCAAGTTTATGATCATATGATGAGGAGCTATGATCAGTTAGGAAGAGATTGGATAGTTCATCAATGGAGCTGGATGAATAATGTGTACCGGGCTTTTAATGATCATTATAAATATCTGATTGTAATTTCTTTAGTTGAAAAAACTTTACAATTTTATGATCAAATGAATATTCAATTTTCTTTTGATCAATTTTATTCAAAATCAAATCTTCAGGTAGAAAAATTTAGTATTACAGAACTTTGTGAAAAACTTCAATTACCTAAAGAAACTGTAAGACGAAAGGTTTTAGAACTTGAAAAATTGGGTGTTTTGAAACGAATAAAAAAACAAATAATAATTGATCGTTCTGTCTTTTCTCAAGTGAAACCTGAAAGGCAAATTAGATTAACCTCTAAATATATTTATTTAATTTCTCAAGTTTTCAATAAAGATGGAATTTATACA
>VMHT01122168.1_pt1 | contig 10628 bp, 13 predicted proteins | sample 4693611 | NCBI WGS metagenome assembly VMHT01 (sample SAMN12280063, study PRJNA550983) | marine metagenome | isolation source: seawater sampled from same location over 5 years 0.02-0.2 micron viral filtrate | place: USA: collected off the coast of southern California halfway between the port... ...
GCACTATACATTGAACTACGCAAGGCTATCACTAGCGTATGCCACCAAAGCGATATCAAGGATATGGCCGAGGCAAACACCAAGAGCGCATTGTCTGAGGCAATGTTTCTCTGCAAGACGTTAGGGATAACCTCTGACAGATTACTGTCACCATGGACCTCAAGGCAGAATGGTAAACTGAAAGAGGGTGTGAGCAAGTCTAGCGCATGGGTTCGAGACTATGAGATGGTGCGAGGATTTGCCCACGACGCGCAAGGTGAGAAAGCGCTGGCCCTGTACGACCGAGCTATGATGTTCTACGGCGGCAAGGGTGCTAACAGTTGGAAGCGCAACATAGATGAAAGTGAGCATCAGGCAGTAGAGAATGCTTTCAGGTATGCTAACTCTAAGGTGTCCAAGATTCAGGTGGCCTTGAAAGAGGATGAGGCCAAGCAAGCCAAGATCAAGGCAGGGGAGGCTACCAACGTCAAGAAGTCTGAACTAGATCGATTGATGGCTGAACTATCCAAGGCCTTCGATAGGGTCAAGGCCAAGAATGACAAGTTACCCGAATCGTTTGGTGATGAGAGACGACGCATGATCAAGAATGAATTGGAAACCATTCTGAAGGATCTCGCAGATATACAGCAAGCCTAACCAACTGGCCCCTCTCCGGAGGGGCTTTTTTTTGTCTCAAATAAATTTGATACCAGTTCCCGTAGTAGCGCGCCGCGTCACGCTTTACGTCTAACTTCTTTATGGTTGATACCAGTTCCCGTAGTAGCATGGCGCGTATCGTTAGTCGGTGGACTAACGCAGGGTAATGTTCCTGAATGTTCGGTAAAAACGTACAATGTTCCGTGAATGTTCGGTAATTCCAACTACGTTTTACTACATTATGTTTGATGTAATCTGATGTAATCTGGTGTAATATGGTCTATTGTCTTATAGCCAAAAAGCCCTATATATATATATTTATTAATAATGTTCTGTAAATAAAAAAAGACTTAACTTTATTTTGTTTACCTTTCTCTCTAACATCTTTTCAGCATCTTTATAACTGAAAACTTCCTGCCTTTAAGAAAGGGGGAAGCTGGACTCTTTTCTCCGCTTTTACAGAACATTCACTACATTCTTTGCTTATCAATAACTTGCGTCATTTCCGAGCCGAACATTACCGGAACATTCAAGAACATTCATCAAACTACACAGAACTACACCACGTTCAAACGCTTGACATCATACTCTATCCATGCGATAATGTGTTTGTGAGTGGGGCATTACGCCTCGACTCCGCGCATCGTTAGTCCGTCGACTAACGGTATCACACTAACATCTTATGGAGATATGACAATGGATGCACAAAACATCTTAGCAGCAACACCCAATGTATCGGCACCATCGATTCAATCGAGCGCCATGATCGTTGAGTTCAACGCGTCGGTGTGGACGGGACGCAAGAAAGACAAGAGCGCGTCAGCGCAGATCACCATGCAGAACAACGCGGCATCGGGTACAGCAAATGTCAGTAAGAAATTACTCGGTGACTGTGCCGAGCTTGACGCCATTCAGAAGTTCGTGGGTAACGTACGCAACCAGCACTATGCGCTCACCATGCCGTGGTCAGATCTGGGTCAGCGTTTGATACCGACTGCGATGTTCTTCGATTACCAAAACCAGATGTCTGCGTTTGAGCAAGAGTTCGACCGATTGGTGCAAGCGTTCATTGATGTATACGATTGGGAGATTATACAGTCTCGCGCCAAGTTGGGCACGTTGTTCAACGATGCCGACTATATGTCAGTGCATGACCTGCATCGCAAGTTCGCATTCCGTGTGACCTATTCACCTGTGCCCGAGGCCGGTGACTTTCGGGTTGACATGGGCAACGAGCAAGCCGATATCCTGAAAACACAATATCAGGAACATTACGAAGCGCAGATCACCAAGGCAATGGACGATGTGTTCAAGCGTACCCGTACCTATCTTGAGCGACTGCACCATAGTTTGGACGATGCCGACGTGGGTAAGCGCAAGGATGGCAAGCCCAAGCAAAAGCGACTATCCACCAGTACGTTCGATGGTGTGCTCGATATGATTGACATGCTCAAGACGTGCAACCTGACCGGTGATACCCAAATGGAAGCGATACGCGTTAAGCTCGAAGAGCAGTTTCGTGGTGTGGGTAGGATGCCACTATCACCCGAGGCATTACGTGAGGACAGGTACGTCCGTGCCGAAACCAAAACGGTGGTAGAAGACGTTATCAGTAACCTACCTACCATAGACTTATAAAACACACCTGTAGGGAGAGTGATATGAGATACAGCGCAGCCGAGGATCAGTTGTGGTTCAAGCATGGGCGTGTGGTGTTACACCCACGCGATGCGTTCAAGGATGCCATCCGTAACGGGATGGATGAGGAGGCGAAGTGGCACTATATGTATATGTATTCGAGCGAGACGATGCACTATTTCAAGCACATAGATGCAGGGGATGGTGGGTCAGATGATCGGAAGTACGTCAAGTACAACCGAGTGCATAGGAATAAGCGGTAACCAAACAGCGTTAGTCCATCGACTAACGGTAACAACCAGTCCAATGAAGGAGGACATAACATGGCAACATCAGCCAATCTGTATGCGGTAAACCTAGACGAGATCGCCCAAGCAATCATTGCCGGTGGTCATCAACGTACCATACTTGTGCAGGGTCACATGGGTACGGGTAAATCATCTCTGCTAAACATGTTATCAGCAGAGCTACCCAAGCACGTCGCGTGTTACTTCGACTGCACTACCAAGGATCTTGGTGATATCACCATCCCTGACATCATGCACATGGACGACGGCAGTGGGTTCGTGCGGTACCTGACCAATGAGGAGTTGGGTGCACACCATGACAAGCCGATCATCCTGATGATTGATGAGTTCGGTAAGTCCAACCCAGCGGTCAAGCTCGCGCTGTTACGCATGATGCTCGAACGCAAGATCGGGAGTTATACCCTGCATCCTGACAGCATTGTGTTTGCTACCACTAACCTCGGTGCCGAGGGTGTCGGTGACTTGTTACCAGCACATGCACAGAATCGCCTAACCGTGATCGAGTCTACCAAACCAACGTGGGAGCAGTGGATCGAGTGGGGTATCAACAACGACGTTGACCCGACAGTGTTGGGATGGTGTCGCAACAATGACAAAGCGTTTGCCGACTTCCGCGATGTGCAAGATCCCGAGGACAACGACTACATATTCCATCCGCGTTCTACCCGTACGTCGTTTGTGACTCCGCGTTCACTCGAAGCGGCCAGTGACTGGATGAAGGTACGTGACCAGTTCAATGACAAGACACTAACGTCTTTACTCATTGGCACCATCGGTGGGTCAGCAGCGGGTGACCTGATGGCATTCGCCAGACTTGCCGATCAGTTGCCATCAATCGATTCAATCAAGTCCGATCCTCAGTCTGCGGTCGTGCCTACCAGTGCGGGTGCCGTGATGATGGTTGTGTATAAGGTGTTATCGACACTCGAACGCGATTGGGTTGACCAGTGGATGGACTACATGCTGCGCCTATCCAAGGAAGCGCAGGGTGTGTTCGCTAACGGTGTACGCAGTAAGAAGTATGCCAAGCAAGCTATCGTCATGCAGAACAGTAAGTTCACCAAGTGGACGATGGACAACAACTATCTGTTTACAGCAGACAAGTAAGGAGGAAACATGTTAGCACTTAACCAGACGTTGACCGCCGAACAGCGGTTACAGAAAGCTGTCATGGCTATCATGGCGCATGACAAGTACGTAGGTTTATCCAGCGTGCTGATGATTGGTGACCGGACGGTAGATGATACCGTCCCAACCGCGTGTACCAATGGGCGTGACGAGATGTATGGCCGAGCGTTTGTCGATGGCCTCAACGATGCCGAGTTGCGATTCCTGATACTGCACGAGTGTTACCACAAGATGTACCAGCACCTGACTACGTGGAAACATCTTTACGATAAACATCCACAGATAGCCAATGCCGCGTGTGACTACGTGATCAACATACAGTTAGTTGACGGTGACAATGGCGAGGGGTTCATCAAGATGCCCGATGTGGGGTTGATCGACGCACAGTATCGCAACATGGACAGCGCCCAAGTATTCCACAAGATCTACGACTCGCTACCCGAGGGTGACGATGGGAGTGGTGTAGGTGACAGTCTTGACGATCACGGTTGGGAGGAAGCCGAGCAGTTGAGCGAGGAGGAGAAGGGTGACCTTGAGCGTGAGGTTGAGGAGGCAATACGTCAGGGTGTACTCGTTGCCGGTAAGTTGGGTAGTGGTGGTGCCCGTGAGCTTGAGGAGTTACTCAAACCGCAGATCGATTGGCGTGATGTGCTGCGTGAGTTCATCAGTACGACGTGTGCCGGTAAGGACTTTTCAACATGGGCGCGACCCAACCGTCGCTTTGTGTCTGCCGGTGTGTATATGCCCAGCGGTATCAGCCAGAGTGTGGGCGAGCTGGTGATTGCCATCGATACGTCAGCGTCTATCGGTCAGCGCGAGTTGACTACGTTCCTATCCGAGATCAAGTCAGTGTGTGACAACGTGCGACCCGACCGCATCCGACTATTGTATTGGGATACCAAGGTGTGTGCCGATGAGACATACAACCATGCCGAAACCGATACCCTAGTGCAAAGCACCAAGCCAGCGGGTGGCGGTGGTACCGATGTGAGTTGTGTGTCCGAGTACATGGCCGAGCACAAGATCAACCCGCAAGCTGTGATTGTGTTTACCGATGGGTACGTGTTCGACTGGGGTACGTGGACATGCCCCATACTGTGGGCGATCTACGACTTCGAGCGAGCCAAGCCCGACTGCGGCAAGGTTGTGCACATTGCCAAGAACAAGTTATGAGGGAAGATATGACTGGTAGTGAAGACAATCTATACGACGGGGAGCGACACCCCCAATCAACCAAGCCGATGAAGAAAGGAGGGCAACACACGCGGGGGAAGTACAAGACTCGTGAGGAGTTGGAGGAGGTAATCTTCGACCGATATTTCAACCGAGGGTACAGCTTCAAGCGTATCGGCAGGATAGTAGGCGTCAGTTACACCACAGTGGGTAACATCATCAAGGCATGGAAGGAGAAACAAAGTGAGCCTAGTGATAACAGATCGTGACCGGTTGCGGTATGAGCGACAGAAAAAAGGCGCTGAAAAGGCTAATGAACTAAGGAGAAGGTTTGGTATGAAGAGAATAACTAATGTAACAGCGCGAGAGTACGTGCAGAAACGTGAGCGGTTTCACGGTAACAACCTATACGGAGAGTGGCGTGGTGATCGGTACGTCGTGACATCGTATGGTGACCACTTCCCGCTATTCATTTGGGAGAACGGTACGTGGTATGAGAACATCGAGAAGATTACGGTGACGACAACCAAGCACCGTACGCAAACACATCCTCATGAAGATACGTTACCCATGACCTGTAAAGACATGGTTGTGATAATGGATCATGGGATTGTTGGAGTAGCAGTAGGATTAGCAAGTTAACTAAGTCTGTAGGAGGACGACATGAGTGTAAAAAGAAAGTTAGTTTCAGAGATAGAAGCACGTTGCTTAGAAGTAACACCGGAAATCAAAGAAGTGCAGAAGTTACGTCTGTTTAATGACGATGCGGATAACGATAGATGGGATGAGTTCTTGCTAGGACTTATGAAGAAGTTACCGACGTGTAAGTTCGCTAGGGATTTGGATAACCACAAAAAGGTGTACGTGTACCTCCCAAGCGATCTGTATGCGATGGGTTGGGTAGGTTGCAACGACTACCGGGTTTTCGCTGAAGGGTCTCGTACAAACACGTTAGGTGTATATTCTCACACCATCCAGAACGACAAGTACGCCAGCCATAACGATCAGCACCACATGCTGATGAGCACGAACCCCAAGCGTGCAATAAAGAATGCGCTGTCACACCTACGACCGTACACACCCAAAGAGCTGAACAATTGTTTTGCGTACCCCGTTGTACGTAAGGTGCGTGATACGAACTATGAGAACCAAGAGAAAGTCGAGGACGCGCAAAACGCAGTTACCAAGCACAAGCAATTGCAAGCCGAGCTACGTGCGGTAGTTGCCAGTGGGTATCAGTTTGTTGATGCCGATTTCAGTAGCAAGGTGGCGGCGTTCCTCAGTGAAGTTGACGAGTACGCGTTACAGGCATCCGAAGTCCACATGTTTTTTGTCCGTGCCTACGTGTCCAATGGTCAGCAGTTGTTTGATGTGACGTTCCTTGAGAATGCACATAACTCTTGGAATTACAAAGTCTCTGACGAACCAGCGGAGCGTTACACTTCTGATACGTTACCCGAACACCTATCCGGTAAGTTGTCTGTGTTAATGATGTGCGAGCTGGACGAGTATGTGGACGGCGTGGGCATCCGCATGAACGATGGGGTGTTCTATGTCAACCAGTGATACTCAACAAGATCCAATGTACCGTGTGATAATAGATGAGAGTAAAGAAAATTCTATAGAAGTACAGTGTATTGGAATGTATTGTGTTGACAGTCAAGTTACTGGGTTTTATAGTGGGTTAGAGAAGTTGCCGCAGTGGATGCAAGAGAAGGTTGCCCTACTGATGATGACTTCTTACACCCCGCCGACCACGCCTATAGAAGGTATAGGACAGCGTATCGGTGCAAATAAATTTTGGGTTCAACAATGAAACTATACAAGGAAGCAAAAACTGCGAACGAGGATTTCATAGATTGGTTTTCGGGCCACTATGACGCAATTGATGTCCCCATCGACGAGCTATCTGACATAGAGTTTAATTCTGACGGGGAAGCGCGTGCAGGGTATAAACGACTTACTGGTAACGAACCTCGGTCTTACACCCTAAACATATCTGAACCTAAAAAAAGGCCACAAGTTTTAAACCGTGGTAAGTGGGGTGACCATGCGATAAGCAAAGCCTACAAAGATCCAAGACTAAAGAAGTTTTGGAGGAAGATCGACGGGTTGCATTCTAAGAACGAATACCTTGACTTGATAGAGAAAATTATATCGGTAGATAAGTGGTTACGGTACCGTGAGAAATACTATACCGAAGAACAGTTGTGGAATCTTTCGACATACCACATGAAGTTACGGACTTTGCACAACCTTAAACAAGAATTGGAAACCCTAATAGCCAAGTATGATCTACCTAAGTTGGATATGGATACGATGCAAGAGGAAACGCGATGAACGACGAACAGACTGAAAACGTGGTACGTGCTGTGGAGAACATGGCACGTAGTCTTGAGGATATCAGCAGTAACATTGATCGATTATTTAGATTGATCGAGCAAAAACTCGAAGATGAATGATTTGTGTGTAACAAGTCATAGAGAAGTATATGAAAAGAATTCATACAGCAGATTTTAAAAAACCGTTTTTTATTTGTTTTCTGCAACACATGATACCAGTTCCCAAGGAGAACGCATGACCCCCGAAGCCAAAGTGAAACGCAAGGTAACCGAACAGCTTAAGTTGATCGGCGCGTATTATTTTTTCCCCGCAACAGGCGGGTACGGTAAGAGTGGTGTACCGGACATTGTTGGGTGCTACAACGGTAAGTTTTTTGGAATTGAATGTAAGGCTGGGAAGAACACACCAACAGCTTTACAGCAAAAGAATCTCGATGACATCGCTGCCGTGGGTGGTGTTGCCGTCGTGATAAACGAGAGTAACTGGACAGATGTAATGTTCTTATTAGGAGCTAAGTCCAACGACAGTAAACAACTACCGTTGGATATATAAGGAGAAGGATGTGAGTAAAAGAGAGAAGGTACTTGAGGTAATGGCGAAGCACCCGAAGTGGAGAGTGTCACGGGTAGCAAAAGCAGCGAAGTGTAGCGACGCATTGGTATACCTGATCCGCAGTCAGGCTAGGCAAGATGAACGCCATGCAGCGTTGGTTGAACTAGATGCGGAACGAAGAGCATCGACAGCGGCGGCAACGTCGGTATTGGTACCGTCCACCGGAGTAAGTGCAGAGGTACAAACAAGTTATGAAGAACATAACGACTTAGCGCCGCAGCCCTTGGCAACAAGAGGCAACCTGTTAGATGTAGCGAAGACCTACATTACCAAAGACAGACAAGCGGATCATGGCGATGCGGAGGATAACTTTTCACGTATTGCTCAATACTGGTCAGTGCACCTAGACACACCCGTCAAAGCTCACGATGTAGCGGTGATGATGGCGTTGCTCAAGGTAGCGAGAATCAAACAGAACCCTAACCATATAGACAACTGGGTCGATGGTGCTGGGTATTTTGCGTGCGGTGGTGAGATTGCTAACCTACAATAAGAATGCGGCGTGAACTTTCTAGTGTGTTAAAGCCCGCCTAAACAGGACGTATAACTGACACCGAGGGGGTGCGAAGCCCCCACTGATTTTTAGAAACTCCAAAAACTCCAAATTTAACACTGTTGACAATATGGATTTTGGTAATTAACGGTTTTGTATATAACTTGTTACTGGATAAATTATGGATCTCATAACGGTAGACTTCGAGACGTACTACGATAAGAAGTTTTCTCTAAGTAAGATGACGACAGAAGAATACGTACGTGACCCTCAGTTTGAGGTGATCGGCGTGGGGATTAAAGTAAACAATGGGCCAACTGAATGGGCGAGTGGAACACATGAACAGATCAATGAATACCTACATACTTTCGATTGGGCAGACGCTATGGTTCTGGCTCACAATACCATTTTTGACGGGGCCATTCTTAGTTGGCTGTTTGATATTCATCCTCGGGTGTGGGCTGACACTTTGTGCATTGCTCGTGCTCTTCACGGGGTGGAAGTTAGCGGAAGTCTCAAGGCATTGGTGGAACGGTACGATATCGGAGCTAAGGGAACTGAGGTACTCAATGCGCTAGGTAAAAGACGCGTTGACTTCACTGAAGAAGAACTTAGTAGGTATGGCGATTACTGCATCAATGATGTAGAGCTTACTTACAAGCTGTTTGGTTTGATGGGTAGGGACTTTCCGAGACAGGAACTTAAGATCATAGATCTTACTCTCCGTATGTTTATCGAGCCTATGTTAGATCTAGACCTAGGGTTACTTGAGCAGCATCTTGAGGACACTAAAGAACTTAAGGATAAGTTGTTATCAGATGCCGGTGTAGACAAGAAAGACTTGATGAGTAACCCCAAGTTTGCTGGGTTACTTGAGATACTGGGGGTAGCACCCCCAATGAAGACCAGCCTTACCACAGGCAAAGAAACGTACGCTTTTGCGAAATCAGATGAAGGGTTCAAAGCGTTGTTGGAGCACGAAGATGTGCGCGTGCAAACGCTGGTTAACGCCAGACTTGGAAACAAAAGCACGCTGGAAGAAACACGGACGCAACGGTTTATTGACATATCCAAGCGCGGGTTGCTACCCGTTCCTGTTAAGTATTATGCAGCACACACTGGACGTTGGGGTGGGGCGGACAAGATCAACCTTCAGAACCTACCTAGTCGTGGGCCAAACGGTAAGAAACTCAAGAAGAGCATGATCGCTCCCGATGGGTACATGCTGATCGACTGCGATTCAAGTCAGATCGAAGCACGCGTACTGTCGTGGTTAGCAGGGCAGGATGACCTAACCCAAGCCTTCCATGTTGGTGATGACGTGTATAAGAAGATGGCGATGTCTATCTATGGAGTGAATCGCCCTGAAGATGTGACCAAAGACCAGCGGTTTGTCGGTAAGACCACCATTCTGGGTGCAGGTTACGGTATGGGAGCTGTGCGTTTCAAAGACCAACTGCAATCGTTTGGGTTCGACATGGAGTTAGACGAAGCTCGCCGCGTAATCAATATTTACAGAGAAACAAATTTTCAGATAACTCGCCTGTGGAATGACGCCAGCCATACGATACGTTGTATGGAGCAGGGGATGGGTACCGAATTGGGTATAAAAGGTGTTATCAGTATAGACCCTACGGTATCCGGTATCATCCTACCTTCAGGACTACAGATGCGTTATGCAGATCTTCGGGGTGAGCAGGGTGAGCGTGGGGTAGAATACACTTACAAAGTACGTCGAGGCCGAAACCGGATATACGGTGGAAAGGTTATAGAGAACGTATGTCAAGCGGTGGCTCGTTGCATAATCGGTGAGCAGATGCTAAAAATTGGTAAGCGGTATCGCGTTGTTTTGACGGTGCATGACTCCGTTGTTTGCTGCGTACCTGAAGATGAAGTCGAAGAAGCGCAACGCTATATCGAAGGGTGTATGCGTTGGTTACCCGACTGGGCTGAGGGTTTACCCATCGACTGTGAATCTGGTGTTGCCAAATCCTACGGAGACTGTGAATGAGCCAAGTTGTTGATTTAGAAGAGTATAAAGAACAATTACGTTTGCGAGAAGAACATAGGGAGCCGCTAGACACAGAGGTAGCAGCCTTGGTGGGGCTGGCAGAAACAGGTGAAGAGATTGTATCAGTATCCGTGCATAAGAAGGACGGTGAGGTTAAGGCTATGATCCACCACTTGGATTGCACGGAAGAGCCTCCGGTGCTGGAGTCAATAAGTTTACGTAAGTCAGAACTAGCAGCGGTCATCCACGCGTTGATCGAAGTAGACGATTTTCTACCAGAGGAAGA
>VMHT01028442.1_pt1 | contig 10627 bp, 13 predicted proteins | sample 4693611 | NCBI WGS metagenome assembly VMHT01 (sample SAMN12280063, study PRJNA550983) | marine metagenome | isolation source: seawater sampled from same location over 5 years 0.02-0.2 micron viral filtrate | place: USA: collected off the coast of southern California halfway between the port... ...
AATGTAACGGACGCTGTAAGAGCTGCTAGTACATCATCAGACTTTAATTTAATACAAACTGATGCTTGGAGTGTATCATTTTGGGTAAAAGTGGGCTGGGGTACAAGCACTGGAAGTTCTTTCCATTTCGTAGCTTCTGATGGGGGAAATGTACATAATAATATGTGGAGAGTATATTTTAATAACGGAAATAACAGATTATATATTGGGTGGAGAAGTGCAACTAACCAAAAAACTAATAACTTTGTTTATTTTCACAATTCTGGTACTAACGAAGCTGCATATATCAGTGGTTTAGGTACAAGTTGGCCTAGTGACAAATGGTCTTCATCCAATAGAGGGTACACTACTTCAGACGGTTTTAATCTCATAACCATAACAAAAGGAACAGCTGTATCAGCTTCACGTGCAAATGTAAACATGTACTGGAATTCTAAAAATTTAGGTACTCTTTTCTATGCAAATGGAAATAATACTGGCACAATTTCTATGGATTCGAACACTGGTAGAGACTGGGCTATAGGTAATAATTCATGGAATTTAAATGGACAACAAGGAAATGGGGTGGCTTCACTCTATGATGAGGTTAGTTTATGGGATAAAGAGTTATCACAATCAGAAGTTGCAGAAATTTGGGGTGGTACAGATTCGGTAGGAGCAACAAACGGTTCCCCAATAAATTTACAAACTTCTAGTATGTCATCGAACCTTATTGGATATTGGAGATTTGAAACGGATGGAACAGTCTCTACAGTTGGTAGTGCAACATTAACCATAGTAGGAAACTCAACAACAAGTACAACAGTACCATAGATATGAAATATTATATATTCACAACAACTGTTTTTAACACACTAGATAAAAGTAAAATATACTCTATAGGTTATGATGAAAGTAGAACAAATGTGTCTTTAGCAGCTACTGAAACATTAACTGGTTTTACAAGAGAGTTTGATAATTATGAGGATATTGGTGAATACCTCAATAATCAAGGAACTTGGTATCAGGAGGACCCAGAGTTAAGATTCGACGATGAGTACATTCCTTCGATAGACGATGAAACATAATATTCAGTTTTAAATAATTTTTATTACATTTTTAATATGAAAAAAACAAAATTAACAATAGAAGAAATTTCAGATTTAAATCCTGAAGCTATGATGGCTGATGGGTTTGACGATGCTATAATGGGTATGTGTATACAATTTGGTGGTGAACCATTAGTAGCATATAATTATGAAAAATGTTTAGAGATTCTGATGGGAAGAGACGAGATGAGTAAAACAGAAGCGATAGACTTTATGGAGTTTAATGTTATAGGTTCTTACGTGGGTCTCAACACACCAGTTTTTATAATGACATGAACCATATAACTGAAAAACAGTTAAGAAAGATAAGGCATCTATTATTTGAAGCTATGGATAAAAAAATAATAGAATTTTCTAAACACAAAGATGTGAAAGAAATACAAGACCATACACTAGTAAATGATGTAGTGAAATATGTGGGTTTGGAACCCACTTCAGACCTAACTAAACAACTGAAGGCCGAATACAGAACTTGGAAACAACTTATGAATAGTAATGTGAAAGAGTTGAGAGAACACGAACAACAAATGAATACCAACATCTAGAAATAATTAACAATTAAACTATATTTATATATAAACTAAATTATGCAAAAAATTTTACTATATATATTAACACTGATTTCCTTAAATTTATCAGCACAAAACAGTTGGATTAACATACAGTTAATGACGGATGATTATCCAGAAGAAACATCTTGGCAAATAACACCACCAGGAGGTTATCCCATTATTATAGGGGACGATTCAATAACCCAATCAAACTTCTTATACGACACCACAATTGCACTTGGAGGTACAATTATCGCATCTATATTTGATTCTTACGGAGATGGTTTAGGTGCTTCACAATGGGGTGGGACTGATGGTTGGTTCTTAATACAAAATGATTGTCAAGATACTATTATGTATGTCGCGGGAGATTTTGGAGTGTCATACATAGATACACTACTAATTGCTCCATGTGCTCCACCTTCAGGTGGTTGTCTAAACCCTATAGCCTTAAATTACGACTCTACATCAGCTTTTGATGATGGTTCCTGTATCTTCCCAACTTGTACTGGATTAGATACATTCTATGTAGAAACGTTTTGTTCGGGAGCTAATAGTGTAGTAGACTATACTTGGTCAGACATGGACAACCCCAACTGTAGAATGGCAGCTTACACAAGGTCCACAGACATATCTAACTTAGGTACCAACTGGTATCCATACCCGATGAATTGGTCTAACACCGGGATTATGTTTTCCAATTCCCAACCAAATACAACATATTATTTCTTAGGTATGTTAACGGATTCATCTTACACTGATACTTTAATTATAACAACCCCTGACTGTATACCAGGGTGTACAGACCCAACAGCTTTAAATTATAATCCATGGGCAAATTCTGATGATGGTTCATGTCAAGCACCTCCAGCAAATTGTGTAAATGGTGAATCTAATATAGTTGTAACAATAATGCCAGATTCATATCCGGGTGAAACTTCCTGGGAAATTGCAGATACAACAGGAACAGTTTTAGCTACTTCACCAACATACTCAGTAACAGGAGTACCGGTAATAACAGAAACATGTATACCAAACGGTACAGTTATAGAGTTTACTTTATTTGATGCTTTTGGAGATGGACTATGTGGTTCATGTTATGGTGGTGTTGATGGTGGTGCTATAGTACAAACTCTATGTGGAGATACTTTATTAGCGGTATTACCTGGAAACGCTAATTTTGGGAATGATACTTCTGTAGTATATAGTGTAACACCTTGTACACCAAACGCTATACTAGGTTGTACAACACCAGGATTCACAGAATATAATCCTCAAGCAAATCAAGATGATGGTTCTTGTCTAACCCCAGTAATACTAGGGTGTACCGACCCAACCTCACCAGATTACGATTCCACAGCTAATACAATGCAGATAATCCCACAATGTCAATACACATTAGTAATTACAGATGCTGCACAGGACGGTTGGTTTGGAGCTTGGTTAGGTGTATTACAAGATACAACAACATTTGGTCCTTTTATGATGGGACCTAATGATGGACCATCACAAACATTTACAATTAGTTTAAGTGCTTTAAGTCCAGTCGAAATAATGTTTTTTGCTCCTGGTAATTCAGTAACAACCGCAAACCAATGTGGTTTCTATTTAATAGGTCCTGAAGGAGACACAACATTATCGGGTGGAACCAATTCTTGGTTAGACCCAATGTTACAATTTCCTTATAAATATAATGGAGTACCATATTGTGGTAATTATTGTACTGAAGGGGTCATTGGGTGTATGGACTCAACAGCATTAAATTATAACCCACTAGCAAACATGCCAGATATATGTACACCAATTGTTTTTGGTTGTACAAATTCCCTAGCTTTTAATTACGACCCTTTAGCAAATGTAGATGACAGTACTTGTGTGTCAATAATAATTGGGTGTATGGACTCAACAGCTTTCAACTTTAATCCAACAGCAAACACAAATGACCCATTATCATGTATTCCAGTAATATATGGTTGTATGGATGATACAATGTTTAACTATAATCCAGCAGCAAATACAGATGACGGTACATGTATCCCAATAGTGTTTGGTTGTACAGACCCGTTAGCATTCAACTATGACCCATTAGCAAATACAAATAATAATTCCTGTTTACCTGTGGTATTAGGGTGTACAGATGTTACTGCTTTTAATTTTAATCCTTTAGCTAACACAAATGATAGTACCTGCATACCTTACATCTATGGGTGTACAGACGTTACTATGTTTAATTATAATTCATTGGCCAATACAGATAATGGTTCATGTGAACCATTTATATACGGTTGTATGGATTCTACAGCATTTAACTACGACCCTTTAGTTAATACCGACAATGGAACGTGTGACTCAATAGTATATGGTTGTACAAACCCAATCGCATTAAATTACAATCCACTAGCAAATACAGATGATTTATCTTGTATAGTACCAATATATGGTTGTATGGATGATACAATGTTTAATTACAACCCTTTAGCTAATACTGATAACGGAACTTGTGAACCATTTGTATATGGTTGTACGGATGCTTTAGGGGCGAACTTTAACCCTTTAGCTAACACAAATGATAACTCTTGTTATTATAATCCTGGATGTACGGACCCTCTATACTTAGAGTTTTATAATCAAGGATTTACAGCAGATTTTGATGATGGTAGTTGTTTAACATTAGTAGTTTATGGTTGTACAGATGCAACAATGTTTAACTACGACCCTTTAGCCAATGTAGACAACGGAACATGTATTCCTATAATAAATGGTTGTACGGACTCAACACAATTTAATTATGACCCATTAGCAAATACAGATAACGGTACATGTGTTCCATACATCTATGGTTGTACTGACGCAAATGCTTACAATTATAATCCTTTAGCTAACACTAACGATAACAGTTGTTGTTTAATATCGGGTTGTACAGACTCAACAGCTTTGAACTATAATCAGTTTGCTTGTTATGATGATAATTCGTGTATAACAATAGTAACAGGATGTACAGATGTAAGTGCGTGGAACTACAATCCAGCAGCAAATGTCTCAGATTCATCAACCTGTTTATATAATGCTGGTTGTTACGGAGGACCTGGAATTCCTTATTGGTTAAATGATGGATGTTACGCTTGGGTAATTGATGTAGATGACTTCTGTTGTACTACAGACTGGGACGCGAGTTGTCAATCAATGTATGACTATTGTCAACAGGGTTGGCCAACCGCAATTGAAGATATATCGGCATTGGGAATTGTAGTATACCCTAACCCAACTAAAGATGTAATAACGATAGAAACAAGATTAGATATAGAGGTAGAGCTTTATGATATGATAGGTAATAAGGTGATTAGTGAATCAAATGTTAAACGTTTAGATTTATCCCAACTATCTAACGGTATATATAATATGTCTATAATTCATGATGGTAATAGATATAGTAAAAAAGTAATTAAACAATGAAAAAAATAATAGTAATAATATTAGCAATAATTAGTTTACAAGTTACTGCACAAGATAAACAAATAGATTTTAAAAATATATTTAAGTTCGGTACTGTGTATGGTGCGGTTAATGGTGGAACATCTTTATCTGATGAAGACCAATTTTCAGTAACCAACGGGTTACAAACATCTATTGTGGAAACACCTTATGACTATTCAGTTTTATTTGGTGTTAGAAAGATAAAAAGATTTGGTTATGAGTCTAAAGAATCATTTAAAAGTGGTACCGAGAACTCATATTCAGATGCAGCAACGATAGGTAAATGGAATAATAAAGTAGAGTTTCTGTTTCAAGGAGAATATAAGAGACAACAAGGTGAGACCTATTTAGACCAACACCACTTTATTAGGTATGTGGGGAGTGATGGTTGTGGTGAGAATTTCTGTTGGAAACATTACCTAATAAAAGTAGAGTATTTAGAAGATGGATTTGCGGACATTAAATATTTTGAAGCTTCAGAAAGACTAACATACAAGTCACCAAAAGTAGAAAATTTAACTTTTAATGTTGGGGCGACACAAAGACTAGCAGAACCTTATGGGTATGACCCATTAGAAGAGTGGTTATTATCAAACGGCAATTTACATTACACATTCTTGGCTATAGAAGAAGGATATACGGTTGAATTTGATGGACAAGGTGGTGAAGTGTATTATGACCCATCAGGAAATGAAGTAGCTAATAGTACAGAAGTTTGGGAGGCGGTAACTATTCCTACAGTATTGTCCGAATACACAGAAAAGAAAAGAAACGAATTAGATAATACAATCCAACACTCATTAGTTGTTGGGTTCGATTATTATAAATACACTAAAACAAGTTGGTTACATACATGGGGTAATGCAATGCCATATCATTATAATGATGGTGGAGAATTCTCTTATCATAAGTTTGTTGGTGGTCAGTGGTTGGACTACTCCGCGGGAATTGTATTCGGACACTGGTTCAATAAAAATTTAGGAGTATTTATAGAAGGTACTTATAACAAGTATTGGAATAGAGAATGGCACGGATTTAGTGCGGGGATAAATTATAGAGTATTTTAAGGGATAATAAAAAATTATGGCAAAAGAACTAAACGAAGACACTGGATTTCAGGTATCAATAAAAACACTATTAGGGATTGGAGCGGCTATAACCACCGTAGTTGGTATGTGGTTTGCGTTACAAGCCGATATACAAGAAGCAAAAGAATTACCAGTACCACCCCCAGCAGAAATAACTAGAATGGAATTTGATATGAAAGACCAATTAGTTAGACAAACAATTATGGACACACAAAAAGATGTAGAAGAAATTAAGAAAACTTTAGAAAAGATAGAAGACAAACTTTACGGTAGATAATTATGAAAAAACTAAAAGAAATTTTTGGGTCTAGTATATGTATAACCTCACGTAAAACAGTACTATTGATAATAGTTTTATTATTAAGTACTTTAGTATTAGCCAGTGTTTGGTCAGTAGAGGGAGAAGAAGTAAAGGTCATACAACCTGTAATAGAAGAAAAACAAGAAATGTGGATTCCTACAGAAGAGGACATAGCATACCAAGATAGTATGTATAACATAATTCAAAACACCCAAAACGACATAAATGAAATTAAAAAAGATATAGTCTATATATTAGAAAGGTTAGATTATCCTGATGGTAGTTGGGATAGTATTAGATACGTCAAAGGTGGAGTAATAGACAAAAGAAGAAATAATTAATTATGAAAAAAGATTACACAGTTTGGAAAATATTTGGTGGTTACATATTGATATTATTACTAATGATAATGTCTAACACCACATTTGCACAATCTCCTTGTGAGGGTGATGGAATATGTGTGGTACAGTTTAACGCTGGGTTTAATGAAACAAATAAAGTCACTTGGTTAAACGAACTAGAAGAATGTAAAACAAAATTTATTGACATTCAAAAAAATACTAAAGCAGCAAGCAAATACAAAATAGTGGTTGTCCCTACCATTGTTATATACAGTGGGGGTGAAGAAGCAGCAAGATTTCAAGCAAATATTATGATGACAATGGAAGCCACTAAAAAAGAAGTTCAAAACAAAATCGATGAGGTAATCATGGACGCGTTTTAAGATAAATTAACTAAACCCCTTAAATATGAAATACGAAAACGAAATCTTCAAAATACTATGCACATTATCTTTTATAACAATACTATCTATATTCCTAATAAATAAATGTAACGCACAAACATGGACTGCTTCAGATATGAATGGAGTCTCTTATGACTTATCAAATTACACAAATAAAGCAACATTAGTAGACATATCTGCTCATTGGTGTGGACCTTGTTGGTCATGGCACACTGGAGGTGTTATGGAAGAACTATATCATGACTTTGGTCCTGATGGAACTGATGAATTTATGGTGTTCTTTATTGATGGTGATGCGGGTTCTTCAGTATCACTTTTAAATGGTGCAAGTGGTTCACAAGGTAATTGGACAACTGGAACACCCTACCCACTAATAGGACCCAATAGTCAAGGTAGTTCAGTTGCAAGTAATTATACTTTTGCTGGATACCCAACCTTATTTTTACATTGTGGAACAGGTATAGCTCCTGAAATACAAAGGAATGAAAAATGGACATTCTGGAATGAAGTATTAAATTGCACACTAACGTCTCAATATCAAAATGATGATGCAACCTTATTAATACATCACGGAATGAAGATATGTCCCTCCGGAAATGAACCTGAAGTAGAGATATATAATGCAAGTGCTTATGTTAACCTAACATCAGCTCAAATCGAATTAAGAGACCCATCAGGAACTTTAATGTACACCCAACAATGGCAAGGGAATTTAGTTCCAGCAGGACGCACTATGGTCACTCTTAATTACTTGATTACAACACCAGGAACTTGGACAGCTAAAGTTGTTTTACCTAATGGTGTTACAGATACTCGTCCAAATGGGGATGAAGAAAATATAGAGGTAATAGCTCCTTTAACTAATATACACACAGAGTTAACTGTAAATATAGTAACAGATAGATATGGTTCGGAAACTACATGGTCTATAGGAGATGGTATTGTTACTTATATGAACGGAGGACCATACAATGACTTATCATCAAACGGAACCACACCACAAACACCAGTAGTAGGTACTATACCACCAAATACTTGTGTGACTTTTAAGATAGAAGATTCATACGGTGATGGTATATGTTGTAGTTATGGAAATGGAAGTTACACGGTAACAGACGCTTTAGGTAATATAGTATCACAAGGTGGTACATTTACCACTGAAGAAGAAATTAAATTTGAAACAGGTAGTTTTACGGTAGGTATAAATGAGGTAAATTATATTGAGGTAGAAGATAATAGAATTTTTGATGTACTGGGAAGAGAGTGGGATTGTAATTTCGTTGACTTACCAAAAGGTATGTATATTATTAATAATAATAAAATATTTAAAACAAAATAAAAATGAAAAAAATGTTATTAACATTGGTATTGGCTTTAGGATTTATAGTAGCTAATGCACAGATTGAAAAATTAGCAGGACCTAGATTGGGTGTTACCTTTATAGGAGCAGGACCAGTAGCCGACTTCTTACATGAAGGATTTGACTTTGATGATGACCGAGATGGTAAACATGGAAGTACGGGACCAGCATTCACAACTCAATACGGTTGGCAATGGGAATCAAGATTTGCTGATGGGGGTGGAGAGATTGTAGGTATTGTAGAATGGATTGTATTAGTTGCAGGAATGGAGCAGGGTAAATTCCTACCTTCAGCTACTTCAGTAATCGGAGCAAGAACGTCTAAAGGGTTAGAATTTGGGGTAGGACCTAACTTATCATTATCAGGAGTTGGGATGGTATTTGGTGTAGGATATAACTTTAAGTCAGGTAATCTTAACCTACCAGTTAATTTAGTATTTATGCCAGGAAGAAAATTATCAGGTGAAATAGACAGTTATGATGGTAACGGGAATTATACTTATGAAGAATATGATTATAATTCAGGTGCTAGAATATCTATCATGATTGGATTTAATATGAGTAAATAATAATAAAAATTAAAAAAATTAAAAAATGGAAAAAATTAAATGTTATGTATGTTGTTACGGAGGGTATGTACTAGCTGTTGGAGCTGGATGTACATTCGGAACATGTTTATGGGCTGGTACAGTATTATTGGCAGCTGCCGGATATTGGGCATATAAACAAAAAACTAGTTGTTGTAAAAACGGAGTTTGTAATACTTGGTTGTAAACAATGGATTTTGCTAGAACACTCATAACAGTTATGTTTCTAGCATTATTTGTGGTACTAGTGTATTTTATATTTACTCAAGAGGTCATAGGAACTACCCGTGACCTTTTGTTTATTATAATAGGAGGATTTCTGAGCTCCTTTCAAAATGTAATAGACTATTGGTTTAAAAAAGATAAATCCGACCATCCTTAATACAGTTACCTAATATTTATTAAATAAACACAAATGGGTTTAGACATCACAGCAATTTCAGAAGTAGAACCAATAGAAATACCAGAAGACATTGAACTTTGGTCTAATGAATATTATGACTGGGAAGCAGACCAAGCTTTACCTGGTGGTGTGTGGAACCTGTATCAATCAAATAACTTTCCAGAACAAGGTGAAGGACTACCTAATGGAGCTGTAGTTGCAACGGGTGAAGAATTTGGACATAGAGCTGGTTCTTATAGTGGGTATAATGAGTGGAGAAGATTATTAGCAAGAGCAGCTTTAGGAATGAGTGATGAAGAAGTTTGGAATAAAGTAGATTCTGGAGTTGGTTACAATGAAATACCATTTGGTGAACTGATTAATTTTAGTGATGCAGATGGTGTAATAGGTCCAGTGGCATCTCAAAAGCTATATGATGATTTTGTTAAGTATGAAGAACAAATAATGAAAAAGTTAGATAGATTTTATTTAAAGTTTGATGACTATGAAATTGATGGTGAAACCTACGATTGGTTCAAACATAAATATAAAGATTGGAAAGAAGCATTTAGGATAGCTTCTAATAATGGTGCAGTAATATTTCATTAAGATGAGTTTAAAAACAATTTTATTAGAAGGTAGAGTTGAGGATACATACTCTAAATATATAGCTGCTGGTGATGCCTCACCTCAGATAGAAAAGATATACTATGACGAAATAGTACCAGGTAGTGCGAGTATTAACCCTAATCACAAATATCTAGATTGGATAACTAAAAATTGGAGTCCTACTGATGTAGAGGGTGATGAAATAACACACAATTTAAAAGAAATACTATTAGCGGTATCAAAATTCGATACCCAAAACCAAAGATTAAAAGTAAAAGATTTAAATCAATATAGAGATATTGACCAACTATTTGATGTCTTACAAAAACTAGGTCAAACAGCTAGAAGAACTGTAGAGATTAGTGATGAGGTTGATAGAATATATGAAGATAATAGATTTGTTGTTGTGGTACCTAAAACACATAAGTCTTCGTGTTATTAC
>VMHT01126722.1_pt1 | contig 10627 bp, 15 predicted proteins | sample 4693611 | NCBI WGS metagenome assembly VMHT01 (sample SAMN12280063, study PRJNA550983) | marine metagenome | isolation source: seawater sampled from same location over 5 years 0.02-0.2 micron viral filtrate | place: USA: collected off the coast of southern California halfway between the port... ...
ATAGGAATGCACTTATAAATACTATTCAAAAAGCTATTAAAGAGAATCCTAAACTTAATATACATTCTAAGGAAATATCACCAAAACGAAGACAAGCCTTACAGCACTGGGGATATAAGTTAAGTAAGAAAGATTATGACGAAAAAACAGAACCTTTAAAGGAATAAATTACTTTCTACTTCTTTTAGTATTTTTACCTTTCTTAGCACTCTTTCTGCCAACACCCTTACCTTTCTTAGCACTCTTTCTGCCACCCTTACCTTTTTTAGAACTTTTTTTACCTTTCTTAGAATTTTTTCTAATTAATTTACCAGGTCCATTAGACTTTAATGCCGCAAATCTTTCCTCAAAAGTAGGCCCCATCAATGCCTTTAATCTCATTTTTATTTCAACCATCCTCTGCTGTTCATGTAATTTTCGCAATAATTCTCTTCTAACTTCTGTTTCTGCTTGTTCTAATATGTCCTCAATATCATTATCCCTGAAAGGGTGAAATAATCCCTCAATTGTAGAAGAAGCACTGCTAATAAAATCTTTTGGACGCATTTTACCTGAAAGTGAATTTAAGGACCTTAAAATAACTAAATCTAAAATGTAATCATCTATTTCAAGTCTGGTTTTACCTCTAATACTATTAGTAAAAGTTCTAGGTATCCTTTTAACCATCAATACAGCCACTTCTAGAATATTCATGGCATCACCATCTCTGTTCAAATTATTTCTAAGTTCAGCACCAGAACCTTCTAATTTTTTAAGAATATCGTCCATAAATAGTATTTTGCCTTCCACTAAAACTTCCGCTAAAACTTTTTCTTTTGGATTCAAATGTTTTTTTATAAATCTAAGCCTGTTAAAAAGTTGTTCCACAATCATAACTTTCAAACACATATGTATTTGTTGTGTATTATCACCTAATTTCTGTAAGACAATAGGTTGTGTTCTAATTAAATTAGCCATCTCCGTGTCTTTATTTTGTTGTTGTAAACCAGAAATATTTTCAGACGTAAATTTTACATCCACAAATTCATCCGCACTATTGGATGTTTGTTCTAACATTTTATCTTGTAATGTCATGTCGTTATCGAAACTTAAAGCCATTATATTAGTATAACAAAAAAAATTTAGCAATACTAATAAATTAAAAGAAAAATAAAAGAATTATCTTCTCTGTTTTCTCTTCTTTCTCTTTTTTAAGTTATTATGATTTCTGGCAGCCCTAACAGGTGACTTAATAATCTCCTCAACTACATTAGGATTATTGGTCTCAACTTCTTTTACTTCTGGTTCAACAACTATTACGTGTTCTTCAACATTACCCTCCTGTTTATCCATTTTTTCTAATGTTTTGTTTACTACATTAACTATATTATCATAATTAGTCATCTCAACATTTTCTTCCTTTTTAACATCTTCAATAACTTTATTTATTTTAATATCTATTTTTTCTGTTTCTTCCTCTGAATCTTCTCTACTAAATATTTTCTCTCTTTCTTGCTCAATCTTTTCAACAGCATCTTGAATAATAGATTCTACAAGTTGATCAACTACTTCTTTAATATCTTCTTCTTCATCTTTTTCTTCAATGGATCCTAATTCTTCAAACTCAGAATTAGAATAATAAGAAGTATAAGTTTTATAACCGAGATAAAGGGATACAGCACCAGTGAAGGCATATGGGGCGATAAACGACATAGTTGTATAATATTTCAATTTAAAATCTAAAATTTCGTAAAAAATAAATTTTACCAAATTTTATTTTGAAAAAAATAAAAAAAATCATTACTTCCACCTTAAATCTTAAAATTTAATATTCAAGATAAGTTTTTTTCTAAAAATTTTTCCAAGTTTTCTAAATTCATTCTTCCATCATATTCTTTTAAATCATATCTTGATACTAATGAGACTCTTGGTCCATCTACCTGGCCTGATAAACCTAGATTTGGGTTTAAACTTGAATCTATTGCGAAAACCTTTATTTTTTTTCCATTTAATTTTCTACCATGATTCATATCTTGAAATTTCTTCCAAACTGGAAATGATTCCTTACATTTATTATTATAATTTTGGTAAACTAAAATACAAGCAGTTTCGTCTTCATTACAAATAAAATTTTTAGGAATATTATTAAAAGTTTCTAAACTAAAAAAACTTAAATCTTCATCATCATTATTATTTTCATCATTATTAGTAAGAAAATTAAGATTGTTACTGTTATGCTTTAATAAAATTAATAAGAATAGAACTATTAAGATTACAGAAATAGTTAATTTCATCTTAATATCTAATTACATAAAAAAAATCGTAAAAAATTAAATTCTAACAAAATTAAGTTTCTGGGCTAAATTATTAGTAAATTTATCCTTAAAAATATTTAAATATTTTAAAGCTATGGGATTTTCTAATAATCTAACCAGAAAATCCTGTTTTTTGAATTCTTCCATAATATATTCAGCACCATCTAATTGTTCTCCCCCACCTCTTAATAATATTTTTTCAGAACAATACCTATAAATTAGAACTACAAATATTAGTATATCAAGCAAAATATAAAGGAATAAAACTAAATTATAATCCACTTTATTCTCTTTTTCCCAATCCCTAAGTAATTTAGTCATCAATAAACTTGTAGTTAATGCTATACCGATTAAGATATTACATATTTTTTTATTATTTCTGTATTTATAGGCAAAGTGAAAACAAATAACTATTACACATGTACCAATAAGCACACCATTTTTTTGTGTTATTTCATTCATATTCTTATAGTTAAATAATAAAAAAAATTATAATTTGTAAAATATAAATATTAAATGAATTCTGAATTAGAGGAATTATTCCTAGAATGGGAAAAAGAAGAAATAGAATACCAGGAATATCTAAAAGCAGAATTAGAAAAATCAAAAAAAATTCATTTTAATATAACCAACCATAAAGAAATAGAAGCCTTTAATATTTTTTTTATTTACTTATATTTCAACATAATGATTTATTGTATGAGATTTATTATAGAATATGTAGAAAAAATAAATCAAAACAAAAAAAGATTTAGATATAAAATTGAAAAACCTATTTATTTTGTAGATGAATTAGATTAAATGATTATAGCCATTGTTCCCATAGGACCACCAGGCTCCGGTAAAACAACTTTACAAAAGTTTCTTAAAAATAAATTACCAAATTATTACTATACTGAGAGAGATGAAGAATTTGCTTTAATTAGAAAAACTAACTCTTTAAAAAAAACAAGGAAGATATTATTTGATGATTTCCAAAACTTTCTAGAAAATATTGAAAAACTTAACCAGGAAAATCCAGAAAATATTTACTATGTTTATCTAGATAGTTCTAATGCAAAGACACACGTAAGACGAAAATTATACGATAAATTAAATCCAGATAAAATATTAGAACTTAATTTTAATCTAACAAATTCTATTCTACAAGAAAGAGTAAAAGAAAGATATCACCCAACTTTTCCCAAAGATCAACTAAAACAAATGGAAATGATAAATATTATAACTAATAATATAGAATTTAGTAATCCTAACGACCATAGAATTACTAAAATTTATATAAATGAACCAATGACTTTGGAAGAACTACATAAAAAAATTATTGAAACTTAATTTACTTGTTACCACAGTAACCTCTTTCGACTAATAAATACTTTCTGACAGAGTGCTGGAATAAGTAAACTCCTGGGAAAAGGAAGGCTAATAAGCCAAAACCGAATCTGTTTCTAGGATTACAACTCATGGCAATAAGAACGACTGGAAGAACCTGAATTATTAAAATAAGTATAACTGTAATAATAATCTCAGTAGTAAATTCAGCACTAACATCTACGTTGTTTGTATTACCACTAACAAAGTTTTGAACTTGTGGAGATACCTTACATAAAGCGGGGTTAAGTAAGTAAGAGCAGGCATTGTTTAAAGGACTCATTTTTAATTTATATAAAGAAAATTATTTTATAAAAATTTGATTTTTATTTTTCTAAAAATAAAAGTTAGACAAATCTGGATGGATTTTCTAGAAAAAATTCGTAGAACACAGGATGTTCTGCCTAAAAATTATCAATACAACTTAGAAGTAGTTCCAACGCAGATAGAACATTTAGTTAATTATCGCAATAAAACGGTTCAGGACATACTTCAACCAATATCACCTGAATCAAGAAAAGTATTATCACTTAAACATATTGAAATTATAGAATTTCTCCAAGGTTTAACACCACCTACTCCTATTATATCTATTGCTATTAAAAATAATTACAGAGATGAATATCAAATAAAAATAACTATTCCTTATGAAATTTCTTCAAACCAGTCTTACCTTAATCATATAATGGAATTAATAAAACACAACACTAATATTAACATTGTTTCTGGTTATTATCAAATTAAACTTCCTAATAAGCCTAAACCAACCAAGTTTGATGAATATTATCATTTCTTCGGTACACCTAAACTCTTAGAAGAGATGGACGGAAATGTTATCGAACTATCACCTAACAGTTTTTGTAGAGTTAATTATCATATTTCTAAACATCTTTACCATAAAGTTTACCAGATGATTAAACAGATTACTAATAATTTTTCCACAAATCATAATTTAGTTTGTTTTGGAAGAGATACTAGTTTTCCCATAGAATATTATCATACACATTTCAAGGAGATATTTGGTATTACACATTGCCCACTAGTTTATAAGGATATTAAACCTAAGGATAATTTGGTTCTAACTTTTACTAAGAAACCAGAGTATATAAAAAATTTTCAAGCATATTTTAACAATAATCCTAATACTCAGCCATATTTTATTCTAGTAACTGCTGGCAGAAATGGTCTCGCCACAAATTTAATGAAGTATTTAACAAAACATCCACAGGTAACAGATATAGTATATATTGCTTGTGGAAGAGAATCTCTGAGGAAGAATATTGAAGAAAATCAAGATATGATAGTAAAGAGTGTTATATTGATGGATGAATTTCCCAATACTAATTCTAATAATAGTATTGTTCATTTTCAAAAGGAATTTATATCCTCCATGAATTAGGTAAATCATATTTGGCTGGATAAAAATCATCTGTAAAATAAATATTCAAACTAGAAGTGACTAAACCTAGGATACTTATCCACCCCAACATAAAAGCACCTCTTCTAGCCTGATAAGAACCAAAGGAGTTCCAGAAAAGTTTATCAGCAAATCCACCTATTTGAACTGGAACTCGATGAGACATATAATTTAATATGAATAATACTAAATATAAAACTAGTAAACTTGAAACAATAGCGATTCTTCTATCTTTTGGAATATATCCTATGGGGGGTGGAGTTATTTTTCCTTTTTCTGGTCTAACAATTTTATTTGTATTCCAGTCTAAATATATGACAAAAAATCCTATAATTATAATAGGTATATACCAGTAACCAGGCACATAAATAGATTTATTTAGTATTCCCATGGAAATCATCATGGCTGAGAGAAATGTAAATGATAATAAATTGATGATTAGAGAATACTGTCTACATTGTAATCCTAAACACTGTAAAGCATCTGAATTTCTTAGAGGGTCATTAAGATAATGAAGAAAACTTAGTGCTAAAACTACAATTAGTATAATGTATCTTACTCTTGTGTCTAATAAAAACATATTTAATATTGGAAGAGAAAAAATTCCTGGTAATTACTGGTTACCTAAATTATTTTTTTTTCTTTCTAAGTTTTTTAGTCTTTCTCCGATCTAAATATTTTTTAAAAACTTTCATGGCTGCTTCCATATCCTTAGTTCTATACTTATGATGTTTGGCTCTATAATACATAGTATTTACAACTTGAAATTTGTACACTTCTGGTCTCTTTACTTTCCTTAACTTTTTTAAAGTAGCCCTAGCCTTTTTAGCATTAGCGTATCCAAACCCCTTAATTGTTGTCTGGGGATTTCTGTCACTATAAAGTTCCATATAATATTATAATCTAAATTTATTGAAAATAAATAATGATATTATAATTAATCAAATTACAATATCTTTACAAAATTAAAATAAATAACTTACTTGCGCGAGTAGATGACCATACCAGTTTTTAATAAACCTCTCTTGTAGGTCTTTCCATTGTACTGGAATTCAGCCAGTTTGTTGTTTCTAGCCTGGTTTAATTGCTTCATAAAAGGGTTAAGAGCCCTCTTAGTTCTTCTGCTCTTACTTCTTCTAGGAGTATTTCTCTGCTGGTTTCTGCTTCTCTGCTGTCTGCTTCTTTGCTGTTTTCTAGTTCTCTGCTGGTTTCTACTTCTCTGTTGTCTGCTTTGGGATTGTCTTTGACCTCTGCTTCTACTTTGTCTGCTTGATTTAGCCATTTTATATAATATAAACGAATAAAAAAATATTGTAGAAATTTATAAAAATGGTATTAAATTCATTTTTTAATTTTATTGTTAGTTTTCTACCTGATTCAGAAGAATCTAAACAGGAATTAAAAGATTTTTACTATTTATCACTTTTAAAAGAACAGGATGGGAGTTTTTCAATTCATGGTTTATGGCCTCAAACTACACCTGATAATTACCCAACATATTGTAAAAAAGTTCAATTTGATATAAATAAATTAAATCCAGTAATTAACGAACTCAATCAATATTGGTATTCTACCCAGGAAAAAAATCAAGATTTCTGGAAGCACGAATGGGAAAAACATGGTAGTTGTGCTTGGACTCCTATGACAGAGTTAGAATATTTTGAAAATGCACTAAAATTATTTAATTCAGCAAATGAAAAAGGTCTTCCTAATATTTTCTACAATTTTAAAACAAATAAGTGTCTAATTCCAGTAGATAAAGATTTAAATTTTATTAGCTCTTAGCTCCATCATTGGCTAACTTATCAGCCATCATGTTTCCATACCATAAGAAATATTCATAACTGTCTTTGCTTACACCAGTAGGTTCTTTCCGGTGTGCTTTTACATGTGTAAACCTAACATTACTAATAACAGTTTGTGCTTTAATCTTTTTAATTAGTTCCACATTTTTAACAGGGGCCATTTTCCCACTTCTATTTTTTCTCATCCAACCATTTTTCTGCCAAGCGTCAGACCATTTAGTTATTGAATCTATAAGATATTTACTATCTGTATAGACTATAATACAATCTTCTAAATTATTAAAATCTTCAAAATCTTTAATAGTTAGAATTGCTCTTAAACATGCTGTAAGTTCACATACATTATTTGAAACCTTACCGTCATCCTTAAAGGTCATTTTTTCACTAATATTATATGAGGAATCATCTTCAAAGAAAACTCCTATACCTCCATAGCAATTTTTGTATCCATTATTCATAGAACTTCCATCTGTAAAAACCTTAAAAGTTTTGTTTTTTCGTATCTCAATCTTTTTATTTTGCTCATCAGGACTAATACTGTTTTTAAAAACAGGATTAATTCTAGTTTTAGGTTCTTCTGAGTTTACAATAAAATATTTACGTATATCCATAACAATTAATTTATAAAATATAAAAATATCAATTTTAAATCTCAGTAATACCTAAATTTTGTCTACAATTATAACTACTTTCCATAATTAATTCCATATTTTCAGGACCTAACTGTTTTTTCATCTTATTATCAAACTCGTAATCATTCAAGATATTCAATAAAATTAGTTTCTTCTTTTTCTTTTTTAGTTTCATAAGTAATTCCTTATTATCTTTTAACCATAATCTTAATCTATCAAGGGCATTATCATATTTCATATATCTACACCACGCTCCTATTCTAATGTAATTCATTGGATTAATTTTTTCCAAAAAGAAGTTATCGTCTATTATAAGTGTATTATAAATATCAAACTTGTTATTAAATTCTTCAACTGTCCAGAGTAAATTAAGAGATTTAACGTAGCCACTTATAACAGTATCATCTAAATAATATTTTATGGGCTGATATATTTTTTTGCTTCTAAGTTCTAAGAATTTATTTTCGTATTTACAAATTATTATTTTAGTCTTCTTCAACTGTTCTGGACTAAGTATTATGGTAAGTATTTTTTTACAATATCTTGGCGATCCAGAAGTCCAGAAACTCACTCTAAATTTTTTAAAACAAAAATCTAATAGTTCCTTACAATAAGGTCTTATAAATAGGAATTTATTTTCTTTCAATAGTATCCCTTTATTATTGTAGTTGGCTTCACCAAGTTGAACGAGTGTTTCATCTAAATCAAAAATTAAATTAATTTTTTTAGTCATACCTTAATTATTATGATTAAAAAAATTACAGAAAACTCTATATTTTATAAAATTTAATTTCATTACTTTTAATTTTATTATATTCTCTACACTCTGAAAATAGGTCATAAATTAGTTTAACATTACTTTTATCACACGAATCATAGTAAAATTTCCATTTAGGATTATCGATAAATTGACTAATTAAGTCTTTTTTTAGATTTTTGTAGTCAAAAGTTAGAAATAAATTTACCAAATTTTTTTTTGTGCTAAGATTGTCTAACTTTTCGACAACATTAAAAATTAGTTTAATTTGGCTGTTTTCTAGATTTTTTAGATTAGTATTATCAGTTATAACTAATTCATACTTAGACAAATCTGAGCCATCATAGTCTTCAAGTATATCAATATTAATTAGGAAGTGTCTAAGATATTTAAAAAGCAAAAGTATTTTAGAATTTCCAAGAATTAGAATATTCATCTATATTAACACAATAATATTTAATATTTTATGTAACTTAATTGTTTGAATGATTTTTTTGAATATGTTTTTCTAAATCTGTAAATTTCTTAGAGCAATACTGGCACTTCTGCTTCCTTGAATCATATTCACTATCTTCACATTTATAGATGATTTCTTCAAGTCTATATTTTATAGTTCTACCTGATATAGCTAGTTTTTCATTTTGTTCAATCATCATATTTAGACTTTTTTTTTGTGAGTTATAGATTTTATTAATTTCTTCTGTTTCTTTGACTAATTCTTTAATTTTTTGTACCATACTTGTATCTAATTCTAAGTTGTTTTGTAAGATGTTGACTAAAATTAGAATTGATATTTTAATCTTATCAACATTAGTTTTTGTTTTATGTAAATAAATTAGTGGTTTGCCTTCTACTATTTCTATTTGTAAATCATCTTTATTCGCTATACCTGTATTTTCTGAACACATAATACCACAGTGAACATCGGACTCTTGAACATCTCTAACGAACTTATCAATGTCCCTCTTAGGAACATTTGATGTAAAATTTTTATTCTCAAACAATATTTGAATGCCATTAAGTTCAATTCGCATATCGCCGCTACGCATTTGAGTATGAACGTTTGTGATTGTAGCCTTTTCAAATAGGTCGTTAAGTACGGTTTCAATATTATTTTCACCCTCTGCGCCTCTCTTAGATGAGTTGCTATATATTGACGTTTTTTCATCTAATTTTTCCCGTAAATCATCAATTTGTTTTTGATAGTAGTCACGTTCTTTGTCCTTGACTTGGCATATTTGATTATTTAGTTCTACAACCTGATTTTTTGCAATACTAAGTTCAGTTTTCTGTGTCTCTATTAATTGTTTATATTGTGTTTCAAGGAGAGTCTGTTTTTCAGTTTCTCTTTTTAAGTTATTTGCTTCTAACTCAGATTTTTGCTCATTGAATTGTAATGTCAGCTGTTGGCGTGCATCTTGAACGTCCAACAGATTTCGAGTTTTTAGATTTTTGATTTCAGACTCAAAATCTTCGATTTGTCTTACTAGTGTCGAATTTGTGGCAGAAAGTTCGGCGATTTTCTGTGTGTGGTCCTGGTTGGAATTTTCAACATTGAGCGCATATGTGTCAGATTTGATAGTGTTGTATCCATGAATCAATGCATCTTTGATTAGTAATTTGTTAGACTCACTTTCATAAAATTTAATGATTGCTGGATCCAATTCCTCCAAATTTATAGTTAGAATCATTTAGGAAAACTCAATTTATAGTTTTAAATAGTATCTATAAAATTAGAATTTTTATAGCCAGAAAATCTAATTTTTGTAGTCAAGTCTATTTAATATTTACGATAGATTTTACCCAAAATTAAGGCAAAAATATCCCTAAAATACCATATTTTAGTGAAAATTATAAGAATTTTACCCCCATATATCCCTTTTTATGCTATATTTATAAAATGACAATAGTAAGGCATTTCTTACCAAAAAATACCGAAAAAATCAAAAAAATAAGCAATTTTCCTTAAATTTTGAGCGAAAAATCAGTTTTTTTGTAAAATTTCTTATTAAAATTATTACAGAATCATAAATTTATGGTCTTTTTCCCTTTAAAAATATAATATTCATTATTTTTATTATTTCTTATACATAAAATTAAAATAATATAAAATTATGGTCTTTATTTCTTATTAAAATAATTTATACAATTTTATATTATTTCTTATTAAATAAATTTCATATTTATTTTTTTACTCCTTAATTTCTTATTAAAATAAATATTTTATAAAATATATATTTCTTATTGTAATTATTTATAATTTTATTATTTTACTCCTTAATTTCTTATAATAATTATATTTTTGTTTAATAAAAGTTTCTTATTATTTTCTTATTAATTTATTTAGTTTATTA
>VMHT01195379.1_pt1 | contig 10625 bp, 11 predicted proteins | sample 4693611 | NCBI WGS metagenome assembly VMHT01 (sample SAMN12280063, study PRJNA550983) | marine metagenome | isolation source: seawater sampled from same location over 5 years 0.02-0.2 micron viral filtrate | place: USA: collected off the coast of southern California halfway between the port... ...
CATCATCATCAGCCTGGTTGACATCAGCTCCTCTATCAAGCAGTATGTTTACAATATCCACATGACCATTCTGTGATGCTATGAACAAGGGAGTTCCCCCATTATTCGTAGCCTGATTGACATCAGCTCCTCTCTCTGCCAGGATACTCACCACCTCCACATGACCCTCCCCTGATGCTATGTATAAGGGAGTCCACCCATCATTCTTAGCCTGATTGATATCAGCTCCTTTCTCCACCAGCACTCCCACCACTTCCGCATGACCATACCGTGATGCTATGTACAAGGGAGTTGCCCCTACACTCATAGCCCCGTTGATGTCTGCTCCTCTCTCTGCCAGGATCCTCACCACTTCCGCATGACCATACCGTGATGCTATGTACAAGGGAGTTCTCCCATACTCATTAGCCTTATTGATATCTACACCTTCTTCAATAAGCATTTTCACTTTATATACATTACCCTTCTCTGATGCTACGTACAAGGGTGTTGCACGTAAGGGTATTTCTCTTTTTCTTTTCTCCGTTTTCTTGTCAGAATCCATAATGTTAATTTGTTTATTATAAATTAACATTTTCATATAGATTTTCAATTTTATAGATAAATGCCGATCTATTAAGACGTTGGATAAAAAAGTAAAGAAGTCATGATGAACAAATAAAAAGATACTCTGTTCTTTTTATTTTTGAACTATTTTTATAAACGTCCTCCACGTTTTAGTTCGGCTTTCTTAACTGTTGCTGCTCCGTGTGCTCTGTTATCGTGTCGGTCTTCCCAAAAGAAGTTTGACGCAGTGTCTTTTCCACCGTGGTCAACAGATACAATATGACCAGCATCCTTATTCTTCATATGCGCTTGTGTTTGTTTTTCAGTCAAACCCATCTTTCTGTATTGGTCATGTGCATAATTACGAAAGTCTTGTCTGCTATTTATTACATCTTTTTCTTCGATGTTCTTAAGACCACGATTAATAGCCTTTGTGTGTTCTCCGTACTTATTGTTAGACATAGTTTCGTAAATAATGTCTTCACTAGTATATTATTAAATTTTTATTGTAAAATCAATTTTTTTCATAAAATGTATTCTTGTCTTTTTACAATTTTTTCAATAATTGGTTCAAACAGATATTTTTGTAATAATTTTACTATTTCTGTGTATCCTTTTTCTTTCGTTAGCATAATGAGTTCTTCCATCATTTCAGCAGTATCATCATTAGCGTGAGCAGTGCCATTACTAGTGTTATTATAATCAAACTTCGCATTCGCAATAGCACCTTTTTCCAGTAGCATTCTCACTATTTCTACATAACCTTTACGTGATGCTTCGAGCAAGGGAGAGAATCCATAATAACTAGCTTTGTTCATATCCGCTTTTCTCTCTACCAAGATCTTCACCACATCCACACGACCACTCCCTGATGCTGCGCACAAGGGAGTATATCCCTCTCTATCAGCCTTGTCGGTATCCGCTCCTGTCTCTAGCAGGATATTCATCACCTCTACATGGCCTTTCTTTGCTGCTATCCACAAGGGTGTTCTCCCCATAGTCGAATCTTTATTGATATCCGCTTTTCTCTCTGCCAGGATCCTCACTACCTCCACATGATTCCTCTGTGATGCTATCCACACGGGAGTCATACCATCATTTATAGCCCTGTTTATATCCGCTCCTTGCTCAATAAGCATTTTCACCATATCTACATCACCCTGATATGATGCTAGGTATAAGGGGGTTTCCCCCTTATCAGTTGTAGCCTTATTGATATCCGCCCCTCTCTCTATCAGGATGTACACCACGTCCATATGACCCATCAGCAATGCCATGTACAGAGGACTCACCGTTGAATACTCTCTACCATTATTGATATCTGCACCTTCGTCAAGAAGCATTTTCACTAGATCTACATGACCATAATATGACGCTATGAATAAAGGGGTTTCCCCATAATTATCACCCTGGTGGATATCCGCTCCTTGCTCAATAAGCATTTTCACTGTCTTCATATCTCCTTTCTCTGATTCTAAATGTATGCGAGTTGTAACATCTGGTGTTTGTTTTCTGCCATTCGTACCCTTATAATTTTCATTCATACCTAAGGGATACCATTTATGAATCCATTTTATATCTATAGGCTCTCTTGTTATTGGATGTGTTTCGTTTTTTTTAAGCCATTCTTGTAAAGCTGAATGTTCAAAACACACATTGTTCCTACTAGGTGGTTTAACTGCGTTTTCTTTATTTATTACTTCTAATGTAATAGCACATGTTACTTTTCCTTCATCGTTCTTTTCGCATGTTTCAAATTCTTCTTCTGTCATTCTTGGAATTTGTATATGTTGTTTCAATATATTCACAATTTCTTCATAATCATTTGATTCTGCTATCTGCAAGGCAGTGTGCCCATCATGCCCGACCTGGTTGACATCAGCTCCACTCTCAAGAAGGAGTTTCGCCACTTCCACATGGCCCTGCTGTGTTGCTATGAGCAATGGAGTTCCTCCATCATTCGTTGTCTGATTGATATCGCCTCCTCTCTCAAGAAGGAGTTTCACCACTTCCACATGGCCCTGCTGTGATGCTATGAATAAGGGAGCGGCCCCTAAATTCATGGTTTGGTTAACATGAGCTTTTCTATCAAGCAGAGCTCTCACCACTTCAACATTACCCTTATGTGATGCCATGAATAAGGGAGTTGCACCCTTTTTATTAGCCATATTGACATCAGCTCCGTTATTAATCAAGGCTGTCACCACATTCAGACGATTAGCAGTTGATGCTATAATCAAGGGAGTTGTTCCATATTTATTAGCGTGGTTGATATTAACTTTTCTCTCAAGGAGCATCATCATCACCTCCACATGACCATTCTGTGATGCCATGTACAAAGGAGTGTATTGTTCATCATTAAATATATCCAACTCTGCCCCTTTCTCTATGAGGATCCTCACCACATCTACATGACCATTCTGTGATGCCATGTACAAAGGAGCGTACCCGCCATTCGAAGAGAGATTGATATACGCTCCTTTCTGAACCAAGATCCTCACCACATCAATATAACCCTCTTGTGATGCTATCCACAAGGGAGTGTGTCCACTATTATCAGCCTTGTTGATATCCGCTCCTCTCTCTGTAAGGACCTTCACCGCCTCCACATGACCCTGCTGTGATGCTATCCACAAAGGAGTGTGTCCACCATTATCAGTCTTATTGATATCTGCACGTCTGTCGATAAGAAGTTTCATCACATTAACATGACCCTGTTGTGATGCCATATACAAAGGAGTGCCTCCTTCTTTCGTAGCATTATTGATATCAGCTTCTCTCTCTATCAGGATCTTCACCACTTCCACATGACCATTCTGTGATGCTATAAGCAAGGAAGTTCCTCCATTATCCTTAGCCCAGTTTATATCTGCACCTTGATCAAGAAGCAGTTTTACTTCATCCACATTACCCTTCCCTGAAAACATGAATAAGGTGTTTTCAAGTACGGGGGTTTTTTTTTGTTTTTTTCTTTTCTGCGTCTTGTTATGAAAATCCATAATGTTAATTTATTTATTTATAAATAAACATTTTTATATATGTTTTCAATTTTATTTAAGCTTGGAAGTTCACATTACTTACGAATAGAACGTTTATTCTTCTTTTTGGATTTCTTATGTTTTTTTATCGTTTTTCGTTTCTTTTTGCCACCCTCCATACCAGTATCTCCTGGTCTATACATTTTTCTTTGTATTACTTCTCTACCAGATCTAGTATAATACCTTGAATTATTATTTTCTTTCATTTTATTTAATGCCCTTAATTCAATCATAATTGGATCTTCAGGTACATAATCTTGATCAGTTTCATCTTCATCATCTTCATTTATCTCATTTTCATGATTACCTCCACTATATTCTTTTTTTTTTTCTCCACCTATTGATTTAATTTTGGTGTTTAAACTAATCAACATTCTTGGATTATTATTTCCAGCACCTCCATTTCCCCAAGACATATCTACTTTTACATCAAAATCTGGCATACTTGTTAATAAGAAGAAGGCATGAGAGTTATTTGTATATATTCCATCAATTGTAAATATAGGTAAATACTGATATGTAAATTCTCCGTTTTTGTTTAATATACAAAAGCATTTACCTGTTTGAGCTTTGAACATTTCGTCAAATACATTAGTATTAATTAGGTCGTTGTTATTCTTTTCATTTATAAAATCAGCAAAGGATTTATTTACAGTAATTTTTTTAGCATCACTTTGAGTTTTATATGTTTCTTTTTTCCCATCATTTAAAACTCTCAAGAAATCATGAAAATCTTTATATTTACTGTTTGCTGGTGGCGCTGAAGAACATTTTGCCGATTTTATCCATAAGTCTTTTTTTTCAGGCTTAATTGAATTATTATATCCAGTACTAACTAAAGCTGACTCTACATCAGTCCACATTTGTTCAAAATAACCTTTATCCCAAAAAAAATTACAATAACTATCTCCCTTAAAAATTTTTTTCCCAATAACTGATTCAGTTACCTGACCTTTAAATTGAGATAATTGATTTATACCCGATCCTGCTTTATCAATATATTTAAATTCTATTTTTATTGGATGACTATTATCATGTTTTGATAATTCAAAATCCCAATTAAAGTTATTACCTCCTTTTTGAACTAATTTATTAAATTCAGGAACATTACTCTCATCTAAATTATTTTTAATACAATAATCTTTTGTAGTATCAATCAATATTTTTCTCCATGCTGTATTTAAATTTTTTAATCTCTCACCATATTCAGAAGAATAACTAGAACATTGCTCAATCTCGTCATCTGTATATCCATACATATTTAATAAAGCTCTTTCTCTAATCTCATTGTGCCATTTATTTTGCGATTTTTGTTTATAATTTCCAGCATTAAAGAATAGTTCACAAATAGCTAACCATTGTTCAGAATTATTGGCATTTATATCATTTTTTGAACCCCATTTATTTGTAAAGTTAGTAATATTATCAATTGCTATATAATCACCCATATTATATAATAAATAAACATTTCATTTTCTAATTTATCTAGGATGTATTTTATTAAATAAAATACAAAATTAATATGAAGAGGTTTTATTAATATATAAAACTATGGGAATACGGATACCAGAAATACCTAACGATCTATTAGAAAATATACGACAATACATAGGAAATTGCCGAATATACAACAATGAACTTATTATAACGTTGGATAAAAAGAGTGAGGAATTTATGAAGATAGAGGAATTTATTGAAAGAAGATGGGAATACAGAATTAGTTATACAGAGTTCTATAATGAGACTTATGAAGAATCTTTGACAGATTGTTGGGCTAAAGATGGCGCAGGCGCAATCAGAGGATTAATGCGGTATATTGGCACAGTTCCAAAAGATACGAATTGGGCTACTCAATCGGTATGGCGACAAGATAGGCACAATAATAGATATAGATTTATAGTATACAGATATTATGCAGATACCAATACATTAGTATTTCACTATAAAAGGAAATCATCACAATCAAAAAAAGACCCTTTTAAAAAAAACCTGGAGGTTGTATATGTCATTCCATAAATTTGTTAAAAATTGAATATTAAAACATTTTTACATAAATAGATAAAACATGAAAGGCATAAAAGTTTTACCTGACGAACTATTAGAAAATATTCGGCAATACATAGGAAATTGCCGAATATATAATGGAGAATTTATTATGACGTTGAATAAAAAAAGTGAAAATTTTATGAATATTGAGTATTTAATTAAAAAAAGATTAGACAATATGAGTTACAATTACACATATACATTGGGAGATCAGATTGAACAGACCGGATGCTTCGTCCCGCAAAAGATAGATTCTAGCTTGGACCGTTCAATTTTTATGAAAAGTAAAGGCACATATTGGCATATTAACTCGTTATGGAAACAAGATAAATACGATAGAAGATATAGATTTATAATATATAGATATTATGCTCATACTAATAAATTAGTATTCCACTATAAAAGAAAAGCATCTAATAGTGTTATGTTAGAAGCCGGTTTTAATGTTACATATGTTATTCCATAAATTTATTTACAAAGAACTTAAAACAATTTTGAGGATGTATAACATAATGCCATTTCCAACAGGAAGTTTGATTGGTGATTTTACGGATGTAATTCCACATGAAGTGGTAAAAGATATGCTGGGAGTGACTATGTTAATTTATGATTATGCTAAGAAGTTCACTATGGAAGGTGGAATGACGATTGAAAGTTTCGTGGCTCAAAAGACAGATGAAGAAGGCGAGGAAATAGATCTTGACGTTACAGATGAAAGAAAAGAAATGCTTGAAAAGCTAAGTCAAACATCACCAAATGGAAAAGTAGTTGATTTCATTAGTGACCCAGATACTGATCTCCAAGTAGGGATAACAGTCAGTGAAAAAAATAAACGTATTGTAACTGTTTTTCGTGGAAGTGAATCCAAGTCAGACTGGTGGTATGATTTTATGATTTATAAATCGCGTTTGTATCCTGAAGAACATGATGATTGTTGCGCTCATACTGGATTTATGAAACAACTACATACAAATGATGTATATCTACGAATCTTAGAAACAGTTAAAGCACAATTAAAAGAACATCCTGATTACGAAGTATTTGTTACTGGACATAGTCTTGGAGCAGCATTGGCTACACTATGTGGTTTCGAATTTGCCCACAACATGGATAATAAAGTTACAGTTGTTTCTTTTGCTAGTCCTCGTGTTGGCAATCAAAAATTCAAGGATGTATTTGACACAAAGGAGAATCTCGTTCATTATAGAATTACCAACAACCGAGATGTAATTACAGCCGCTCCGATGATTTTCTATAAACATGTTGGTACAAATATTGCTCTCAGTGAAGACAAATGTGAATTATATAAAAAATATGAATATGGTTGGTTCAAGTTTTCTTTATTGAATTGTTACAGTGCTTCAGACCATAACGTGGAGTTGTATTACAAACGGTTGTGTAAACATATTTGGTAATCCATATAAACATTAATTAGTCATATTTATATGGATGAAGATCTAACAAAATTTTTAAAAGAAGAAAACGTAGAACTCTTATGGAAAATGTGCAAAAATATTGGTGCATCTCAAGATACACCAGAAGATAAAGATCTATTTTTAATATCATTAGATGAATATTACCAACACATCAAGACAGAAAATTGGAAATTGAACATGTTTAATAATACGTTCATTCAAAAAATGATAAAATGTAATCTTCCTCACCTAATCGATGAAGATTCTGAATGAGTTATGTGTGTTTTTGTGCTAAGTTTAATTTTTTGAAATAATTTTTTAGATTCTTTTGATAATCCAATCATTCTTCCTAAGGGGATACCTCCTACCAAATGAAAATGTAAATAATCAATCTCTTGTCCCCCATCTTTATTACAATTTGTAATTAATCTATATCCAGATTCATGAATATTCTTCATTTTGGCGAGTTTACTAGCGCCTATTAATATTTTACCCATATATATTTCATCTTCTTCTGTTAAATTATCTAATGATTTAATCATTTTATTAGGAATAATCAAAATATGAACTGGTGCCGATGGATACTTATCATCAAAAGCAGTTATAAATTCATCTTGATAGATAATATTAGCGGGTTCTTTTCCATCTCTAATATTTTCAAATAAGCTCATGCTTCGTTGTATGATTTGTATATTTTATTTTTAAATCAAAATTATTTAAAGCTTTGAATAAGATAATTATACTTACATTATGTCAGAAACATCCGAAAACGATTCAATAAATAATTTATTCGTGAACAAAAACACCAATAACACTATTGAAATAACTGAGTTAGGACGCGAGCTTGGTGTATCATTTATTCCTGATTTAAATAATTCAGATATCTACCCAAATCTTTGGCATAGAAGGTTGAGACGAATGATGCCAATCATGCCACCCGATTTTAACGAGATAGACACAACTATATTAGAAGCAACTATTGAACGCAATAAAATAATATTAAATAAATTTTTAAAAGATAATAAAGATTTGGATAAAACGAATTCATAAAATTCATTTTGTTAATATAGGTAAAATTATAACAAAATGAATTCAGTTTTTATTATTAAATTATTTAAAATATTCAACAAGTTTTGATATAGGGACTTGTTCTTGTTCAGCAGTATACATATTGCGAACTACTACACAATCATCATTAAATTCATATTTATTGGCAATAATTACATAATTATAATTTTTCTTATTAGCATAATCTAATTGTTTTGGAAGTTTTACAGATTTATTAAGATAAACATCTGTTTTAATATCAGCATTACGTAACATAGTACCAATTTCTTGGTATTTTGAAAGATATTTCTTATCTTGACATGTTATTAAGACATTAGCAATGGTTTGTTTATTAGCTTTTAAATAATTTCCTTTGATTAATATTGGAATAAGTCTTGTCAATCCAATTGATAAACCTACACCAGGATAATTATCATCAGGGTCGCCACTGAGTGTACTTACCAAATCATTATATCTCCCACCACTACAAATGCTACCGATTTCCATATGATCAAGTAAATTTGTTTCATATACAGTACCGGTATAGTAGTCTAATCCACGCGCGATACGTGCATCAAGTTTAAAATACTTTTCATCTACACCGTTCGCAATAACACCATTAATAACAGTTTCTAATTCTTGTACACCTTCCAAAATTTGTTTATCTTTAAATTTATACTCTTTTAAATATGTGATCGCGTCACTTGGGGTTCTATCATAAACTTCTTTGAAAATAGAAAAAATAGCGTGGGCACCTTCAAAATTAATTCCAACTTCATCTAATGAAGCAAGTGTTGTTTCTTGATCTACTTTTTCTATATCATCAATTATACGAACTGCACGCTTTATTTTATCAACTTGTGTTACACCATTTTCTCTGAATAGTCCTTCCAATAATTTTCGGTTACTTATTCTCATAACAAATCTTTCAACATTAAATACATTCTTTAAAATACCACATATTATTGCGGGGAATTCACTATCATAAGCAATATCTAGTGAATTGTATCCAACAACATCTATATCAGATTGATAAAATTCATTGAATCTGCCTGTTGCGACTTTATGACCTTCTGCTCTGTATACTTTTTGTATTTGGTAACGTTTTACTGGATATGATATTGTCGTCTTATTTTGTGCAATATATCTAGCCATTGGAACAGTAAGATCAAATCGTAGAGCTAATTTACGACGTTTCTCATCTGGTACATACTCGTTACCTTTAGATATAAAATTCAAACTAAACAATTCTTTTGAATCAATACCTTTTTGATTTAAAACCTGATCAGTTTCCACTAACCGAGTATCAAAAGGAACATATCCATATAATTCATATATTTTTTTAATTTTTTGTTGAATATCACTCATAACAATAGTCTCTTCAATGCTAAATTCAGGAAATCCTGGAATCGGAGCAAGTGAAACTTTTGCTGCATTTGTAATGTCTAAAACATTAATGTCATTAGTATCCACTATATCATCTGCAGCATTTGTCATTGTTAATTTATTAACTACATTGGTGTTTATATTATTTATAATATATTATTTATTGTCGCTACAAATATAGTAACAGCTATAATACTTATGAAACAAGCTTAAAGTGAACCAGCTAGATAATTAAACTAGATAAAATAATGACAGAACAAATTAATATCATTCAAATTCAAGAAAAACATATTAAAGATGACCGATATGTAGAGTTTACGCGTCAAGCTATAAATTTGTATTTAAAAATATTTTCGGATCCTCCTTACTATGAACATTTTGAATTCAATGATATTGAAAAAGAATTTTATCAATACATTAATGACGGTTGCTTCATATTAGCAATTACAAATAATGAAACAGTTGGGTTTATGTGTTCTAGTACGGGTTTAGATCACGTCAGTCATGAAATTGAAACCAAAATGCGAGTAAATGGAATAAATTACAAAAAAGATATATATATCTCTGAATTAGGTGTCTCTTCGGAACATCGCAACAAAGGAATTGCAAAAAAATTAATGGATAGCTTTATGATTATAACTCAAGGAAAAAATCTGTTTTTAAGAACAGGTCGTTATAACAATGACCACGTTATACGACTTTATGAAAAATATGACTTCAAAAAAACATCCATCTTTGAAGATGTTATGAATCAACGCGTTAATGGAGACCTGGACATGGATGAACGTTTTTATATGACTAAAATACAAAAAGCGCCTTATTTTTATAGAGAAAACACTGATGGGTACAGTAGTGGATCTGAGCATTTATATGGAACACATGGTTATTACAATAAGGAATCAGATACTCAAGATGATAAACAAAACGATGATAGTGGATATGGAAGTGGTTCTGAATATATGTATGGTTAGTTCATATACTAATCGTTTAATCTATTCATAAGATCAATAAATTTTTGATTTTGTAACTTTTTTTGTTTTTTACTAGAATTTTTATTCTTAGGCGCTTCTTTTAATAATGTATTAATTTCATCTATTTTTGTTTGTTGTTCAATAATTCTATCATTATTATAGCTCTTAGTTAGATA
>VMHT01011029.1_pt1 | contig 10623 bp, 12 predicted proteins | sample 4693611 | NCBI WGS metagenome assembly VMHT01 (sample SAMN12280063, study PRJNA550983) | marine metagenome | isolation source: seawater sampled from same location over 5 years 0.02-0.2 micron viral filtrate | place: USA: collected off the coast of southern California halfway between the port... ...
CATCAAGATCATTTAGAAGAGAATGGTCTCTTTCTGATGACATAGAAGTAAAGGATGTTACTTTTGCAGATGGACTATTACTTGCTAAACTAGGCAAGATAATTCCAGAACATCATACTAGAAAAGACTATCTTTAAGACTTAGGGGGTGACAACCCCCTTTTTTTATGTTATACTACTATTGACTGTATAAAAACATGGACTATTTTTTAAAGAAACTAGGAAACATTCAAAAAGATAAACTACTGCATTTTTTCTGGGGAGCCATTCTTTCCTTTACTCTTATGCTTCCTTTTGGAATAGTTGGAATGTTTATTGCTCTTATTATTCCAGCAATTAAAGAATTATATTATGATAAGTATCTTGGGAAAGGTTGTTGTGAATGGGCAGATTATTTTTACACAATTGCTCCAACAATAATGTTGGCAATTATGAGATATTATTAACTGTATAAAAACATGACAATAAAACTTGCATTACTAAAATCAGGAGAAGAAGTCATTTCAGACATAGATGAGATGATAACTGATAAAAAAACAGTAGTTGGATATTACTTTACAAATCCATGTAGAGCAATACTTACAACACCTGATATTACTATTGATGAGAGTCAATCTTCTGATAAACAACCAATATCAATTAAACTATTACCTTGGTTGCCTCTTGCTGATGAGGAAAAAATACCTGTAGTAGCAGATTGGGTTATCAGTATAGTAGAACCTCAACCAAAACTTAAAGAACTATATACAAAAGCATGTGAAAATTATGAAAAAAGAAAATCTCAAAGTTCTGGTCTTAGTGACTAACGAACTGATAGTGACACAAGTGGAAGAAGTCCAAAGTGAATTAGGAGGTCCTGATTGTAAATTAACAGAACCTTTTCTTTATGATCAAGAGAATGAAATTCTCTCTCCTTGGTTATTGAATATAACCACTCAAAATACTTTTATGCTTTCATCTGATAAGATATTGACTTTGGTAGAACCTAATAGTAAAATAGTAAAGAAATATGAGAGTGTGATAGAAGAATGAGGTTTTATACCAATGTTCAAATGATTGGTAACAACTTCTTGGTTCGTGAAGTTGTAAATGGCAAGAGAGAAATATACAAAGAAGAATATTCTCCTACAGTATTTGTCAAATCAAATAAGAAGACAAAGTATAAAACACTTGATGGTGAAAGTGTTGAACCTATTAAACCTGGTACAGTAAGAGACTGTAGAGAGTTTTTTAAGAAGTATGATAATGTAGATGGATTTAAGATATTTGGTAATAACAGATATGTTTTTCAATACTTGTCTGATAAGTATCCTCAAGATGAAGTAAAGTTTGATATTAAACATATAAATCTTGTAACAATGGATATTGAGGTTCAGGCTGAGCAAGGATTCCCTGATCCCGAGTCTTGTTCTGAAGAGATGTTAACAATATCATTACAAGATTATTCCACAAAAAAGATTACAACATGGGGTAGGAAACCATATGTTGCTACTCAGGAAAATGTAACTTATTATCATTTTGATGATGAGATTGATATGCTTAATTCTTTCTTATATCATTGGTCTAAAAATCCACCTGATGTTATTACTGGATGGAATGTCAGATTGTATGATATACCATATCTTTGTGGCAGAATTAGTAGAATTATGGGAAGTAAGAAATGTAAATTACTATCACCTTGGGGATTAGTGTCACAAGATGAAATCTATATTTCTGGTAGAAAATATAATGTTTATGATATTGCTGGTATGACAACTCTTGATTATCTTGAGTTGTATAAGAAGTTTACTTATAAAGCACAAGAGTCTTATAGGTTAGATTATATTGCTGGTGTAGAATTAGGGCAAAAGAAATTAGATCACTCTGAGTTTGATACCTTTAAGGATTTTTATAAAGGCAATTGGAAGAAGTTTGTAGACTACAACATCATTGACGTTGAACTTGTTGATAGACTTGAAGACAAGATGAAACTAATTGAACTTGCATTGACTATGGCATATGATGCCAAGGTTAACTATCAGGATGTAATGTATCAAGTAAGAATGTGGGACACTATCATCTATAATTATTTGAAGAAAAGAAACATTGTCATACCACCAAAAGATAGAAGTGAGAAGGATGAGAAGTATGCTGGTGCTTATGTAAAGGAACCAAAACCAGGTAAGTATGATTGGGTTGTTTCTTTTGACTTGAATAGTCTATATCCTCATTTGATCATGCAATATAATATTTCACCAGAAACTTTGGTGGAAACAAAACATCCTAGTGCAAATGTTGATGGACTCCTCAATCAGGAGATAGATATAAGTGGTGAATATGCAACTTGTGCAAATGGTGCTCAGTATAGGAAAGATATAAAAGGATTTCTTCCTGAGTTAATGGAAAAGATGTATGCAGAAAGAGTTGTCTTTAAGAAAAGAATGTTAGAAGCAAAACAAGCATATGAAAAAACTCCAACTAAATCCCTTGAGAAAGAAATTGCCAGATGCAATAATATCCAAATGGCTAAGAAGATCTCTCTTAACTCTGCTTATGGCGCTATCGGTAACCAGTATTTTAGGTACTACAAGCTTGCCAATGCAGAAGCAATCACATTGTCAGGTCAAGTCTCAATAAGATGGATTGAGAACAAGATGAATGACTATCTAAATAAATTATTAAATACAGAAGAAATTGACTATGTTATTGCATCAGATACAGACTCTATATACATCAATTTTGGTCCTCTTGTTGATAAATTTTTTAATACTAAACTTGATGATAAAGCTAAGATTGTTTCCCTTTTGGACAAAGTGTGCCAAGACAAACTGGAGCCATTTATTGATAGATCATATCAAGAGTTGGCAACTTACGTAAATGCTTATGATCAGAAGATGTTCATGAAAAGAGAGAACATTGCTGATAGAGGTATATGGACTGCAAAGAAAAGATATATTTTAAATGTGTGGGATAGTGAAGGAGTAAGGTATGAAGAACCTAAACTAAAGATGATGGGTATTGAAGCTGTTAAGTCTTCAACACCTGCACCTTGTAGGGCAATGATTAAAGATGCCTTGAATATTATGATGAGTGGCACTGAAGAAGATGTAATCAAATTTATAGATGAGTCTAGAGATAAGTTTAAAAAACTACCACCAGAAGATATTTCTTTTCCTAGAACAGTATCTAATGTTAACAAACATAAGTCATCTTCTAGCATATATGCTAAAGGAACTCCCATTCATGCAAGGGGAGCACTTCTTTATAATCATCATATAAAGGATAAAAAACTAGATAACAAGTATTCTTTAATCAACAATGGTGAAAAGATAAAGTTTTGTTATCTAAAAAAACCTAACTGGATTCATGAAAATGTTATATCTTTTATCTCAGACTTCCCAACTGAGTTAGACCTTGACAAGCATATAGATTATGAACTACAATTCAATAAAGCGTTTCTTGAACCAGTAAAGGTTATACTTGATTCCATTGGATGGAATGTTGAAAAAGTAGTCAACCTAGAATTATTCTTCTCATGAAAGACCAAAACTCAATAGATGCATCTGAGACAGCATCTCAAAAATATGATAGAGCATTGTCTCTATTCACAGAATCAGTTATGAAACCTGACCATGATTTGCGTGGTTGTGCTCATAATCAAGGTTGTTATGATCAACTTATGGAAATTAGAAATCATGTACTTAAGTATCTTAAAACTCTAAAAGAAGTGACACATCATACAAATCCAGATGAAAGTGATGAAATAGAAACTCAAAAGTTAGCAAGTGAAAAACCATACTACACTAAGTGGAGGTAGTATGTTTTTTGAAAAGGTGAGTCTTGTTACTGGTGGATTTGATCCAATTCACAGTGGTCATATATCATACTTCAAGAGAGCAAAGGATCTCTCTAACTATCTTATAGTGGGTCTCAACACTGAAGAATGGTTAACAAGAAAGAAAGGTCAATACTTTCAATCATGGAAAGAAAGAGCAGAAATCATAAGACATTTGAATATGGTTGATGCTGTGATATCATGGGATGATAGTGATGATAGTGCTAGAGGTGCAATTAGAAAATGTTTAGAAATTTCTAAGGAAGTTATTTTCTGTAATGGTGGTGATAGAGGATCAAGTAATACTCCAGAAGTTATGGGATTTGCTAACAATGAAAGAGTTAGATTTGAATATGGTATTGGTGGCACTGATAAAATGAATAGTAGTTCATGGATTCTCCATGGATACTTTGAAAGACAAAAAAAATTATTAGGAATTTGAAATGGATTTTTTAAAGGAAATTGTAAAAGAGATAGGAGATGACTTCACACAACTCGCATCAGATATTGATGAAACTGAAAAGTATGTGGACACAGGTTCGTACATTTTTAATGGACTTATATCAGGGTCTATATTTGGTGGTGTATCTAGTAACAAGATTACTGCAATTGCTGGTGAATCATCTACTGGAAAAACTTTTTTCTCCCTCGCAGTGGTTAAGAACTTCCTTGATTCTAATCCTGATGGGTATTGTCTCTATTTTGATACTGAAGCTGCAGTTAATAAAGGATTATTGGAGTCTCGTGGTTTAGATTTGGATCGTTTTGTAGTTGTTAATGTAGTGACAATTGAAGAGTTTAGAACTAAAGCTCTTAAGGCAGTAGATATATATCTTAAAACCCCTATAGAAGAACGCAAACCTTGTATGTTTGTGTTAGACTCTTTAGGAATGCTTTCTACAGAGAAAGAAATTAGAGATGCACTAGATGATAAACAAGTTAGGGATATGACCAAATCTCAACTTGTCAAAGGTGCATTCAGAATGTTAACCCTAAAACTTGGACAAGCAAATGTTCCCCTCATTGTCACAAATCATACATACGATGTCATTGGAAGCTACGTACCAACGAAAGAAATGGGTGGGGGTTCTGGACTCAAGTATGCAGCGAGTACAATCATCTATCTCAGCAAGGCAAAAGAGAAAGATGGAAAAGAAGTCATTGGAAATATTATCAAGGCAAAGACTCACAAATCAAGGTTGAGTAAAGAGAATAAAGTAGTTAAGATTAGACTCTATTATGATGAAAGAGGTCTTGACAAATACTATGGTCTTCTAGAACTAGGAGAGATAGGTGGATTGTGGAAGAATGTAGCAGGTAGATATGAGATCAATGGTAAGAAAGTTTATGGTAAACAAATACTTGCTAATCCAGATGATTACTTTACTCCAGAAGTTATGCAAGCTCTAGAAGAGACTGCAAATAAGGAGTTTAGTTATGGAACAAATTGAGTTTTTAATTCTAAAAAATTTAATACACAATGAAAAGTATTTAAGAAAGTCTATACCTTTCATCAAGTCTGAGTATTTTGAGGATGCTCATCAGAAGATGGTGTATGAAGAGATATTTTCTTTTGTTGAAAAGTATAATGAACTACCTACCAAAGAAGTATTAACTATTGAGATTGAAAAGAGAAGTGATATTAATGAGGACTCATTTAAGAGTGTTACTCATTTAATTAGTTGTCTTGATGAAAGTCCTGTAGAGAATGAATGGTTAGTTGATACCACAGAAAAATGGTGTAGAGACAGAGCTATATACTTAGCATTGTTAGACTCTATTGCAATAGCTGATGGAAAAGATGACAAAAAAGGAAGGGATGCTATTCCTTCTATTCTCTCTGATGCTTTGGCTGTTTCTTTCGATAATCATATAGGACATGATTATCTTCAAGACTATGAGGAAAGATATGAGTTCTATCATCAGAAAGAAGAGAAGATTCCATTTGACTTGGAGTTCTTCAACAAGATCACAAAGGGTGGTCTCCCAAATAAAACTCTTAACATCGCTCTTGCTGGCACTGGTGTGGGGAAGTCTTTGTTCATGTGCCATGTTGCTAGTGCATCTCTACTCCAAGATAAGAACGTACTTTACATCACCATGGAGATGGCAGAAGAGAAAATAGCAGAAAGGATAGATGCAAACTTATTGAATGTTGGAATACAAGATATTGTAGATTTACCTAAACCTATGTTTTCTAGTAAAGTGGATAGTATTACTAAAAAGACAATGGGTAGTTTAGTGATCAAAGAATATCCTACTGCATCTGCACATAGTGGACATTTTAAAGCATTATTGACTGAGTTATCCTTGAAAAAATCTTTTAAACCTGATATAATATTCATAGATTATCTTAATATTTGTGCCTCTTCCAGATACAGAGCAAATGGCAATGTCAACTCTTACTCGTATATCAAAGCGATTGCTGAAGAACTTAGGGGATTGGCAGTTGAAACCAACGTCCCCATTGTCTCAGCTACTCAAACTACTCGTTCTGGTTTTGGTAGCAGTGACGTTGAGCTTACTGACACAAGTGAGTCCTTTGGCTTACCTGCTACTGCTGACCTTATGTTTGCCCTTATTTCCACGGAAGAACTAGAAGGTCTAAATCAAATATTAGTAAAACAATTAAAGAACAGATATAATGATCCTACAATTTACAAGAGATTTGTTGTAGGTATTGATAGAGCAAAGATGAGATTGTATGATTGTGAACAGAGTGCACAGAATGATCTAATTGACACTAACCAAGATCAAGAGTATACTAAAGAGGAAAAACTAAAACCAAAATCATCATTTTCTGATTTTAAGTTCTAATGAAGATTGCAAAAGAAATTACACTATGGTCACTTGATGTCTATAAGATTCACATTAAAGAGTGGCCTACTGTAAAAGATAAGATTCTCTCTCTAGTTCCTTGGGATGATATTAACCAGAGAAAAAATCCTGAAGCAAGAGAAAATCTAGATGACTCTCCTCATGAAATGACTTGGACTGATTATTATCTTCAAGGGGGAGAATCTCTTGATGCTTATGATATGGCAAGTCATGGTATAGATCTCAGATCTTGTACAGATCACATAGATTATGAACTAGCATTTTTTTCAATGATCTCACCATATATTAGATTATTCTTAAATCAAGCTGATTGCAAGTTTCGTGAAGTGAGTAAATGTTGGGCACAGAGATATGCCAAGGGTGATTATCACCCTCCTCATGATCATGGATCAGAAGGTTATGCAGCTGTATTCTATGCTGAACTAGATCCAAAGGAGCATCAATCTACTGAATTCATGCAACCTTGGATACCCACTAGTGGTAACAGAGACATGTCTTCTGTTCAAGGTGTTGTAGAAGGAGATCTTATAATCTTCCCATCCAACCTATATCACATGGCTCCTCCTCACAATAGTGACAAATATCGCACTATTATTTCATTTAATCTTTCCTAATGACTGTTGACACTAAAAAATATCTTGACTTTGTTGCTGGTGTAACTAGTATGCCTAGTCAGGATCCTGCTATTTTGCAAGCAAGAATAGATGAACTTGTTGCAAATGGTGCAGATATACCACATCTACTTACTGCTGCACTTGGTCTTGCTGCTGAGTCTGGTGAGTTTACTGAAGTGGTAAAGAAGATAATACTACAAGGTAAACCATATAATGAAGATAATGTTTTCCATATGAAGAGAGAATTGGGAGATGTATGCTGGTATATTGCACAAGCTTGTATGGCACTTGACACTACATTTGATGAAATTATTGAGATGAATGTGGATAAACTCAAGGCAAGATACCCTGGTGGGGAGTTTGATGTACATAAATCTGAGAATAGGAGAGAAGGCGATTTATAAATATATAAAGATAAACTAACATCGTAGTATAATGTCAGATATGAGACATGTGTATAATGCCTATGCTGCAATATACAATCCTGAAATTAAAAAGAATTTAGAAGAGTCTAGAGATGCTTTCAGTAAGATGAACTTGAATCAGTTAAATGATCAAGATCTTTATGAAGTGTCAGAAGAGATATTGGAGAAAGTATTTTTTCATCATGATCTAGATGTCCCTACAGCAGAATCATTAATTGAAGCAATTCTATCAGATGCTATTGCTGGTGATAAGTCACCACTTAGAGTAGATAAGATTGAGAGATTAACTGAGGCATTTGCATCTGCTTTTGATAGAATTAAGGAAAAGTCAATCAGAGTTGCAAAGGAATCTTATACTGACTACCGTTATAAGAAGGAACAACTTTCTAGATTATCAACTAACACTGATTTAGATCTTCCTAAACAGAGATTACATCAGAGTCTAGTTGCAGAAGATAGAAGTATTGTAAAATCTGGTCTATTAGAAATTATAGAAGGAAAGGTTAATGCAGGTCTTCAAGCATACCTAGACAAAAAGAAAGGTAAGAAGACTGATGATAAAGAAGAAAATGGTAATGGTAAATCATCTAAAGGTGGCAAACCAGACTTCTTAGATCTTGATAAAGATGGCGACAAGAAAGAGTCAATGAAAAAGGCTGCTAAAGATAAGAAGTTAAAAGAAGCTATGATTGTCACTAATGCCGACAAGAAAGGCAATACACCTGCATACCAGAACTATAAGAAAGGTATGAAGAACAAGAAGGGTGAACCTGTTTATAAGGCAGCAGATCATATGAAAGAAGATCTACTAGCATCTGGTGTTTTTTCTGAGCATGAGGTTACTAAACTTATCTGGAATGAATTTGATGATTCTATTGAAGAAAACTATGGTGCAATGAGAGATCCTGAGAAGTATGAAAGGGAACAAGACAAGAAACTTGAGAGAGACAAACCCTATGCAAAGAGATCTAGAGCAGCAAGAATGGCAGATCCAGATAGAGGAATCAACTCACCTGCATTCAAGAAGTTCATGGCTGATAGAGGCATGTAGACTGAAGAAATAAATATGTTATAATGCCTAAAGTGACCATTTTCTAATGGCTGTAAAGAATCCAGAAAAACCAAAAAAGAGATCAGGATCCACTGCTCTACAAGAACAGGGATCCTTACTTGCGATTTATTATGCTTTTAAGAAAGGAGCAAATTTAAATAATGGAAACGGTAATGGAAAATCTAAAGAAGCACAGGCAGAGTTAGATAAGGAATTAAAAAAAGTTTATCCTAAAATGACAAAAGCTTGGTATGAAACTTTTATTGCTCAAGCAAAAGTAATATGTAATTATAAATTATGCAAACATACTATTGGAACTACAACTAATTCATACAAATTTGGATGGTATGATGGTGCACCAGAGGGTATACCTAAATCAGACACAACAAGTTTACTTCCTGACATATGGGATTTAATGGGTCAAGAAGTATGGAAAGTATTTGGTGGTGTAAGACAAAAAGATTCTTGGAATACTGCTGATGTTTTTTTAGTGAAGAATGGTGGTGATGCTAAAATTATGAAAGACATAAAGGGTTTGAGGGAAGACTACTTAGAGGAAATGAAAGATGTATTAAATGGAAATGGAGCTGAGATACTTGTGGGAACTGTGAATACTGTTTTAAGTCAATATGTGAAAGATGGTACTTTAATTCCTATATCTTTAAAGATGAAAACCAGTGGAGTTAGTATGACTGTAAAGGAAACTAATATGCATTCATGGAAGGGAATGAGAGGTCAAATAACAGCAGTTGATTCTGAATTTATAAAAGATCCATGGTTGTATTTTAATGTATTAGCTAGAGAAGGTAAATTGAGTTTTGGTGGAGGTCCTAATAAACTGGATGGAGGTAATTCATTACAATATTTTGCAAGTTTTAAAGTTGGAGATTATCAAACAAAATATCTAATTGAATATAGATTATCAGGAGATGATATGAAAGGTGAGGTTAAAGATATAAAATTAACTAACAAAGGTGAAGATAAAAGAGCTAGTGCACAAACAGGAACTGTTCCAGTAGATAAATTAAGAGATATGATTAAAGAATATAGTGGAAAGGATGTAGATGATAATGTTCCTAAGAAATACACACATTTAAATGAAACAAAGTATATTAATCATTGGAGTGATTTTCTATCAGAGGTTATGAATGATAGTAGATTAACAAAAAATTTAGGTAAGTTGAACATAACCATTGGAGATATAAATGAAAAATATGGTAATGATACTAAAGGTTACATTACAAAATTATTTGAAATTGATGAAATGTGTATAAAAGATCCAAAGTTTACATCAGAAAAATTTGGTGTTCCTTCTCAAGATTTTCCTAAGTTAATAAGATTAAAGCTAAGACAATTAGGAGTATTGAAAGCTATGATTAGAGCAAAACAAAGTAATAAGATGGATCAATTCATAATGGAAACATATTATTTGGCAGCAAAACAAAATATTTCATATGGTGATCTTAATGGACCTTTCTTGAAAGTATCATAGATATGTGCTATAATGTAGATAGGTAAATTATGTCTATGATTGATTTGAGACTTGGTGACTCTATTGAGTTATCAAAAGAGTTGGAAGATAATAGTATAGACTGCACAGTTACATCACCACCATACAACAAATGTGGCGTAGGTGGTGGTTTGTTTCGTAAGATTGAATATGCTGCATTTGATGATACGCTTCCAGAAGATAAGTATCAGGATCAACAAATTGAATTGTTGAATGTCTTATTTGATAAGACAAAACCTGGTGGATCATTCTTTTACAATCACAAGGTTAGATATTTCAAAGGTAATGCCATATCTCCATGGCAATGGTTGACTAAAACTAAATGGCATATTAGAGAAGAGATAGTCTGGAATAGAGGTAGTGGTCCTGAGA
>VMHT01093780.1_pt1 | contig 10623 bp, 10 predicted proteins | sample 4693611 | NCBI WGS metagenome assembly VMHT01 (sample SAMN12280063, study PRJNA550983) | marine metagenome | isolation source: seawater sampled from same location over 5 years 0.02-0.2 micron viral filtrate | place: USA: collected off the coast of southern California halfway between the port... ...
AATAGATTGCATTTTGATTGTCGATTTGACAATAAGTAGTTGTAATTTGAGTTGATTTTTACAATAGTTTAGGTCGACTTAGGTGTTTAAAACAAATTTTCATACATATTAAATAAAAAGGTCTAAAGTTTTAGCTAATCATAACATCCGATCAAACCCATGTGTTCATTAAAGTGTTCCTCATCTGGACGGTGATAATCATGGGTCATTTCAGCATTTATTACAGGCTCGATTTCAACATCTTCGCCGTCCTTGTTTACGTACTCGAGTGTGTCGTATTTGATATACCAAGAACCGACTGTGTCACCGGGAGCGTTATCATTTTCCTCAGGTTCGAGGAGGTAATCAGGGACTTTAAAGACAGAGTGTAATTTGTAAGAGGCGGTGATGTAGCCTTTTCTGACCGGGTAGCTTTTTTTTGATGTATTTGCCTTGGAAATGTAGTCACGAAATACATCAATACCATATGTATCAACGATGAAGTCAATATCACATTTGGTATATGTGTTCGTATTGAATCTTTCCTTCATTGGCTTTGGCATGTAAATAGATTGCATTTTGATTGTCGATTTGACAATAAGTAGTTGTAATTTGAGTTGATTTTTACATAAGTTTAGGTCGACTTAGGTGTCCAAAACAAATTATCATACATATTCGATAATTTTTAGAAAAGTTGTGGTTTTTGTGGTTTTGTGGTTTTTGTGGTTTTTGTGGTTTTTGTGGCGACCACAAGTTTTGGTCAATTTTTACTTTTTTTTATTTTTGTGGTTTTTGTGGTTTTTGTGGTTTTTGTGGTTTTTGTGGCGACCACAAATTTTGGTCAATTTTTACTTTTTTTTATTTTTGTGGTTTTTGTGGTTTTTGTGGTTTTTGTGGTTTTGTGGTTCTCAGATTTCCCTATCAAACTATCGGTCAGAACTGAAAGTGAATATAGGGTCAAATTATATTACGCTTATCAATGTACCCTATCAAACAAAAACCACAAAAACCACAAAAACCACAAAAAATAAAAAAACTTTTTTTTTCATTTTGGAAGTCATTATTTGTGGTTGACCACAAAAACCACAAAAACCACAAAAACCACAAAAACCACAAAAAATAAAAAAACCTTTTCTCACAACACAATCCAACCAAAAAATAATTTTTGTGGTAATCTTTTGAAGAAATTTTAAATATTTTTTGGTTGGATGGATTGTTTGTGAATGTAATAATATCTGTGGTAATAACAGATGAAGCTCGTTCCCACTAAATTAGCATTCAAAGATGTTGGTACTCCTCAATTTGCTATAGAAACACCACCAGAACATATAAAGCTACATTGTATCCTATTAGCTGTTGCCAAATCTAAAGGTGGTAAGACATTTTTTGTCACTCACCTATTAGATTGGCTTAATTTTGATATCGTTTTGTGCTGTACTCCGACTTTTGAGTCTAATTCCGGTCAGTATAAGAAAATGAATGTACTCCCTGAGCATGTTTTTAATCCTGATGACCCTGATGTCGTTGGTAAATTTACGGCTATTGTCGATAAAGAACGTGATGATCTGGTCGAGTATAGACGCAAGGTGCAAATGCTTAAGGAATTGAAAGAAATCTACAAAACTCCACTGAGATTGGGTGAACATTATGAACTCTTTAGTGAATACGTAGATCCTTTTGGTAATTGGATTAAACCTACGCACAAATGGGGTGGAAGAAAACCCCGAATCGCAGTTTTTGTAGATGACGCGCAAAGCACAGCCATATTTCGTAATAGAAAATTCCTAAACTGCGTGACTGCTCATAGACACTTAGGGAACTTCGGCGTAGACTCGGACGAAGCGAGTATTGGTATCAGTCTGTTCATCGCCGTTCAAAACTACACGGCAACCGGTGGTGGCTTACCAAAGGCAATTAGAGGCAACGCGACACACCTTGCGCTGTGGCGCACCAAAAACGCAAAGGAATTAAAACTTATTTCAGAGGAAATGGCTGGTGAAGTGTCTCCTGATACCTTTTTGAAGGTATATGACTACGTAATGGCTGATGAAGAGGATAAGTACGCTATGATGTTCACTGATCTACATCGTAAAGACTCTCATCCGAGTATGTTCCGTAAAAATTACAAGGATTTCATAATTTTTAAGGAAAATGAAGAAAGTACACCTAAGTCGACCTAAACTATTGTTAAAATCATCTCAAATTACAACTACTTATTGTCAAATCGACAATCAAAATGCACGATTTCAACGCTCTCTCACTCTTCTCCGGTTGCGGAGGAGACACACTTGGTATGAACAATTCATACATCAATGTTAAATGGTACTCAGAACTGAGTAAGAAGTTTCGTGCGAGTCACGATATGAACTTCAAGGACTGCGAATGTCTCGGTGGCGATATTACTGAGATCAGTGATGAGGCATTCGAATCTCTTAATGGAAAGTGCGACGTGGTGTTCGGTGGCTTTCCGTGTCAGAGTTTCTCCCAAGCTGGGAAAAAGTGTGCTACTGACCCGCGCGGTCAGTTGTATTTACACTTTGTGAGGGCTGTAAAGTGTGTACAGCCCAAGTTTTTCATCGGCGAAAATGTCAAGGGTCTTCTAACCCGTGTGACCAGCGATGGACGCAAGTTTATTGATGTGATCGTGGAGGCATTTAAAGAGATTGGGTACACATGCGAGTACAAGCTCTTTAAATGTAATGAATACGGCACACCACAAAAAAGAGAAAGGGTCATACTCATTGGGTGGAAAAATGGCGAGAAATATAACCACAAATGGATATGCCCCGACAAAAAAGAGGCAACACTCGAGAATGTTGTCAAGTTTGACATGGAGGGCGCTGTTGAAGTGCCGAAAGCTGTCTTTGACCAGATTGGAGTTTCCGAAACATCTATCCTTACTGGTGAAGGGTCACCCACAGGCGCTCCCCACCCTTACGTCAAAAGAGCAGTTGAGCGCGGTACACTGTCCTTTGGTAAGCGCTCAGCTCATGATGCTGTGGAGGTGGTTGACTGCTTAAAACCAAGCAAAACGATCACATCTTCTTACGGGTGGATGCCTCGTCTTTTGGTTGCTCAGCGTGTGGATGAAAGGTATTATGTGAGGACTTATACCATTCGTGAGCTTAAACTGATCCAAGGATTTCCTGAAACTCATGAATTATATGGAAATCTGAGGGAACAACAGGTTCAGCTTGGTAACGCTGTCCCTGCTCCTCTGATTAAGAGGATCGGTATGGATATCTGGTGTAGATATTGGGCTTCCAAGTACGGAAGAAAGAAACTTATCGAAATGTTAGAAAGCGTTTAAACTTCATCTCTATTCTTCTAAATTTACAAGATATTGAAGAAAGTTTTAGTGTTTTAATAATTTAATATCTTCTTTTGCTATATTTTTGACCTTGGAATCCTCGTTTGCTCAAAAAAACTTGTGCACCCCCCCATGAGCGACAATATGGCGAAACGACAAAAGACATCTAATGAATCAACGACGCTCTTGGCGTTGCCCGACGAACTCGTGTTGTCGATACTTGATCTTCTTGATATGCGAGACCTTCTTGTCGCGAAAGCATCTTGTCGCCGTCTTCATGCGCTCACCAACGGACTCATGTACCCCTTGCGCGTCATGACTTGGAACGTCCGTCATAAAGGTAATGAACGTGCAAAACGTGGATGGGATTGGGATCAAAGACTTCCGGTTGTTGATGCTGTTATCGGACGGGAAGACCCTGACGTCTTACTACTACAAGAGGACGATGTTGAGATGACCGCCGACCTCATGAACACGACAACCCTAAAAGAATATCACTCGTTCCCGAATCCTGAGAACGATTTGATAAAAATCGAAATTTTGGGAGACAATCATTTATTTAATTCGAAATGTACACATTCAAGATACAATAACGAACTTTGTGGTATATATTGGAAGCGAGATGGATATAAGTATGTTAAGGGGGGTCGCTATCAATGGGTAAGCCAACGCACGAATTGGGTAAATAATCTCAATTGGGTATTATTACAAGGAAAGACACCATTACTCGTGTGTAATACACATCTTGAAAGTGGACTTGCACAATCTCATCGGGAATACAATTCTAAGATGGTGAGACAAGCTATCGGTCTTCTACGAAAGAGGCACAGTTGTCCGTTTCTCGTTGGAGGCGACTTTAACACAAACAAGAAAGGATTTGACTATAAGCTTTTAACGGGTGGTGAACTTCATTCTTTTCAACTCGGCGGAAATCCAATTGAAGACCTCACAGATGTATTTACTGCTTGGGATGAAGACTGTCCGGATAAGCGATTTGACCCTGTGTGGGATGGAGTACGCAGTGGAGGTCACAATGGGTCAACTTACAACGATTGGTCACTTGTCTCTTGGTCTACTCCAAACTCTAACAATCTATATGAAAAAAGAGTTGCTATGAAGCAGGGAAATATTATGACTTATAAGGAACACACTGCAAGGGGACACGAGAGGCACATTGACCATATTTATCTCGGAAGTCAATGTCGCGATGCTATCCGTGTCTTGGATGTACGCGTAGTCACGAATATTACGAGTGAAGACATCAGAAAGAAAGGAACGCCTCCTTGTTTTTGTGGGGCGTTGAAGTTATGTAAAAAAGCTTGGTCTTACAAGGCTAAAGAGCTGTGTACCTGCCGACATTTTGGTATTTTAGGAAGTGATCATTTCCCACTTGTGGCTAATCTTAACGTGCACGAGAGAATTTGAATAGTACGCCTAAGTCAACCTTAAAACATTGAAAAATCAACTTAAATACAACTATCTATTGTCTAATTGACAAGATGTATTACGATCCACTCCACGAAACACTACTTGAAATTAAGGCAACCTTTGAGTGTATTCGATTTGAAAAATTCGATGGCGATAAGCCAGATATAAACGTCGGTCAAGCTTGGTATTATTACAACACTGGAATACACAGGATTGAGCATATTCAAACGGCTTGGATTATGATGAGACCTGATTTCATCGATCTTCTCAACGACGAAATGTTCAAGGAAGAACTGAAACCCATGATTAAATGGCTGGACTACAATTTATATCTCGATGAAAGTGACATTGACGAATAATTTAGCTTTGTAATGAAAAAAAATCTATTTTTGGAAACACTTTACGCCACACGCCATGGACTACTCCTTTCTTGACGACCCGGATGCCATCGCCGAGATTCTCGCGAGTGCCGAACCTGAGCATCGCGCCATGCAAAGTGCTCAGGGGTGGGACGATAAGACTCTCGCCATCGAAATTGTAAGAATAAAGTACAAGAACGAGGAAGAAGAGTGGGAAGACCGTGTCATGCGCATGAGCGACGAAGAGTTGACCAAAGAGGTCAAGTCCTTGAACCGAGACGTTGAGCCATACATGAACTGCCCTGATGATGACGACTCCGTGCTTGTGACCAGAAATCTGAGGAAACTGAAGCACTTTAAAAAGCGTCGCGACTTCATCAGAAAGAAGCAAGAACCCCGTCGGGCGATAAAAGAGTTCACCAAACGTATTCAGCGCATGAGCGACCCGGTACTCTCTGTAGAAATCACACATCTACAAACGCAACAAGGTAAGCTTCTTGAAGATTTCGAAACCGCACGTAAAGAAGAAAGCACCCTCTTGAGATGGCAAGAACTATCCCAAGTATTTGGCGACAGGCTTGATATCGTTTGCGCGGAATTCGAACGCAGGAAAGTGCCGAAAAACACCTAAGTTGATAAATAATATGGCGTAAAGTATATACATTCATCGAAATATGAATACCATCTCTAAAATTACGATCCCCGCCATGAACATTTTGAGGCGTATGCGAGTCCAGGAGCTGAAAGACCTTGCTACCAAGAAAGGTTTGGATACTGAAGGCACAAAAAATATATTAATTGAAAAATTACGAAAAAAAGCAGATAAAACCGATCAAAAAACAGCCTATCAGCAAGAGTACCGCAAGGAAGACGAAAATCGTGTAAACGAGAACAGGCTCAAGGTACTTAATCGTATCGCTGAGGGTAAAAAAGTATGGAAAAGGTCTCTCGACGAGTATAATATCACGCAGACTGATATTAATAATATTCGCGCAGAGAACGGACTCGAACCTTTGGGCTTTCACGCACCGTACTACGAGCCGATCACACCTGATGTACGGGAAGAGGAACGATACTTACCCGACAACTCCGAGATCATCGACGCGTTTGTCGCTTCGCAAAACGAAGTCCAAGGTGTACGAAGAACACTCGCACCAGAGGAGCGTGAGCGATTCGGCGATGAACAGCAAACCTTTTCCTACGATGTACGAGAAATCAATAAGTACATGCAAAGAAATCCTGGTTTCGCCAGTGGAAAATCCAATAAACCTCTGTCTCTCGAGTCTATCAAAGTTCAGTATGGTAATCCTAATTCTGAAGAGGGTCGAAGTGGTACTACTGGTCGTTTATACATATTCGTCAAATCACTTGGCGATGAATATGTTGAAAATATGGCTAAAGTACTTGAACCAGGGTTTCTTGATGTGCTTCAACGCAGGATTGATAATCCCCGTGTTTTCACACGTAAAAGTGGTGTCCAGGGAACAGAGGCGAGTCTGAAGAACGTGATCGTACAGCTTGAAGTATTTTTGAAAGTACTTCGGCAGTACCCAGGTTTCAACGCCCTCGAAACTCAAAGGTTTTCCAGGATTTACGACAAGATCAACCAAGCTTACCTACAGGTGGTTGCGCGGGACAAGGCTGAGCAACTGGCTAATCCTAAGGTGGGCAAACCCGCGCCGAAGTGGAGCACACTGGTCACGGCTATCAAGAAATATTTTCCTGATGAGCTAAGCAAAGAGAATCTACTGATTTCCATGTATGATGAGCAGATGGGGCGCGATGATTACGCGAACCTATTTGTCGATGATAAGGAAAATGCCCGTCTACCTCTCACTGATATTGATGTGAGTAATGTACGTAAGAATACCATATTCATACGTGAAAATCGGGCAAAGGCAATCATGGTACTTCGTGATTACAAAACTTCGGGTATTTATGGTACTCGTGTATTCGAATTTAGTGAGGCGCTTACTAAACGTATTAAGGAATATGTGAAAACTAAGGTGTTCCGGGAAAAACTCTTATTTGGAAAGGCGAAATTAAGTCCTTTCGTGGCTAAGATGCTCGATGCTATTGGTCTCACTGCTGATAAGCGTGATGGTAATATCAATACGCTTCGTAAGTCATATGTTACTACTACTTTTGCCGAGATGGAAGGTAATCTGTCTGCGACGAAGAGGGTGAAACTCCAATATCACATGAGACACGGAGTAGGTGTGAGTGAGAAGTATCTTCGTGAGCTAATTAATGATACAACCTTCGATGAGATCATAAATAATCAAAGTACCGAAACTTTGACTGAAATCGCGAATCTCTCGGATAAAATCTAAAAAAATTATAAAGAACGCCTAAGTCAAGTCCATAAATGACAGAAAGTATGGCTACGACACAACTTAAGAAAGAATTGAAGAAGCTCGTATGTGATGTGATTGATGATAAATTTGAAACTATCAAAATTGAGATCGATTCGTATAAGGAAAAAATTAAAGACGATGAAAAAGAAAAACGTGATAAGAAGGTTGAGGAAATACGAAAAAAATATGAAGAAAGAGTTGAAAAAATAAGAGACCAAATTGCTTTGATAAAAAAAGAAAAAAATGAAGAACTTGAGGTGATTAAGGCTTTCATATGTAAGGAATATCATGTTACAGAATCGACTTTGGATAAAAAGTTAGCGAATGAATTTGGATTTTGCAAACAAATGCTAAAAAATGGTAAAAGATGTACACGAAAGTTGAATCATGAAGGAGTTGAGCGATCAGATCAATACGGATACTGCAAGACATGTAGACCGAATATATATTACAAGGCAATCCAAGATAGAGAAATAAAGGCTCGAATCGGTGATGCTCTCACGGATTGTGTCGATGTCACAGGTTCATCACAGGTAGATGATGAAAAAATAGATACTATGGATTCTATCATAGGAGATATGTTTTCACATTTGTTACCTAACAAAAAAATATAAAATATAAATTACAAATACTTTTATAAAATTTTCAATCCAGATAAAAAAAAATAAAAAAAAAATTTCAAAAAAAAAAATAAAAAAAAAATCTGGGTGGATTTATTCTTGAAAGTAGTTGTTTTTTTTCCAAAAGTAGTCAAAAATTCTTAGATGTTGTAATGAAAAATATATTTTCCTATGATAGTACAGATGACCGAAGAGCAAACCATTAACCCTGACGTAAACGTGACCGAAGTAGAAAAACCAAAGGAAAAAAAGCCTCGTTCTATCCTCCAGGACGAGGCACTCCATAAGGCGAGACAGAAGGCTTACGAAAATCGTAGACTTCGTGCCGAGCAAAAAAAAATTAAAGAGGAAAGTATTAAAATTGAGACCAAATTGACGGAAGCTGAGAGAGAGGCTGAAATTCTCAAATTAAAACAGGTCGCACATGAGAAGAATCTAAATGTGGAGATATTGAAACCGAAACCGAAACCAAAGCCAAAACCAACTAAGCCTAAAACCTATGATAAAGTAGTCGAGAAAGAAGAACTTTTACCCGAGCCACCGGTTGATCCTGAACCTCCAGCGCCACCACCCCGTGAGCCGTCGCCACCACCCCGTGAGCCGTCGCCACCACCTCGTGAGCCATCGCCACCACCTCGTGAACCTTCGCCACCACCTCGTGAACCTTCGCCTCCTCCGTCACCACCAAAACCAAGTATTCGTATGGTGAATGGGGTGCTAATGATGTTTGACGAATAAAATATCTGCTATTTGTAATGGAAAGCCTGAAATTACAGCGAAAATACATACACGTTTCGTCTGACCATCGATTCGACCTGGAACACGATGAAGCACGAATTAAGGTACACATGCATACACCTATCAAAAATGTTCACTCAGTCGCTGTTAAACAATTCTCAATCGCAAACGCCATGGAAAATATTAGATCTGGTGAGCAGACTTTAAGGTGGTTGGAAGTCTATCAACCCCAAAATGGAGATGAAGCCTCCGGTAAAATATTTAGTGTGGACGTACCTATTGGGTATTACACTGCAGCCGATCTCTGTACCGCAATTAATGCACAGATTTCAGCCATACCTAATCGTAGGTGTAGTGATGATACTAATGAAACTGATGCTACCATAACATTTTTGGCTTCAGGTACGTTTCAAATTGAAGCATCCCTCAGCAATCAAGGTTCAGGATCGCAAGGTAATAAGTATTTCCAACCTCTCACCAGTCCTTCGACGCTGTGGAAACGCCTCGGTTTTTCTGAGAAACAGATGGTATCAGGTAAGAAGCGCAAAGCAGCAGACCAGAACATCACCGAAGATGCTATGCTAATTGATAACGCCGAGGAAGCGGTAGAGTATCAGTCTATACCTCCATCTTTGTTTCAGATGGGTAATGGAACACCAACGACCCTTACAAGCAGGTTTCCGTATACTATTGAGTCTGATGATGGTATTTATTTGTGTTCCCATGAACTTACTCGTGGTGGTGGTACGTTCGAGTCTTCCGTGAACCAGGATAACTTACACGTAGTCGCTAAACCTGTCGATATACTGGAATGGATACAATTTGACCAGGCACGATACTCACACGTACACTATAATACTAATACACCTCATTTTCACTATATGAATGATGTTTCCGTGTCTGATTTTGAGATTTCCCTAAAATCTTCGGCGGGTAGAACATTAAAAATTAATGAATGTGGACATTTTCAAATCGTACTCATGTTTGAAACCATATCTCACGATGAAATTTCAGCACAATTCATCAAACAATATAATGATGAAGGGTACGCGTTAGCGCATAAGAAGGATTATGTACGAATTTAAATATTTTTATATATTACAACATGTCAGCGCTACCTAATCAGTTAGCCTCCCGATTCAAGGTGAAGATGCACAAGGGCGTTAAAGCCGAGCAACATTCTATTTACCCAGTTTCCGCCACCGGAAACACTGAATTTTCTTACGGTAACCAGAATACCATTTCTTTTATGATACCCGCCTACAAGCGCGGATTTTTCAACCCAAAACGTAGCCAGTTCCATTTCCACGTCAAGACTCCTACCGGTGTTATGATGGCTGATGGTATTCCTATTATCAATCGTATGGTTCTGAGGTCTGGAAACGGGCAAGTCCTCGAAGATATCCAACAATATTCAGCCATCGACCGCGCTTTAAAGAATTTCGAGTCTATTGTGGACAAACACGCTAACTCTGCTCGTATTGGTGACTACCGTGTCCCTAAGCAGACCAGCGCTTCTAATATTACCACAACTCAGCTAAAGGAACTTTACACTAACGGCACTACCGTCGAGCACGACCTTCGTTCTTCCATTCTCGGTAAATCGCAGGAGCATTACATCCCAGTCGGGCTGTTTAATGCGTCGGGAGGGTACGCATTTGAGTTAATGTTGTACCTTGAAGATCCTAAGATTGCCTGTGTTAAGGATTCTGATGCTCCTGTTCTCAATTACACTCTCACCGAGTGTACGCTCCAGATGGAAATCGTGACTATGAACCAGGAAATCACTGATAAGATTGATGCTTCCCTTTATGAGGGTGGTAAGGTCTCTA
>VMHT01165527.1_pt1 | contig 10621 bp, 23 predicted proteins | sample 4693611 | NCBI WGS metagenome assembly VMHT01 (sample SAMN12280063, study PRJNA550983) | marine metagenome | isolation source: seawater sampled from same location over 5 years 0.02-0.2 micron viral filtrate | place: USA: collected off the coast of southern California halfway between the port... ...
AGTCCTCCAAAGCGATTTCGGGATCGATCACCACCATCCTCAACCGCCAGGGAATCGAGGAGCCGACCACGGACCAGATCAAAGATTATTATAATAAACATCTCAACCAAGACACGATTGACTTTGAGCCTAAGTTGGGGTGGAGAGAGGATGCTTCTTATGGTCCGGTTAAAATCGGCGGCTTAGAATTTAAGGGTAATAGTAGTGAAGTTCAGAAAAAGCTGAGGCAATTGGATAGGTTTCTCAAAACAGATGCCAAGTTCGCTGCGACACCAGAAGGAAAACAAGGACAAGAGATTCTAAATAGAATTGAAAGCAAAATAATAACTCTCCCTCGTGATGAAAGTGAAGAGGAACTCAAAGCCGAAGTATATAACACCTATGGTGGCACGATGATGGTTCAAGCAAAATTCCCAGCCGCAAAGTCAAAGCAGAATTCTGAAGGCTTTGAACTGCCATCAACTCCATATACTATGGACGAAGCCGAGGGACCCAGAGGAATCAAAGCAATGTTGAAGGCTATGGGACTACAACAAGCGCAACAAGAACCCGAAGAAAGTGAGGAAGATTGAAATCTCTTTTAAGATACCCCGGTGGTAAAACAAGAGCACTCAAGCACATCATACCCTATTTCCCAAAAAACCTGACAGAAATTGTCAGTCCCTTTTTTGGTGGCGGATCCATTGAGATTCATTACGCCTCGCAAGGCGTGAGAGTTCATGGGTACGACATCTTTGAGCCACTCGTAAACTTTTGGCAAGAAGTATTAAGAGACCCAGAGGAGATTGCCTATCTTCTGGAAACATTATTTCATCCCTGCTCTAAGGAAATGTTTTCTAAGTTCCAGAAGAAACAATCTTGGACAGACATGGATACGACACACCGACACTGGAAGCAGTATCGTGCGTGCATGTATTATGCTTTGAACCGCTCATCATTTAGCGGGGCAACTACAAGCGGAGGATACTCACAACAGGCAGCAGACAATCGGTTCACCGAAACAAGCATACTGCGCCTCAAAAACTTCTCATGTCCCTTTCTAACTGTAGAACAAGCGGACTTCACTGACAGCTTACGGAGACACGACGATGAAACTTTTATCTACGCTGACCCACCATATCTTTTGGAAAAGTCTACTCTATACGGTGAAAGGGGCTCAACTCATAAGGACTTCGACCACCAAAGGCTGGCGGAAGAAATCAAAAAGAAAAACAACTGGGTGATGTCTTATAATCCTCACCCGGAAATTTTAGAACTATACAAAGATTACGAGATCGTGTATCCTGAGTGGGCTTACGGTATGTCAAAAGACAAAAGGTCCAAAGAGATACTGATTTTAAACACAAAGGAAGAAACAAATGAGTAAAGATCATATCCTGTTCGGAGATGACATAAGAACTAAAATATTAAATGGAGCGAACAAGCTCGCCGATGCTGTAGCATCCACTCTCGGACCAAGGGGGCAAAATGTAATCCTGTACCGTCGGGGCAAGGATCCTGTCATTACTAAAGATGGCGTAAGTGTTGCTCGGGTTGTAGAATTGGATGATGACTATGAACAAGCTGCTGTCGAAGTTCTCCGTCAAGCTGCTTTGGAAACAGAGCGATCAAGCGGCGACGGAACCACTACCAGTACGGTATTGGCTAGGGCTATTTTAACTACTGCTCAAAAGCATATTGCTGCCGGCGCTTCATCGACAGAAATTAAGCGAGGAATTGATGCAGCAGTAGAAAGAGTATGTGAGATCATTGATGAGAATGCTCGTCCTGTCTCAAGCGAAAGCGAGATCCGACACATCGCAACTGTATCAGCAAATGGGGATGACAGTATAGGAAGTTTAATAGCGGATGCTGTGGGGGCCGCAGGCAAGGACGGCGCAATCTCAATTGAAGAAAGTCGTTCATTGCAGACATCCATGGAAGTTACGGAGGGGTTTAGCTTCCCAGGTGGTATCGTATCCCCACAGTTTGTAACAGACGAGCGTCGTGGTACAGTGGATTACCAAGATGCTTTATTTTTAGTTACTGATTCTACGCTAGATAATGTAGAGGAGATGTTGCCCCTGCTGGAGGTGGTAGCACGGGATGGACGACCCTTTGTGATCGTAGCGGAAGAGATAGAAGGTCAGTTGTTGGCTGCACTGATTATCAATCGGATGCGCAACAATATGAAAATCGCCGCCGTAAAGGCACCTCGTTACGGAGAAGAACGCCGGAGTATTTTAGAAGATCTTTCTACTATAACGGGAGCCACCTTCGTAAGTAAAGATAGTGGGCTGAAGCTCAGAGACGTTAAGTTAAGTCATCTTGGTTTAGCGAAGAAAGTAGAGATAAGCAAAAATCACACCACCATAGCTGGAGGTAACACAGACTACGCTGCACTCGATGAAAGAATAGAGATGCTTACGGGGCAAATAAAAGATGCCCCCGTGATTACTGACGCTGAGATGATGCAAGAGCGACTAACTCGTCTCTCTTCTGCGATCGCCATCTTAAAGGTGGGCGGGGCTACAGAAATAGAGGTCACCGAAAGAAAACATCGATTTGAAGATGCGCTCGAAGCTGTTAAGTCAGCCCAAGAGGAAGGGGTTGTTCCCGGCGGAGGCACAGCACTACTTAGGGCTGCTACCCAAGTTTCACTAGAACTAGACACAGTTGACAAGATGAGAGGTGTTCAGTGTCTTTTGGAGTCATGTCTTGCACCTATTACACAAATTCTTTCTAATGCCGAGGTCTCGTCGGATATTGTTATCAACTCCCTATCCTATGATGATCATGGTCCCCAGGTAGGATTTAACGTTCGTACAGAAAAATTTGAAGATTTAATCGAGTCGGGCGTCATAGATCCAGCAAAAACGGTGAAGTGTGCATTACAAAATGCCGCTAGCGCAGCAGGAACGCTGCTCACCACAAATTGTGCTGTTCTTCGGAAGGGTGGTGAATAAAAACACAAGTCTAGCGACTAATTAGAACAGCCGGTTACATCATAAAAGACCAGAGTATCCAATGCCTGGTCTTTTTTTGTTTGGAGCACCATTATGAGCGATGAAATTCTTAAAATTGTTTTAGAAAAAGTTGAAAAGGTTGAGAACAAAATATCCAGTGCCAAATCGATGAATGGTGGCTTTGATAAGTTGATGACCGAGGTAGAACACATTAAAGAAACCCAGTCGGATATTCTTGATGGAGTCCGAGGAGTAAAACAAAATCTTTATGAGCCTGATTCGGGGTTGTTCAGCCGAGTCAAAGAACTTGAGTCAGAGTCTAAACTTCGTAATGCCTATGTGAAAGAAACGAAACCTGCTTTAGATTTTGCCAAAGAATTAGTTGTCTGGAAGAAACACGCAGACAAAGAGCTTGAGCAGTTTGAAAAACTACAGATTGAGTTTGCTAAACTTCAAGACTGGAAAGATGGAGCGCAGAAGGTTATCTGGCTCGTGGCTACTGCTGCTGGTGGTATGTGGGTCAAGCACTTTATGGACTTGATGATGAAATGATTGCTTGTATAATCACCGCAATTGTTTTTTCTATCCCCACCATCTACTACCGCATCAAATTAAAAGAGACCGAGAAGAAACTAAATAAACATATTGAGACCCGCTGGATGTGGGAGAACTGGGGAGAGTAAGATGAGAAACTGGAAACCAATATATATTGAGAATAGTAAAGTGCCTGTGTGGCTCTCTAAGTTCGCTCCAATTGAGATTGGAGCCATCACTTTATTCTTCCTTGTGTTCAGCCGTGGAACCATCAGTGAAGAAACTAAGCGGCACGAATATATCCATTTTCAACAAATGCTAGAAACTTTTCTACTTGGATTTATAATCCTCTACTACTGGGACTACTTAAAAGGGTACATAAAATATAACCACGGACGGATAGCCTATCATAGTATCCGAGCAGAACAAGAGGCATACCACAAAGCATCTTCAGAGTTGTACACCAACCGAAGAAAACGCTGGCGCTGGATCTGGGAATATAAAGTATAAAATAAAACTTGACCTACCCTAGATGTATGATACTATACATATGTAAGGGAGAGAGATATGTTCTATAAGGTCGTTATCTACAAAGACTATGATGGTTCCAAGAAACTTGGACACCTTCCCTCAGCAGAGCAGATTGTGAAAATGCTCAAAGAAGGTGGCTCATCCCACCTCGGAGATTCCAAATAATGTCTTACTGGTCCCAAATGTATCGCCGCCCCCAAAGGGCTGAACGCCTTGAGGTTCAGAACGGCGAGGCTCGCTTTGAATCTTTGATGGCTAAGAAGTTATCCGACAAGGATCGCAAGTTTGCTGAGTCTCTCAAGCGTCAGTTTGAGGATGGCGGCAAGTTGAGCCCTAAGCAGATTGAGTGCGTTGAGCGTATGGAACAACGCTACTCCCCTGAGTCACAACTCAAGCGTGAGAGGTGGGCTCAGTCCTACAAAGCGGAGCACCGCCCGACTGCTCTCATCTGTGCTAACTACTACGTTACAACCAGCTACTTCCGTGACCTCTCCGTCAAGATTGCGACCGACGAAGACTTCGTTCCTACTGAAAAGCAGTTCAATGCTATCGCCAAAAACAAGTATGCCCAGAAGGCTATCGTCGCTGCGACCGCACCGCCTGCCTTCCCTATCGGCTCCTTGTGCAAAGTTCGTGCGAACTTCAACTTGGTCAGCAATCCCAAGCTTCACAACCAGATGGGTCTAGTTGTGGCTAACCACGCCAAGGGTCTCTATGCTTCTTCAACCATCCTGGTAAATGGCGAGAACGTCAAGCTTGAAGACCGCTGCTTGAAAGCTGCGGCAAAGAAAAAGAAATAACTTAAACAACATCTATTGATGATGTATAATCCTATTAAGGAGGATTTAGTGTATGCGAGCAACAATTAGTTTTGAGATCGACGTGGATAAAGTAGAAGAAACAATGTCAGTTTTGGTTGAGCAGCAATCGCACACTTTGCGATTAGCCACCAACATTTTAGAAAATATGGGCAAACCAACTTTGTTGGAAGAAGTCACTGAGGTGCTTGATTTGTTGGGCGAAGCAACTTCACAACTCCAGCAGTACAGACAGATGCTGGTTAGTTTTGAGAGAGCAAGGTTTGAGACTATACTGCCTCAGCCAAGCCCAGCCCCAAATAGCGTGTTGCCCCCTGAATTGCAAGATGGGCTAGAGAAAATGAAAAGTTCGCTGGGAGATATCCAGCAGTTTGACAACTTCCTGGATCGCATCAGCGAGGAGGAAACCGACGATGCCGTATCCGAAGAAGGGTGATTTAGTTTATTTGCCCTCTGATATTACATTGATTGATAATTTTACTGTGAAGAAATGGATTAAGCTTGAAGAGCCGACTTTGGGAGTCATGGTCGAGCCGCAAGTAAACAAAGAAGATATATATCACAAAGTCCATGTCAAAGGTAATGACTGGCTTGTGCGGACAATAGATACAATGGAGGTAATGTCCCGTGCTTAAAGTTGAAGAAGTTTATGAGAAGCAAGTTCGAACGATTAAAGAAGAGCCAGATGGATCCGAGCGAACCACCTTTGAAAAAGCCCTGGAGACTAGAGAGTGCTTAATTAACACAGACTATATTGTAGCTGTGCATCCGTACTCTTTTAATTCGTCGAATGATTTGAATCGTGTTGCGGACGCATTCCCAGAAGAGACAAAGTTTAGTGTTCTTGTGGTTGATGGAAATTCTTTTAGAAAATCAGAAGTAATCGTTGTAGGTTCTTTCGAAAAAATGTGTAGAACGCTCCAGGAAAATGCCAAGTGAACCTAATAGCGGTGGGCGATCTGCAAGATCAGTTTTGTTCGAAGAGAAACTATGAAAACAAAGATGGCTTTATCCTCAACCCTTGGCATGAGGACTTTGCCGGTCGGCGCTATAATTATTCGCCCAACCTAGATAAAGACTCTGTACGTGTGGTCTTCCTTAAGGATGTTTTACAAGAACCCCGCAACAAGACCCTGCGAAGGAAGGGGCGATTTATTTGGTGTCGTAACTTGCGTTATGAGGATAAAGACGAGCGGGGGCTCCGGTCGTGTTCATTTACAGTTGATAATGGCTCCAAGAGATTTAAGGTGTCTGAGAATAATATGTTGTGCATTCCCTCAAAGATTTTTGTCAACAACAATAGATACTTTAGGAGCATGGAGAAGACATTTCTCCCATTCTCTACAATCTTTTCTTACAGAAACGCTCTCAGGCTTATGTCACAGGGAAGCGGGCTCACAAGATTGGAGCACCAAGAGCTTGTGGAGAAAGATTCGCCTTATAGACCCGGAACCCTTGTTTATCCTCGTTTAGGTTATTTTTACCCCACTACGAGTGACATTGACCAGCATGACCTCTTCTCTTGGAAGAGGCAGCCTCATCCCTGCGGTCTGATACTTGGACCCTCTTTCATGGAAGACCGTTTGGGGAGAGAGTTTTACCGAGTGAAGTTTGGGAACACTACATATGAAAGAGTTCACCCCGTTCAAATGGAGATTATAAATGAAGTTTAGACTGTATACAAAAGCTGATTGTCCTTACTGCCACATGGCTGTTCGCCTGCTAGCTGACCATCAGAAAGAGTTTGAGTGCTATGCACTTGACAATCAGCCAGAATTGCTCAATGAGATAAAATCCACTTATCGATGGGATACCGTCCCAGTTGTGGTTGAGATCACAGAAGGGCAAGAAAAGTTTATTGGAGGTTTTACCGACCTTAAAGAGTATTTACTTAAAGGCAAACATTTACTTAAAGGATAATATAATATGATTTGGACCTCTACGGTTTCGCCTCTTATAAAAGAGGTAGAGCTACGCAAACCACCCATCATTGTTAAGGTAAATAAGTTTACCGAAGACTCAGCTAAAAAGTTTCATCAAGAAATGGCGGCTGCCCACAACAGCGGACAAAAGGTTATTCCTATTGTGATAGATTCTTACGGCGGACAGGTTTACTCACTCATGTCAATGATCTCGGCTATCCAAGCTTCTGAAATACCTGTTGCTACTATCGTAGAGGGCAAGGCCATGTCGTGTGGCGCAGTTCTTCTCACGTTTGGAGAGCAAGGTATGAGGTTTTCTGACCCCAATGCCACGGTGATGATCCACGACGTCAGCAGCGGCGGATATGGAAAGATCGAAGAACTGAAGGCAGACGTGGCAGAAGCCGAGCGTCTCGATGAGAAGATCTTCACGATGATGGCTCGCAACTGCGGGAAGAAAGACGACTACTTTAAGAAAAAGGTTTTTAATAAGAAACATGCGGACTGGTTTATGGATGCCCAGGAAGCAAAGAAGCACGGACTTGTCAATCACCTTAGAGTACCCAAGCTCAATATCAAGGTAGATGTAGACATTGATTTTGACTGATGTTGGAATGGACTTTAGTATCGCTGCTGGCTTACACTTTTCCCTCGTATTTCAATGCAGAGCAAGAACTTAACGCCGCCGTTATTATAGATAAATCGTTAGACTTAGGAGAAGATCCATATTTTATGGTTGCTCTGGCGTGGGTGGAGTCACGAGTTCAAACCGGCAAAGTTTCTCCCACAGGTGATTACGGTATATTCCAAATCAACTATCGCTTCTGGGCAAAGAAGTGGGGATACAAGGACCGGAATAAATTCCTAGTAGACATGTCTAGTGCCACCCATGCTACGGTCGCAGCCACAGTTGTTCTAAAAGAGATGCGAAAGTACAAAGCGTGCCAAGGACTCAACCTACCAGCGTGTTATAACGGCGGACCTCGCTGGCAAAAATCCAAGAACAGAGAAAAAATAATATTATATGCCAACAAGGTAAACAGGATGCGAGGAATATTTAAAAGAAAGTTTCCGAAGTGGGTGTGGCAGTGAAGCAAACTTACGGCGTTAAAGTTGCAACTATATTAAATGCTACTGATAAGCTTACTGAAGACCTTGAATACTTGTGTTCTTTGGTGGAACAGCCGGACCCCGAGTTTGTTATCAAAAACGCTATTATTTATGCTCATGCTGTGATGACTTTATCAAACCACTTAGACTTTGTGCTGGAAGAACTTACCGAAAGAGACTTAACACCTGACGAAGATATGGTTAAACTAAGTCAAGAGGATGTGATAACGATGAATGATTATACAGAAGCTTCCGAGGAAGCCCTAGAGGATTTGGAGGTACTATGCGGGATTTCACTAAAAAACAACTAGCCTACGTCAGTTTTTATTATTTTTGGATCATATTTTTAGTTGCGTGTATTTTTCATGACCTTATGTATGGCACGGTTACTGGATTTACGTTTGGATATTTTTTCGCTTTATTTTATATGATTGCCCGAACCCGGTCAGTCCTAAGGTTAATGGAGGACCTAGATGATTACGAACCAGAAGATTAATGTGGGGGATGCAGAGTACTCTCGCCTCTCGCATGTATTACGCTTTTCGGTAGCTGCTAACAGCGACGCTATCCGTACAATTGAGGATATTTGTGACAGAAGTGACATGTCTATGGAGGAGATCGCTCTGGAGATGGGTAAGCTTCTCGAAGGCGCACTCCTCACCCACTACCACCGGGGTGGTATGAGAATCAAGTACGACTGATGGTAGATAAATATCTTACCGTAGTAGTTTCCATAATTTATTTACCTTTTTATATGGGACTGCTGGCTTTTGATGGGATCAAGGCAACACTAGGAAAAGGATGATACGGGGACTGGTGACACATGTGACAGCCGGCGCTCTTGGCGTTGCCTGTCTGGGAATACTTGCTCTTGTTATGGCACGAGATACGATTAGGGAGATAGACATTGGATCACTTGACAAGTAATAACTGGATATCTCTTGGCGGCAATCCGATAGACGATATACGGAACCGCATCCAGAAACGCTTCGAGGCTGACCGCTTTACTTTTCATGTGGGTACTGATAGTAAATCTTATGCTGACCATACCATTATCACTACTACAGTTTGTTTCCGTGAAAATACGAAAGGCGCACTTGTGGCATACCAGCGCAACAAGATAAATAACTTTAACAATATAACTGAACGCCTCTTGCATGAGACTATTGTATCCTTAGAGGCGGCGAAGATGGTACAAGACATTACGGGAACACCGCCCACCATTCACGCCGATATAAATTCTAAAGATACAGCCTTAAGTTATAAGATGCTTAATGTTATAATGGGCATGGTTCAAGGGATGGGGTTTCCGATCAAGGTCAAACCCGATGCTTGGGCTGCCGACATTGCAGATATGTTTACGAGGTAACATGACTACATCAAAAAAGAAACGTAAGTGCTTGCTAGCATATGCTCGCAAAGGGCTCACTTTAGCCGCCGCTAACAGTTGCCTAAAGGGCGATTGCCTTGAGCCGGTTCATGAGTTAGAGTGGCGATTGTGGACGAATTATTATGTAGGTATTGTTAGTGGGGATCCACTGTTAGAGCATGAGCTTGTTAATAATAATCGCTCTTTAGCATGGTTTGCTAACGAACTAAACCGGCGTAAACAAAAACAAATGATCTCTTGAAAGGAGATACAATGAATGAAGAACAAACGTTCTCAAAACAAATCGAAACGTTCAAAACTTTCTGCAAGAACAATCGCCTGCGTTTAAAGGAAGACGGCGATGGACTTCCGGTTGCCAGAGCCATTGGAAAGTTTAAGAGCGATCAGTTTTTCTGTAACTTTAAAGATGGGACAATCGGTGTCTATGTTACGAGGGAAACTCCACGCCAGTTTACTTACCTCAATAAAAAGCTTACAAAGATGGGCTGCATCCCTACGCAACTCGGTGACTTTGAAGCTTCTTATGATCTAGAGTGGATGAACATCCCGCCTGTTGCCAAACTCTTGAAGATCAAGAAGGGTGCAGCGAAGGTTAAAGATCCGAAGTGGTTACGAGAAAATGGATGATTATAACGAGAAAAAGCCCATTGGCGACTGGAGAAAACATTTTTCGGACAATGGTTCGCCTGAAAAAGCTGCCGAACTTACCGCCAAATTTATGTTTGCAATGTCGTATTACCATGATAGAATGCGGTTGCACATTATGTTACACCCGCTATTCTTTGTAGCAGGATTTCTTACAGCCCTTTGGGCACTTTAGGAGAAGGTATGCAAGTCGGTGACCTAGTAAAAGAGATGCTCCCGCTTATGGCTGGTGACGCCCCCTCAAGAATCGGTATCGTAACAAGTTTACCATCGGCGTTGGGCTTTTGTAAAATTTTATTTGACAAAGAAGAGCTTGTGCATTATAATTCATTAAGAAAGATGGAGGCTTAAATGGCTACAAGACCCGGAAGACTTATCGACAAAACATTCACCTCGTTCACGGAAGCGAGCGGCCGCCTCGAAGACACGATTGGGTGGGTGACGAAGGCAAAGGATCTTGCACACGAGTTCGAGCCCGGCTGCAAGGCGGAGGTCATACTTCACCTTTTGGAAGAGGTGTTAGAAAAAGCAGGCAGGGAGTTGGACCGAGCATCCACCGAGTTGGCGATGGAGGTCTTCGGACCCGAGGACAAGGGCACGTCATAGGTATATTTCAGCAGGCAAAGGTAGGCGCAGCCTTCGCCAAATTTTTTTACAACTAGGCGCAGACAACTAAAGAAAGGCAGTCCAAAATGACCACAATCAACAAAGAATTTGAATCCACCG
>VMHT01067210.1_pt1 | contig 10618 bp, 8 predicted proteins | sample 4693611 | NCBI WGS metagenome assembly VMHT01 (sample SAMN12280063, study PRJNA550983) | marine metagenome | isolation source: seawater sampled from same location over 5 years 0.02-0.2 micron viral filtrate | place: USA: collected off the coast of southern California halfway between the port... ...
ATTCTGCGTTACACCTGTTTTCTGCTCAACTAAACCATCCATGTATTGCAATGCGCCCAGTGTTTGCCCTGCTGTGAATGGCACTGCTAAATCCTGTATTGCCCCTGGTTGACGCATACGCACAATTGCGCCGATCTCGTTGTTTAGCACATCGTCAATATTGACTGCACCATCAACTATGCCAATTCTAGGATTGTTAGTCATGGCTACGTTATCTAGGACACCACGAATGATCGCTGTAGCTGCATCCTGATCGTCAAAGATTAGTTCTGCTAGACTTCTTCCATACATAGTATGTGGCTCTGGATCGACTTCGAATACTGCAAAAGGAATGTCATCAACACGCTCGAAGTCTATCAGTTTGTAACCTGATCCGCCGCAGACAAATCTATGCAGAACAGGTACGCCTGTGCCATCAATGTCCAGACGCATGTAAGCCTCTGTTATTGCTACATTTCTCATGGCAGGATCACCAGACTGATCTTCATAATCGTCCTGTGAATAGCCCCGTCTTTCAATATCTTCTGCTTCAGATATGTCAGCCGCGCCATATAAGCTATCTAGGTCATACACGCTTTCAAATGAATAGCCCATTTCAACCAAATCACCGACACGCATTTCTGTACGGTGGGCAACAACATAAGCATCATCTAGGGTTCTGGCTTGTGAGTTTATATAGAACTCTTCTGGCGGAACACTCTCTATCTTGAGCTTGCCCTCTGGGATTTGCCTGCTTACCTTTATAGAGTAGCTAGGCACTTCTATTTCTACGCCCATCTCATCAACAGACATGCTTGCTGTCATGGTTTCTTCTAGCAATGTGATGTCTGAGTCATCCATAATAAACGAGTATTCCTCCTCGCTTAACATCTTATAGCTGTAAGTTTCTGTGCGATAACGTGTTTCCCAGTAAGCTTTTACAACGCCTTGTTTTTTGACCAAAGAATCGTGAAAAGCATCGTTTATCACCCTAAAACCATCATTTTGGTTAAACACATAATGTATGTAATCTGTAGCTTGCTCTGCAAAAGCTGTGTCTTCTGGGCCTTTTGGCACATACTCAACAGGTCTTGCTGTGGACATAAACACACGCATCAGGCTGGGCTTGACAGAGCGCACCGTATCTCTGACTTTGGTTGCAACCACGCTTGATCTTCCATCCTCAAAGCCTATGTCAACCTCACCATCAAAGTAGCGCTGCGCCTTTATTCTGTCTTGCGTTATTTCGCTTTCAACAAAGTCAACAGCTTGAGCAATTGCGTCTTGGACTATGCCCTCTACTTCAGTAAAACTTTTTTCCTTTGGTTGCATTCTATTGCTCCTGCGGTATTTGCGGTGTTAAGCCATATGCACGAGATGGCATAGGTGGTCTAAACTTAGTCGGCGCAGCGCCAGTAGCCAAGAACCTATTTAGCTCTTTCATCTGACTTTTTATGACTGCATTAGATATTGGCCTTGATATAATTGATGCGGCTGTAATGCCAAGAAACGCTGGATTGCCAGCCGCAATAAGTGCTGCTGTGCCAAGGCTGCTTATAACATTCATCATATTAAAACCTGCAAGGGGCGAGAGCTTGCCAAACTGCCTTAGAATTTTATCGTCAAGTTGACCTTCCAAAATTCTATCCATTGCAGCTATCTCTGGCGAGGTAAAGTATGTTTTGCTACGCTTTTGGTTGCCGATCTTTTTTATTGCAGCCTGATAGCGCTGGGTGACGCTTGCGCCAGCCTTGACCTCTCTATCCGCAGCCTCTAGCGCATCTTCTAATATCTCAAGTTTTTTTGTTCTAATGTGGCCCAACCTTGCTGCACCAAGAAGCCTTGAACCTACAGTCTTGGTTTCTATTAGTCGGTCAATGTCATCCATCATCTCTTTTATTCTTGGATCAAACGCCTTTTCTCCGTCCTGACCTCTCTTCCAAACGGTTCTGACGCGCTGGCGCATATTGTCCAAATTAGAAAGAGTTGCTGATGTTCCTGCATACTCATCAATGATGTCCAATGCGTCTTTTATGTGTCTTTCTCCGCGCAAAGTCCCATCTGGCATTATATCTAGCTTGTTTCCAGCCACACCCTCAAATAACTTTGATCTGCTTGTTTCAGCTAGACCAGCAAGATCATCCCCAGAGAATGTATCTCCCATCTTGTCAACTTGTTTGTAGGCAGCGGCTTTAAACTGCTTTTGAGTTTCCGATGATGGCTTGGTTATTGCTCTAGATAATGTCGCGTCAACAGCAGTGTTTCCTGTCCTAGCTTCTTCCATAACCTGTCTTGGCTTTATATAGGCATCATAAGGTTTAGCCGCTAAGTTAAATGATCTAGCAATAACTGTTGGGGCGGCGATAGCACCAGCTATTCTTGCGTATGGTTCAAGCTTAGTTCCTTCAGTTGCCTGACCTGCGGCCTCGCTTGCTAGACCAGCAGTTAGCGCTGCCGCTTGAGCCTCTTTAGATAGGCCAGTTTTTGCTAAACCCTCCGCAACTTTTTCCGTTCCCTCCATTGAAAACTTTCTTGCTCCCTTAGCGGCTAACTTGCCAACACCACCAGCCGCACCAGCACCACCTACAAATTCTGCTGCTGTGCCTAGAAACTTGCCACCTCTTGTTTGAGGCTCATACTCCATAAGCTCCTCGCCCAAAGGCACAGCCCCAATGATTCCCTCAGCAGCAGCACGAGTATAGGTGTCAAATATCGGGGTTTCTTCCTTAACTTCGCCGCCAAATTTTTGATACACTTCTTCGCCGCCCCTTCGTGCGGCTCTTAATGCAACCTCTGGAAGCTCTAGCGTGCCTACTGCACCGCGCAACAAACCGCCGCCTAAAGATTTAAACAAATCAACTTCGGGGGCTGTAGGTAATATTGGAACGCCCGTTGAGCCAACCTCTCTTTGCGGCTCTGCTTGTGATGCAGCTTGAGCTACACCAAGACGCTGCTTAACAACACGCTGGATTACAGAACGGTCTGTGCCATCAGGAAACTCTAATATTGTGCCATCTGGTAGTTCAGCTTCAACCATTTATTTCTTCCCCTTGAGCGTTAAACTTAATGCGCTTAGTGCCTCCAGTTTGAGATGATCCGCTAGGCATTAATATACCTTTAGGTAAGCCCTCAAGGATTGACCCAGTTCCAGCCCCAAACGGGTTAATCCCCTGCACCATCATCTCAAGCTCTTCTTCAGTGGCATCTCTATATTCACCAGTTTCAACATCCTTAATGTTATTTTTCATATATATTCGCATTAGGGTAGCGGATCGTATGGTTCTCTTAATAGCAGGCTCCGTCTGAAGGTTGCTAAAGTTTTGCTCAATCTTACCAAGAGCGCGACGCTCTGAATCGGTTAGCTGACCAAGACCAGATGCGCCACGAGGACTTTGACGCTTCAGATCAGCAAGTGTTTCAAACTGCATTTGGCTTTCCATAATCGCCAAATCTTCTGCAACATCTTTCTGCGCTTGCCCAAATACAGTGTCAGCAACCATACCAGCAATTATCCCAGTTTTCGGTATAAGTGTTGGGTCTTTGTCTATCGCGTCTATAACTCTTCTACCTGCGCCAAAGAATGTGTAATCTTTTTGAAGCTTGTCTTCTTCCCTTACTTTTTTCGCTTCTTCAATCACTTTTGCTTTTTGCTCTGCCGACCCTCCTTTAATCGGAACTAACCGATAATTTGTGACAAAGCCCATTTCATCTTTATCAAATTCATATCGCATACCCTCCTCTGGCTTTGGAAGTGTGGCAAGCAATTGAGTTTCCTGACTATAAATATCTCCACCAGATAATATATACTGCTGGTATTCCTTAGTTCCAGGCTTTAACCCAGACTCAAGCGCATTCCTAATTAAAGCCGTATCTTTAGTAGACTTCTGAGCCTTCCTCAACTCAGCAGCTTCGTTAAACATCGTTGCAAACGCTTCTTTTGCGGTAAAAGCGCCTGCCTGCACTGCTGCCACCAAGTCATCCCTGCCCGACTTTGCCATTATATCAAGGGTTCGATTTCTTGCCCGTTTTTCGGTCCTCTCATCTTTAATTTTATCGACCATTCTTACGATGTTTTCATCTGGGTCTAATCGCATGCTGTTAAACAAAACAGCTAAATCGCCTGCGGTATCCTTAAATGTATCCCTCTGAAACAAAGGCTTTTCCATTTGACCCTGTTTGTATTTATCCTCAAGCTCCATCGCCGCCTGTGTAAGATTTGCGCCAGTCAGTAAGCCAGCGCTGCTTGCGTTTGTTTGCATTGCAGAATCTCCTGATCCAAGAATTTTAGATACATAGTTTTTTGTTTCAGTAATGTCAGGCACGCCATTTGCCGCGCTCACACGACTTGGCCCTGCATTATATGCAGATAGCGCCAATGGATAAGTTCCAAACCGATCCAGTTGCTGCTTCATATACATTGCAGCGCCCTCTAGGTTTTGGTCTGGATTGGTTGGATCAACACCAAGCTCTCTTGCTGTGTTGGGCATAAGCTGACCTAAACCTATCGCCCCAGCAGAACTTACAGCATTAGGGTTAAATGAGCTTTCAGCATCAATTTGGCGCACAAATATATCTGGGTTTAACCCATATTTCAGCGCTTTTTGGCGTGCAAGCTCAACATAGTTCATTACTTATAACCTAAGCTCTTTCGTGCTAAATCCATGAACGGACGTATAGCCTTCTTCATCCAAGGATTACGCTTGATCTTCGCAGCAAGCTTTTCACCATACTTGCCATATGCATTGAAAAACCAATCAGGTGAGTAGCCAATAACCCACTCGCGGAACTGAAGCCACTTAGGATCATCTTCGCCGTAAACTTCTCGTGCAACCCAGCAAAAACGTGCAGCCGCAGTTGCTCCTAATGTTAGATAATCAAACAATCCAGGCTGTGCGCTCTGAACCTGTGATTGCGGAACTGGTGCAACACCCAGCGCTGCCAGTGGCGCTTGAGTTGCTGCCATAGGTGCGCCTGTATAACCTGCATACTGCCCACGCGCAGCATCAATAAGCTGCTGCTGTAATCCTTGCTGCAATAAACCTTGCTGCATTTGCTGCTGTTGAATAGCCTGACCCGTGCCAAAAGCTTGCTGACCAAGCCCTGCAAGTTGCTGCGCTGCGCCAAGCCTTGCTGCTCGATCTGACATTGCGTTTTGCATTGCCTGAGAAAATCCAGCTTGTCTTTGCTGCGCTGCAATATCAGCGCCCATTCTGCCATATTCTCCTGCAAGCACACCTTCTGCTACGCCCTGCCTTGATCCGCCAAACGCGCCTGCTGCTTGAGCTTGTGCGCCAAGCTGATTAGCCGCCATCTGGCGCTGTCTTTCTATGTCTTGCTGAGTGCGGTCAATAACACTTTGTGTGTATGGGTTCATGTATTGACCGACTTGCAGTGGGCCACGCATTGCGCCTAGCGTTCCACCCATTGCTTGCTGCAATGCTCCTGCTGATGCTCGATTTACATCAAATCCTGCTGCGGCTTGCGGTGTTGCCATCGTTGGCATTCCGCCGCCTGTTCCTGCTGCTACACCCATCTTATAACTCCTTATTCATTTTAAAATCCAAACCCACCGACATAACCTTTGCCTTTTTTCTGGCCTGCTTTAACTGCGCTTGTCTGTTTGGGCCTTGGGCCTGGCTTTGGCTTTGGCTTAGGCTTAGGTCTAGGCTTAGGTCTGCTTATCGGTGAATCGTTATTGTCATTTTTTCTAGACGGAGAAATCGCTTTAATTATATTAGCAACAGGTGATATTTTACTAATGTCACTTGCAGCTTTAGCTGTTATCGTGCCAACATCACTTCCTATTTGGCCCATATGCTCACCAAAGGTCATATCAAAGGGGTTTTTATCTACCCTTCTAGTATAACCTGCGGCTTTGGCTAAGGCAGGGTCAACTTGCCCAGCGCCATATCCAATAGCAACAACGCCACCTTTATCATCCACCCCGTAACCAAAATTAGGATCAGGCGTTACCCCTGCGGCATAATTTCTTTCTTGCCGCGCCATGTGTTCAGCCATAAAGTCAGCCCTTTCTTGGCCAACCCCACCGCTGTTACTGCCACCGCCTGCACCACCGCCTGTACCGCCGCCCGTGCCATACGCAGTATAATCAATCAAAGCAGGAGCATTTGCGCCATAATCACCAGTTACTGGATTAATAAAAAAGCTATCTAAATAAGATTTCTGCGCTGGGCGTCTGCGTGCCAACTCAGCTTGAGCTTGCTCAAACATTGGCGCAGATGAATAACCACGAATACCGCCTGCATATTCTGTAGCCGATGGCATGCCGTAAGTATCCTGACCTGCTGTTGTGTCCAAGCCAAACGCACCAGCCGCGCTTGAAACGTTACGCATTGCAGCCTCTTGCATTGGTGTAAGTGCCGCAACGTCTGGGCCATAATATGGAACATAACCCATCTGAGCAATTTGTTCTGCTCTGTTTAAATTACGCTGTGCTGCTCTTTCAATATACTCAGGTATCTCAACAGATGATGTTTTTGTACCGCCTTTTCCGCCAGACATTAATCAAACTCCTTTACATAAGACGAATGCGTGGCTTCCCAACCGTGCTTCGCTAATGGTTTCTTCCAGCCAAAACGACCAGTCATTGTAAGTGCCTTACATCCTTGAGCTTTTGCCCACTGTATCACATCTTTATGCATATCCAAAATTTGATCCAACTCTCCGCCGCCAAGAAATATATTCAAAACCTTTTTACGAGGATATACCACAATTTCTGTAACAATACACCCCTTCTTAGAAGGCCACAATTGCATAGTTCCTTTGTAAAGACCTTCTGCCACATCTACAAAGTCATGCGTACCTCCAGAATACTCCAAAGCCGCCTCTATCCAAGGGCGGCATCTTTCCAATTCATTTACTTGTGTATCTTTAGGCATTTAATATGTAGACAATGCTACCCTCTTCCAAATTGCTGCACTACCGTTATGTGCGCCAGTACAAATATAAATATAGTTTGTATCCCAAGCTATCATTCCTGCCGCATCGCCAGCCGCACCAACACTAGAGCTAGGCGTGGTTTGCTTCATTGCAATCTGCTTAAATGCGTTTTGCGCTGACACAACAGGATAATTTTTTTCTTCATCCCACAAAAATATACCATTTTCGCTTGGGTTATCATCAGACTGCTTAAAGAACAACTTACCTAAATTTCTGCTAAGAAAAAGATTAAGCTCTCTGCCCCATTGCCGTATATCTGTTCCTATGACTGGCGGTGTAACAGGCACTATCGTCTGCCCCCTGCTTTTACTTCAAGTCGCATTGTGCCTACACGCCATGCCGCTAACTCATCACCTTCAACACGCATTCTAACTTGCCTACCGCTAAATCGCACTGAAGTTGGGTTGCTTGGATTAAATGGGCCGTGTGTTGTCTCAGTGTCGTTAGGGTAAAAGCGTGTCTTAAATTTTAAATCCACATCGCCTTGCGTAAGTTCATCGGGTATAACTTCAGTAACTTTTGCTATTTGGTCCCCTGCGCCAATAGATATAGGGCCAGTTTCGCAAAATACGGAACCGCTATCATAATTTAAACCTGTTTCGTGGCTATAAACATCACTGTCAGAATTATGCCCAACCAAATAAGGCTGTCTAAATACACCTCTGGGTGTCCCACTAGTTCTGCTCAGATTTCCAATTAGCCAGTGATTTTCTAGTAAATCATAAGCAACATAACGATCTATTTCTGTGCTGCCACCAGATGGATAAAACCACCATATTTCGCTAAATTCTGAATTATTGAACGCCCAAATTTTAGATTGTTGGTTTGTGTTTAAATCATCAAATACATAGTCGTGAACTTCACATTTAATTTCAGAAACGGAGTTACCATCGAACCTAAAGAAACCGCGTTGCCCCATCCAAAACACACCCATATCGGTATCTATTGCCGACATTCTTGAAACAGCACCGCAAGCTGTGCCAACACGATCAAAACCGTAGACATACGGTGGTCCTAGATATTTTGCACTGTGAGCATCTAAATCAGTAATAATTAATGTTTGGCCTCTAGTTTTAACTGCTTGCATAATTTGACCAGAGGTTTGTAATAAAATATCCCCTGCTTCATTTGTTGCCGCAGGCGTCCACTGAGTATTGTTTTCCTTATCGCACCATTGGACTTTTCTTGGATTTCCCCCTGCGCCTAATGCAAACAAAAATCTTTCCTCAGTAACTATCAAGCCCAAATTACTTGTTGGTGCGTTTGAAATAACTGCGGCATTCGAACTTGGGTTAAGTTGCCATTCTAAAAGTCTACCATCATCATAGTGGCAAGCGACTAGAAACTCTCCATAATTGTCTAATGACCATGTGGTTGCTTCACTGTATGTGCCAGTGCTTGGGCGCGTTGTACCATAGTATCCAGTACCATAGAAGCCGCCTCCATATCCAAGATTTAAAGCCGCATCTTCCCTGCCAGTAGCCAAGCCGCTTATAGTAATATCAGTGACTACCCCTGCGCCAGTCATTACCTTTAATTCGTTGTGACTACCCCCTGCAAAATACGCTGTATTGTTATTTGCTTCCCAAGCGTGTGCGCCACGAATGGGATTGGTGCTAAACCCTGCTTTTTTCTCTTGCCATCCACCAATAGGACGGAGCGAACCGTCACGCCACCTGACTAAACTCCCATCGCGCCAACGATTTGAAGCGTCAAAATCTGTGCCGTTTCGATAAAACCCTGCTTGTAATTTGAGTGGGACTAGGGGCATAAATTTTTACTCTTAATTAGTTTTTACAATTAGTAATTTGCAGTTCGGGCTTGTGTTTGTAGTGGTAATAGTTGATGTCCCACTTAGTTTTATCCAAAGCTCAATAGAACCACCAGAAGTTGTGTGGTTGGTTCCCACGGTTATACTAGTTTGAGTTGAATTGAGATGGTCAACCCAATTAGTGCCGTTAAAAGCTACCTGAGTATGGACTGGTAGTCCTTGGTTAACTCCATATCCATTACCCCACCCTGCTTCCACATTGGTTGTTGGCAAATTTAATGTCGCTTGTGAGGCCGCACCGCCTAAAGCTTTAATTCTTACTAAATAAGTTCCTGCGCTTAACGTCTGAGGAGTTATTACATTGTTAGTTACATCTGAAGCCGATGCGTCTTTTAATCCAATACCACTTATTCCTGCCGATGCGTCTGTCGCGCTAATTGCAGTAACATGACCATTATCATCGACAGTTATGTTTTGAATGTAATTGCTTCCAGTGTTGCTAGTAGCCCCATTTAAACTTGATGTGTTGCCGTGAGAAATTGTTATAGTCTCATTGCTTGATTGATTTAAATCTATGGCTCCACCGCCACTCAAATCATTCCCTGCGCTAAAGGTTATTGTGCTATTATTAACAGTCGTCCCCTGCGAAGAAACATAAGTTTCTATGTCAGTCATAGCGACTTGTTTCATAGTTCCGCTATCGTTCAACACAACTCTGTCAGTCCCTGCAACTGTCGTTGCCGTAGCCGCAGTAGCCCCATCAAGTAAGTTTAATTCCGCAGCCGTTGCAGTAACATTAGTGCTGTTAATTGTTAACGTGCTTAGATTAGGCGCGACCGTTCCACTTGTACCATTTACCCCATCAACAATAGTGTCTAAGGCCGTATTAATGGTTGTCCCCCATGTGTCTTCATTTCCGCCCACGGTTGGTTTAGTTACGCTGATAGCCATGTTAATCTCCTAATTTATTGCACCATATCACTTTATGCTGCCTCCGTCCATGTCTCGCTAGATACATCTGATGTCTCTGTAAATGTAGGCGAAGAAGCCGCAGGAGCGTCAGGCCATGCGTCTGCGTCTGGGTCTGTTGTATCTGTCCAAATTTCTGCGGCAACACTTAAATCCGTGTAACTTTCTGGCGGTATTGTGATTTCCATAAAAGGAAAACGCGCCAACGGAATAACTGGATTACCAGAAGCAACATCAGGCGGTGCAAATTTATAATCTTGCGTAATAACGGTGCTATCAATAACGTGTGCAGAGCCAGTTACATTATTAGATAGTAAAACATGATTTACAGTTATTGCAGTTGTAGCAATGTTTACATTGCCAGTTTCAACATTATTCCCTGCAATCGTATAGACAATCCCTGCGGAAACAGTATCTACGACAGGATTTCCAGTAATAATGTCAGCACTGCTAAATTCATAATTTTCTATTAACGCAGTTGATGCAACCGTTGGATTTCCTAATGTTATATCATTAGCCGAAAATAAATGATTTTCAGTAAGGTCAATCGTGGGTAAACTTACAGCACCAGAAATAACATCTTGAGAACCAAGTGAATGAACTTGCGTTACTGTTGTTAACCCAACAACTGGAAATCCAGATGTTACATTGTTACTTGCAACGATGTGAACCTGAGTAATTATAGCGCTATCTATGACAGGGTTTTGCCCTGTTACATTATCAGTTGTAAGTGAATGAACTTGCGTTATTACTGTCGGGCCAATTCTAACAGTACCAGTTAATAAATTAGGCGCAGAAAAACTTTCATCCTCAAACATTGTGAGGGTTGGCACACGTGGTGCGTTTGGCGTGTATACGCCAGATACCGCGTGAACCTGAGATATTGCAGTAGTAGCAACCGTAGGATTGCCAGTAGTAACATTATTAGTTGTAAGGTTA
>VMHT01037360.1_pt1 | contig 10617 bp, 5 predicted proteins | sample 4693611 | NCBI WGS metagenome assembly VMHT01 (sample SAMN12280063, study PRJNA550983) | marine metagenome | isolation source: seawater sampled from same location over 5 years 0.02-0.2 micron viral filtrate | place: USA: collected off the coast of southern California halfway between the port... ...
GAATAGTGGAACTCAAGCACTCTGCACAGTTATTGTAGTGTCTGGTTCTATATCATCTGTGACAATTACACAAGCGGGATCTGGATATAGTTTTGCATCTATTGATGTTAGTCTTATTTCTAATATTGGTAGTGGTCAAAATGCTGCTCTTGATGTTATTCTACCTCCTAACGGTGGACATGGTTTTGATTCAGTAAGAGAATTAGGTGCATATCGTTTAATGTTTGCTAGTAAGTTAGAAACTACTAGTGCATTTGTTGATTTTCCTAATGACTTAACTTATAGAAGAGTTGGTCTTGTATTAAATCCTACTGATTACAACACTACAACGGTTTGTAGTCAGAATACTAGATCTGCTGTTAAGGCATTGATATTCCCACAATCAGGTTCTGGAACACCTAGTGGTACATTTGTGCCAGGTGAGACTATCACTCAGACAACTACAAATGCAAAAGGATTCGTTGTATCATATGATTCAACAACTAAAGTATTGAAATATTATCAGGATTCTACTGATGGTACTGTTAATGGTAATGTGATTCCTTTCTCTGGTGCTAATCAGATTACTGGATCTACAAACTCTTACACTGCAACTCCAGATGCAACTCAAGGAACATCATCTGTTCCTGTCACACAGATAACGATTGGTGTATCTGTTTATGAATTAGGTTTATCATTCGTCACTGGTTATGCCAATGAAGAAGTCGAGTTAAACTCAGGTGAAATATTATACCTAGATAATAGGATCCCGATTACTCGTTCGGCAGACCAAAACGAAGAGCTCAAAGTAGTAATTGAATTCTAAATGGCACAGAATACAAATCTCAATATAGCTCCTTACTTCGATGATTTCGATAAAAGTAAAGGGTTTCTGAAGGTATTATTTAAACCTGGTTTCCCAGTTCAGGCTAGGGAACTTACCACACTGCAAACATTATTGCAAGATCAGATCGACACGTTTGGTCAGGGTGTGTATAAGGAAGGTTCTATGGTGGTGCCAGGTGGTATTACACTGAACAAGAATGTGCCATGTATCTTGATTCAGAATAACTATCTTAACCTAGACGTAGAAAATTATAGAACTTCATTAGATGGTCAGATTATTAAAGGATCTACTTCTGGTGTTCGTGCTCGTATATTGTTCTCAGTGAGTTCTACTACATCTACAAGAAGCAATATTACATTCTATCTTAATTACTTACAGAAAGCAGAAGATAATACAACCAGCACATTTACTGCTGGAGAAACATTCACTTGTGAAAGTGATATAACATATGCATCAACAACTATTGCATCTGGAACACCATTAGCACAGTTGCTTAATTCATCAGCTACTGCTACAGGTTCTACTGCCAGCGTAGGTGCTGGAGTGTTCTTTACAAGAGGATACTTTGTTAATGTTGCAGAACAAACAATTATATTGGATCAGTATGATGTAAATCCTTCATACAAGGTTGGTCTTAAAGTAGAAGAAAGAATTATAACTGCTGATGAAGACGCAAGTTTATATGATAATGCTATAGGAAGCACAAACTTCTCAGCACCAGGTGCAGATAGGTTTAAGATATCATTAACGTTAATTAAAAAGTTAACTACTGCTCCTAACTCTGCTGACTTTATTGAGTTACTTAGAACTAATACTGGTAAGATTGAGAAGAAAGTAGAACGTAGTGATCTAGGTTTTATCAATGATATCCTTGCAACTAGAACAAAAGAAGAATCTGGTAACTATTACGTCAAGAAATTTAAGGTAGATGCAAAAGAAAACTTAGATGATGGATTTAATAATGGCATATATTCTACTTCTGATGTCACAGCAGATGGCAACACACCATCAGAATCTCAGATGGCAATACAATTGTCTTCAGGATGTGCATATGTTCAGGGTTATAGAACAGAAAGAATATCTACAACATATAAAGATGTAGAGAAACCAAGAACGTTTGACACAGAGATGAACAAAACAGTTACCTCTGATTTTGGTAACTATGTGTTGATGAATAATCTATATGAAGCACCTAAATTATATGAAATAATTGAATTAAGAGATAATAGAACAGCAACTGGTGGAACAGGTGCTGGAACAGTTATTGGTAAATCAAGAGTTATTAACTTTGCATTTGAATCTGGTAATATTGCAGGAGATGCATCTACCGTATATCGTGCAAACCTTATTGACACTCAGTTCTATACAAAGATAACTACTGGATCTACTAGTGGTAGTGCAGGAGACTTTGTTGTAGGTGCTACTAGTGGTGCCACAGGATTCCTTGTTGCAGCAGTGTCATCTGGAACTACAACTTTCCTATACAATACTAATGGAACATTTGTATCGGGTGAGGTATTAAAGAAGAATAGTGCGTCAGGTGCAACATACGGAACTATTAGTGCAATCGAGACATATGGATTTGGTGATGTAAAACAATACAAATTTACTAGTGGTGGTGGAACTGCTGATTCAGTATTAGATGTCAAGGTAGCATTACCTGGCTCAGGTCCTATCATGACAAATGCGAGTGGTGGAACATCAGGCACAATAACTGCTACGTTGTCTAACTTTGCGTCTCAGTTGAGAGTCAATGATATAGTAGAGTTCTCAAATAATGGTGCTTCACATGTAGCAAAAGTTACTGCAGTTACTAGTAATTTTGTATTTACTGTTGACCGTCTTGCATCTACAACTCTTGCTAATGGTGCAATAGTTGGTAGTATAATTAGAACTCGTCCAGAATTAAAAGAAGGTACTAAGAAAGAATTACTAACATCTCTTGGATATGCTGCAGTTAAGAATACTAATAACAACAACACAATAAACCCATCAGGACGTTTTAGAACAACTGTAGCGGGTATAAGTGTTAGTGGTGGTAATGCTACTGCTACTGCAGGATCTGGTCTTAAGTGGGTCAACGGTGCAAACAATGATGACTTCATGGTTGTTGTGACTGCTGGAACAGGTGCAGGAGACATCATGACTTCTGGTAATGGATTTACTATTAGTGGAGATACTGCAAATACAGATGCCTTGTCATTACAAGGTATGTCTGGTGTAACTTCTATTGATGTTATCGGAACTGTATCAAGTGCAGATAGATCTGGTAAGTCAAAAAGCACAGAGGTAATGAAAGTTGTAGAGATCAATGATTCTCTAGGATCATCAAATGGTTTAACTCAAGTAACTGGTGGATTTGGAACTAGAGTAGAAGATGCTCAAATATCTCTTGGTTGTGGAGATGTATTTAAGATTAAAGCAATATATGAGTCAAAAAATTCAAGTTCTCCTGTTATTCCTAACTTACAGTATACAAATTTATTAGGAACTCTTGCAATAGATGATGTTATTACAGGTGTGTCTTCTGGTTCAAGAGCAAGAATCGTATCTACCACTGGTAATCTAATTTACTATATTCCTGTAGAGGACGATGTATTTACTGATGGTGAATCAATGACTGCACCTAATGCCACATTCCAGATTATATCTGGTGGTATAACTGCAGGATCTAATAATATTACAGATACTTTTGATTTAGATGATGGACAAAGAGATCAGTTCTATGACTATTCTAGAATTGTAAGAAAACCTGGTTTTGCAAACCCTACTCATAAAATTCTTGTTATCTTTGATAGATTCTTTACATCTAATGGTGTAAATCCATATACTGTGGATTCTTATTCAGCAGCAGATTATAAGATCATTCCATCTTATGAAGGAACTGAACTAAGAGACGTTATTGATTTCCGTCCTATAGTTCCAGAGCAAATTACTGGTAGTGGAACTCAAGCATCTCCATTTACATTAACTGCTACAAAATATTTTGACTTCAATAACAGAGCATTTACAAACAACGAAGTAGGAATACCTGGCATCAGTGATACAACTACTTTAAGTTTACAGTATTACTTACCTCGTATTGATAAACTATTCATGGATAGAAATAGTATTATCCAAGTTGTCAAAGGTGCACCTAATGTAAGACCTCAAGCACCAGAAGATATTGAAGATGCAATGTTACTTGCAACTATGACATATGTTCCCTATGTGTTTGATGTAGCAAATGATGTAACTATAGAAGAAACAAACTACAAGAGATATACATTCAGGGATATTCAGGTTCTTGAAGATAGAATTAAAACACTTGAATACTATACACAGTTATCATTACTTGAAAGTGATACTGCCAATATGGAGATCAGAGATACAACTGGTCTTAGCAGATTTAAGAATGGATTTATTGTAGACAATTTTGCAAGTCTAGCAACTGCTGATACATTACATCCTGATTATAGAGTATCCACTGATTTTGAAAGAGGACAGATGCGTCCTGCTCACTATACAACACAGGTTCCTCTACAATACAGCACATCATCTACTAACGTAGTTCAAAATGATGACGATATTATCACACTTCCATATGCATCTGTTCTTCTTGTAGACCAACCATATGCGTCAGCTGTGGAAAACGTTAACCCATTTAATGTCTTTACATTCTCAGGTGATGTAGAATTATCTCCTGAATCTGATAACTGGGTAGACACAACATCACTCAATCCTGTTCAGGGACCTGTTGTAGAAGGTAACTTCATGACAACAGTAAGAGAGTATAATGCAGATCAAAATGGATTCTCTCCTATCCACTGGAACTCATGGAAAACAACATGGACAGGAACTGATGTTAATCGACAGGTTGGAGCATGGAGAGATCCTGGTGGTAAAGGTAGAAGACAGCAACGTAGAACTATCACTACAACAACTACACAGACTACAAAACAAAGTAGAACTGGTATCAGATACAGAGTTACTCCTGTTATCGAACAGCAATCACTTGGTAGTAAAGTTGTATCAGTAGAGCATATTCAGTTTATGCGTTCTAGGAACATCTCATTCACATGTCAGAAATTAAAACCAAGGACTAAGTTCTTTGCATTCTTTGACGGTATTGCAGTACCTAAGAAACTTATCACACCTAAAGTTATGGGTGTTGTTAAAGATCCATCAACTGATGCACAAACAAATAATATTCCATTCCAAATTGGTGAGACAGTCTATGTTAAAAAAGGAAACGGTAAATTCAGATTTAAGGCAAGAGTATCAGCTCCTAACGAAAATCTTACAATCAACCCTCTTGATGGCACTGATATAAGCACAACAACTGATTACACATCTAACTTGACTTTCATCAACATTGATACTAAGTCACTTGCAGATCAAGTTAAAGGTAACTATTATGGGTCACCAAAACTTAATGATTACTTAGTAGGTGAGACTAGTGGTGCTGTTGCAAAGGTATCTAACAAAGATCTAGTTACTGACAAGAGAGGAAACCTTAGAGGTTCGTTCTTTATTGATGCACCAAAAGTAGAGGGAAATCAGAAGTTTAAGACTGGAACAAAACTATTCAGACTTACTGATTCTTCCACAAATAGTTCAGTTCAAGGTGTATCAGACAGTAGTGGTGAAGCAGAATTTAGTGCATCAGGTATATTACAGACCACACAGGAAACTATTATATCTGTAAGAAATGCTAAGATTACATCTGAAGCACAACTTGATGCTAGAACACTTACAAGTGTAGGTAGAACTCGTCAAGACGAAACCAGAATGGTAGGGCAAAACCCACCACCTCCACCACCAGATGATACTGACTGGGATGATCCACTAGCACAGACATTCTTAATAGATGATGCATCATTGGAAGGTGGCGTATTCTTAACTAAGATTGATATATTCTTCTTTACTAAGGATCCAGAAATTCCTGTTATGCTTGATATCAGAACTGTAGAAAATGGAACTCCTACACAGAATATATTCCCATTCTCTAAAGTTGTCAAACAATCAGAAGATGTATTTACATCTACAGATGCTTCTAAACCAACAACGTTTGAGTTCAAAGCACCTGTTTACATACCACTCAAGCAAGAGTGTGCGATGGTATTAACATCTGACTCAAACCAATATAAGGTATTCATTTCACTTCTAGGTAATGATGCTATTGATGCTGCACACGTTGGAGAGAAGATCTCTGAACAACCATATATCGGTGTGTTATTCAAATCACAGAACGCATCTACATGGACACCATCTCAGTATGAAGACTTGATGTTCAAGATTTACAGAGCAAACTTTACAATACCTTCTACAGCAGCACCTTCTAAACTTATCTTAGAAAATGGTGAGATAGGTGAAAGTAATGGTGGATTCTTGAATCTAAGAACTAATGCTCTTAAGACAACTTCTGGAAGCGATTTGATTAGAGTATTCCATGGTAATCATGGTATGCAGTCTGCACTCAACTACGTCACAATTAGTGGTGTAACATCTGAGGTTGCAGATACTCAAATAGTAAACAGTAACTTAGCTGCTGATGGTTCATCTGTAGTTCTTACAGATCCAGACGCATTCCACACAACAATAGGTGGTAGTGCTATAAGCAATTCTAATCCTGGTTACATCAGAATACTTGGAACTCAAGAAGATGGTAGTGGTGATGAGATTATTGCTTACAATGCAATTAATACTGGCACTAATACAATCACATTTGCTACAAACGGTAGAAACCATACTGGAACTGCAGGATCTGCGACTGGTAAGGTGCATGCAATTGGTGCAGTAGTTCAGTGCTATAACTTTGATGGTATACCACTTACTAAGATTAACAAGACACATAGTAGTGGAGTTACATCTATAAACAGTCCACATAGTTACAACCTACAAATCAGTGGTGTCAATGCGGGCACTGGTATACAGGGTGGTGGATCTAATATCGTTTCATCTCAGAATATTCCATGGGATGTTATTACACCACAAATACAGAGTCAAGTAGAACCTGGCACTAGCGTGATTGCTAGATTGCAAGGAACTAGTGGAACTTCTTGTGGTCCTTTCCCTGCTGGATTTAATGCAGAGACATCCTTTGTTAAGGATAGTGCATGGCAAGACGTCACTATTGGAGAAGAGAACTACTTCCCTGCTACTAAGATAGTTGCAAACCAGACAAACGAAATCAATAGAATGAATAGCGTTAAGTCATTAACAATGGAATTAAACTTAGATACTGAGGTATCACACTTATCTCCTGTTATTGACCTAAGTAGATGCGATGTTATTACAACAGCAAACGTAATCAATAACATTGAACCTACTTCTGGAGTTGGAACTGAGTGTGCTGGTAACTACATTACTAAGGTTGCTAAACTTGAGAAGAGTGCAACTGGATTAAAAGTTATGCTTGCTGCAAACACATGGTCTGAGTCTAAGATTGTTGTGATGTATAAGTTAATACCTGTTGGTTACGTAGATGCTTTGGATGAATTACCATTCCAGTTCTTTAACACTACAGGAAAACCAGACACAGGTGAGTTAGTTCCACAGAATGATCTAGTAACATTTACAGATTATGAGTATACAATTAACGATGTAGATGAATTTGATGGTTTCCAAATCAAGATCAGTTTACTCAATTCAAATCAACCATATATACCAAGAGTTAAGGATTTAAGAGGAATCGCTCTAGCGTAATGGATGACGAAATAGAACTACTTCCTGTTGAGGGTCATCAGACTCTTGGCAGGGATCCTGCGTCTAATGCAATATTGAATACTGACACCACACAGTATGAAGCTTATATAAAAGCAAGAAACGCAGCAAGGAAGAAAGTGGAAGAAATGACAAACCTCAAAGACGAGGTTGCAGAATTGAAACGACTTGTGAACTACTTAGTTCAGAAAGAGGATAAATAAAGTTAAGCTAAATATTATATGGAATTCTTAGAGAATGGCAAGTGCTGTATCCAATCTACTAATATATCAAGGTTCTGACTTTATCATCGACTTCACAGTTGAGAATGATAATGGTACAGATTTTAACCTTACAGGATATACAGTAGCAAGTAAGATAAAGAAGCATTATACAAGTAGCACTGCGACTACTGTAACTGCTGCAGTTCTAAGTCCCGCTACAAGTGGGAGAATACAACTGTCTCTAAACAATACCCAGACCTCCGCTATGAAGAGTGGAAGGTATGTATATGACGTCGTAATAACTTCTAACACAGGACTTAAATCAAGAGTCTTAGAAGGTTCAGTAAGCGTACTTGAGGGAGTAACACTTTAAATGGCAAGACTAAGATTCGGAGACCAATCAGTTCCAAGAGTCACCCGTGTCGCAACAGGCGGTGGTGGTGGAACTATTGGTGGAATGTCAGACGTATATTTGACAGACACATCACAAGGAGGACTAGCAAATGGTTCAGTCCTTGTATATGACGCAGCAGCAACGAGATTTGTTGCTACAAATGTATTAAACGATATAACAGTAAATGGAGGTAGCTTCTAATGGCATCCAATATTCTAATAAAAAGAAGCACAGGCTCAGTCGCACCAGGCACTATTACCTTTGGTGAACTTGCTGTAACTACAGGTGCTAATGGAACTCAAGCAAACGCAGGAGATCGTATATTTGTCGGAGACAATAACGGTGCTGCACAGGTTGTAGGTGGTAGATACTTTATGGACATGTTGGATCATGTTCATGGAACACTTACAGCAAGTTCATCTGTCATCGTAGACAGCAACTCAAAGATCGACACATGGAATGTTGATGATATTACCCTCGATTCTAATATCATTACAACTTCTACTACTGATGCTGACCTTATCTTCCGTGCAAATGGCACAGGTAAACTGGTAATTGAAGATGGTCAGGAACTAGAGTTTGGAACTACAGGTGATGTAGAGTTCTCATTCAATGACTCAGATGCAGTTTTAGATGTCAAGCGAGTAACAGGAACTCCCGACTTGCGTATCGCTGATGATATGAAACTGATCTTTGGAACTAACAAAGATGCTTCTATCACATATGATGAGACAACAAGTGATAAACTAAAAATTGATGGTGCTGACATTGAAGTTGGAACTACATCAACTAGTAAGGTAAACTTTGCAAATACTACAGATGCATCTAACGTTGCTACTGCGGGTGTTACTTTTGCTGGTGGTATTGGTGTTGCAGCAACAGCACACATCAAAGATCTGAATGTAGATGACAATACTACTATCGGAACTGCATCTGGAGATTCCCTCACAGTTAATTCAACAACTATCTTCCAGAATCAAGTTACTTTCAATGGAACAACAAACATTGCGGGTAATACATCTCAGACTGGTAAGATTGAGATTGATAACCTTAAGTTAGACGGTAACGTCTTATCTACTATCAACTCTGTTCAAGAATTGATAATTGACCCTGATCCAGCAACTGATGCTGGTGGTCTTGTTATCATCAAAGGTGACCTACAGATTGATGGAACTACAACTACAGTGAACTCTGCTTCAATGTCAGTTAATGATCCTACAATCGAATTAGGAGATCCAACAACTCCTGTTACAATGACTGCAGAAGCAGCTGGTGGACAGGCAGTGGTGGTTGTAGATGCTATAGATCAACTACAAGTCGGTGACGCAGTTACTTCTACAGTGACTGGTATCGCAGGTTCAACAGTTATCCAAGGTATCAACACTGGAACTAAGGCAGTTACTTTAAGTAATAACCTTACACAAACAATGGCAGCTGGTTCTGTTCTTGCTACAGTAAGTGGTGCTGATGATGCATTAGATCGTGGTGTTAAAATCCACTATAATACTTCTGGAACTAACAAGTTTGGTTTCTTCGGTTATGACCGCACAGGTGGTGCTGATGGACTTGGTGCTTGGACATTCATTGAAGAAGCAACAGACACAAATACCGTATTTGGTGTCACAGGCAACCGTGGTACTATGGTAGTTGGTGATCTAGAACTAGACACTGATCTTCAAGTGGAGTTTGGTGGAACTGGAGCAAGTTCATTTACTGCAAATGGTATTGTTTACGGTAACGCTGGTAACGTAATGCAAGTTACTGCAGCAGCAAACATGGGATCACCTGGCACAGGAGACGATGCAACAACATCATATCAGGTATTAACAGTAACTGCAGCTGGTGTGCCTGTATGGACTGACACCATTGATGGTGGAACTTTTTGACACTTAACTAAACATGAACGCACAAATTGTTATTTCTACATTACAAAAGAAAATTTCTGAATTGACACTGATAAACGTAATGATGGAAGCACAAATAGCTGACTTACGAAGTCAGTTAAATAGTATTAACGCTGAACAACAAACTGAGAATGCTCTAGATGGCAACGAGAATCAAACTAAAGAGATCGACGACAGCAGCAGCGGTCCCGACAACTTCTAATTTAGAAGATGGTGAGGTCGCTCTTAATCTAGCGGATAAAAAATTATACGCTAGAAACGGATCCAATGTAATAGAGGTAGCAAACCAAAAACCTAATACAGGTGAAGTGGTTACTACCATGCTTTCTACTGACATAACGAATGGTCAGGGAAATACTTATTATGTTGCTACAGTAGGTTCAGATAATACAACTCTTGCTAATGGTGGAGCTGGTGGTAAGCATCCAGATACTCCATTCTTAACTATTACAAAGGCACTTACAACTGCAACTTCGGGAGATACAATTTTAGTTGCACCAGGTGAGTATCAGGAAGCATTCCCAATGACTATTGGGGATGGTGTAACATTACGTGGAACAAATTTAAGATCAACATCAGTAAAAC
>VMHT01044829.1_pt1 | contig 10617 bp, 11 predicted proteins | sample 4693611 | NCBI WGS metagenome assembly VMHT01 (sample SAMN12280063, study PRJNA550983) | marine metagenome | isolation source: seawater sampled from same location over 5 years 0.02-0.2 micron viral filtrate | place: USA: collected off the coast of southern California halfway between the port... ...
GTTCCATAATATCCAAACCATCTTTAAGAAAATTATTTGTAACCCACATAAATAACCAACAATCATCATCAGCTATAGATTGAACAGGTAAATTTTTTATATCTTGTGTTTTCATTAAAGAGTAATGTCTGTCTGCACCTCTTTTTATTTTTCCACCACCACTCTCAAGCCAAGGTGGATCAGCATATATTGTTTTATATTTTTTATTTGGAAATGGTATCACAACATTTACTCCTTTCTCTTAATTAAATTACTCAACTGCCACAACGCAACTCAACTGAACCTAACTCAGCCAACCTCAACTGCCTCACCCTAACGCAACGCACACCAACTGTCCTGAACGCACCTCTCCTCTACAGCCTTAACTGAACGTAACACAATGCAACAAATCTCGCCTGAACGCACCTCTCCTGAACGTAACGCACCTAAACAGCCTAAACATAACTAACAGCACCTCTCCCCAAGATAGCACAACTCAACTGCCTGAACTTATTGCACCCCTACATAGAATATCGCACCTCACCCCAACTGCCATACCGAAACGCAAAGTAACTCAACGCAACTCTCCTCACCTCAACCATAACTGCCTAAACGGATCGCACCACAACGCACCCCTCCCATCCACAGACTAATAAAACTCAACTGCCTTAACAGAACCAAACGAACAGCACCATAACTCAACTGCCTCAACTGATCCTAACTGACCCAAGAAAACCCAACCCCTACTGAACTGCCGTAACTTAACATATCCCAACGCAACATAATCCTAACTGACCTGTCCCCTCCTCAACACGACACAACAGCCTTAACAAAAGTGAGGCTTATATAGCCTCACTCTCCACACTATGTTCTTCTAAAGAATTTGCTACTTCTTCAAGGTTCTCTATATCCACTTCTTTTACAGCACAGATACCTTTATATCTTTTAGTCCAAGATCTTAATTCTCTACAGGCTTGACGACATAACTCAGCAACAGTTTCAGGGTTGTCCAAGTCAAACTTTTGATAACCACCACCCTGTGCTCTACCATCTATAGGAGAAATATAAGTAGGAAACTTTAACACCTTTGGTTCACTAATACCAATACTATCTGTTACGTCAACAGTATCAGGTGTTACATCTTTATATTTAATGGTTATTCTACAACCTGAAAAAAATTGACGAATTTGCTGTATTCTATATTTAATTGCAGCTTTTTCATCGTCCCATTCTAATACTTTATACATTGGGTGGTCAGGCTGTGTAGACAACCATGCGTGAAATTCGGCAGGAACAATAGTGTTCCTGCCTGTTTTATTTAGATAATCATCAACAATTGCTTGACGATCTCTTTTGCCAAATCTTTTAGGTTTAGCCATTAAGCAACTTCCTTAATAATAGCCGCTCTTTTAAGCCTCTCATGTGTAATTGCTTCATAGAGTTCGTGGCTCATATTATCATGTGCCTCAATCTCAGGATTTTCTAAAGCAAGTTTTTGACAACTAGCACCCTCTTCTTTGACTAGACGATCAAAAATCTTTTGATCTTCTTTTGTTTGGACGATCTTATATCCTCCCATCGGACCACCCTTTTCAATTCGCCAATCACCCAAGCCACATAACGTGCCTGCATTAACGAGCAATGCCGTAATGTCAAGCTGACTAAATGTAGGGTTAATATAACGAACTGTAACTTCAGTACACCAATTAGGTAATTTAGCACGGGTGCGAATATCAGGTGTTCTGTTTATATCAGAAGAACGAACAACAGACATATTCATATATGGTTTACCCCATATACTAATATGCTCACCCACAACATATATACCACGATTGATACTAGCTTTTGTTACACCAGCAGTTTCAAGAGCCGCAGTTGCCATTCCTCTCTTGATGCCTGTAGACGGGAAACTAAGGTAAGAGCCATCACTACCATTGATATAACAACTATCTACAAATTCCTCTTCAGGATTATGTTTGATTTCTTTTTTCTCAGCGGCAGTCTTCTTCGCTGCACCCATAAGCAAAGTCTTTTGTGCTTTCAAAGACATTGAATTATAAATTAAAGGTGCAGTACCTATAATTTTAAAAGACACTTCTGTCTGTTGTAATGGATCAATACTTAATCCCATTTCTTTAACTGTAGTTTTTTTAGCAACCATGAGTTACCTCCTTTCGTTAAATTAAAATTAAAACTGAGGGGTATAACCATACACAAGCATGTCTTTCCACCCCTCTGGTGGTCTTTAAAACGCTCCGTTCTCCTCAAAACTTTGCGTTTTTCACCAAAGATTTTAAAAACTGCACTTTTGATACGGAAAATCCTACACTATCTTCAAACGCAGTTTTCTTATTTAAGAACTCTTCATTCTCTTCATCACTAAAAGTAATGTTTACAGAATGAGGTGTTCTTTGTTTTTTCCTCAACGATTGTCTTCTTGCATATTCTTTTGCAGACAAATCAGGACTAAGCTCAATATTATTATCTTCCATTATTTCGCCCAATCTGGCACATTGCCGTTCTGATTTTGTTGAGGTTGTGGAGTACTAGCTGGTGCAAAATTAGTTGCACTAATATATCCTGCATTATTAGGAGTTAATGGTGCAATCAATCTATTACGATCTGCATATCCATTTGTTCCTTTTTCAATACCAATTTTAACACATAGCTCCATATTGTTTAAATCCTCAATGCTATTGAGTTGTCTAGCTTGTTGTGCATTTGGTGTTGTATCATCAGGATTGATGTTACGAGCACTCTCTATAATAGAACGCATAGTTCTTAAACCAATCTCTTTGGCGACAGGAACATTACGTTCACTCATTTTATCACCATCGACAAAAATTCTATGCCAAACTTTACGTCCATTATAATCACCACCCTTGATGGTAAATACGACAGGCATCCACTTAGCCCTACCACCACCTTGTGATGCTTTGAAAAAGTTACCTCTACCAAATTCAGGGATTTCTAAACTCCCACCCTCTAGTTGCAAAGTAACTCTTGCAATAGTATTTTCTGGAATAAGTTCAAACTCTCCAGATGAACCACTACTAGGTTCTATATCATTAAAATTTATAGACATCATTCACCTCCTTCTTCTTTTAAGCTAAAGTCTAATTTTCTTTCTCCTATTGGTAGATTGCCTGACATTTTGCTAAGCAACTTACCTAGATTAGGCTCTTCAATTAATTCAAGTTTGCCTGATCTATCTTTTGCAGGATACCCCCACTCATTAAGAGTGTGACAAATAAATGCACGATAAGGTCCTGTGTCTTCAGTGCCTGGCATGATAGCCATAGTGATAACTTCATCTACAATACCTGGCAATTCTCGTCCTGTTTTAGAACCTTCTATCTGAAGGTCATAATTGGTGCGACCATAGTCATCTACTTTGCTATCAAGAATACCTACGAATATTACATTCTTATCTCTGATATGTTGTAGATGTGTTAGCCAAGACATCATCTCTCGACCTTGCATACCATAGACAGCACGAGTATCTAAACGACCACTTGATGTCTTACAATCGGGTTGACCTTGACACCATTGAAAACAAAGACGACCAGCAACAGTAATACTATCTATAAAGATGTTATCAAACTTTGATAGCATCTCTGTAGGATTGCCATACTCTTGGCAAACTCTTTCGTAATGACTAGCTGAATATATTTGATCTTCGTTTAATGCAGGATTTGCACCTCCAAGATAACATGCAAAATCACGACATTCTTCCCATGTTCTGGGTCGAATAACGTCTATGGGCCACCCTTGTATAGCGGCATCTCCTGCCTCTAAATCCATAAACAAAGTGGTTTCTGATGGCAGTGTGCGAACAAGAGTAGTCTTGCCTACACCACTAGACCCACCAATAACTATTTTATGTCCTCGTTTTTCTTTGAGCCGAGTTTCAGCATCTATAATTTTAAATACCATTACTCAATCTCCTCAAAAGTTACTTTGATACCTTGAAGACTAACTGTTCTAAATTCCTTTAACTTTTCCTGCACCTCTGGTACAGCATTAGCAAATTTAGCCTCTGGAACAGTGATGCTAACTTTAGCATAGTGAGCTGCATCTTGTGGTGGCAAAGTTTCTAAGAAATCTCTTAAACCATCTTTCTCCCAATCCACCTTCTTACGCATCTCAATTTTTATTTTGTAATTATTTTCGATTAAAGTTGCAGTGCCAAAATCTTTACCTTCTTGTTTTAGCATCTCTTTAGCAGTATCAGAATATCTGCTCTCAAGTGATTTGTTAAAATCCTCCAACTCTTTCTTGGCTTGTTCGTACTTACGAACTAAAGTTTCTTTATGCGTTGCCAAGCTCTCTGCGATAGTAGCTATTGCTGTCATAAATCCTCCTTCCTGTTAAATGATTAAAAACCTTACCCATTAAAGGTATGGGATTTATACGGAAATAGCAAGTACTTTTTTTATTTTTTTTTAGAAATTTTTATATTTATATTGTATATTGCTTTCATCAGCTTTTTTTTAATAATGAAATCAGTGGTTTGAACACCTTTAGCATCTTCAACAATTTCTTCTTCTGATCCGTCTTCGTTTACTAATTTGTAAACAAAGTCTGCAATATAACGACAAATTTTTTGATCGTTAACTACAATATCATATTTAATTTGACGTTGTAAATCTTTTATTACTCCTGCCATTTGCATAGATGCAAGTTGACCATAACGCTCTGCCTCCCATTTGGAATCAAATTTAAATCCCATAAAGTCAGTTTTTTTAGCATTATACTTATTGTACTTCCCATACTGTCTAGGATAGTGTATACTTTTTTTAATCATATCTTAGAAAGGATACATTAAATGGCATCAAATGAAAAGTGGAAAAGTGTCAGTGTAAACGTAGATACTTATGCAAAAATAAAAAAGATAGCACAAGATGAAGACAGAAAGATAGGTCAACAAATATCTAACCTTGTCAAGAAAGAATATGAGAAAAGATATAGTAACTTAGGTATTGGTTCTGCTAAGCAGGTTTAACTTCTTCCATACGTTTACATAAACGCTCTGCTCGATTTGGCACCTGCTTGTGCCACCTCGAGTCACGCATCTGATTTGCACTTTCTTGCCAATTGCCGTCCATGACAGCTTGGATATGTTTACGAAACTTGCTGTATCTTGGTCTGCCAAGATTAAACATCATATTTGCTACAATCTGTTTTACTTCTTCTGGTAAGTTATCCCAATCATCATAGACTTTCTTACAATCTTGGATAACAGTTTGTATATCTTGTTCAAATAGTTCTGTAACTCTGTCTTCTGATACCTTTGCACCTAGTTCTAAATCAAACTCTGGTTCGTCCTCTCTACATAGATGACCTATGCCGCAGGTCTTCAGCGAAAGGTGGTCGAGGTATGTCTCATACTTGACCCCCTCATCAATGATGAGTTGATCTTTTAATTTTGATATGTCCATTATATTTTTCCTTGATTTAATCTTTGTGCTATTAATTGTGTATTAGGATTAGAACCTATAATTGACGGATTTGTAGCTAAACTTGATGCTGGTTGAGTTACATTTACTTGTCCTAAACCAAAAGCTGAATTAGGCTGTGATATATTTTTTTGTAGATTTGATAATTGATTACTTACATTTTGAAGTTGTGGTGTATTTTTTATTGCACTTGTAACTTGACTTTTTGTTTCATCAAAAATTTCTTGTGCTTGTTGTGTAGTTGTTTGTCTTAATACACTGTTAACAACACTAGCTAAAATTCTTGATCTTTTTTCTGGTGATAAATTTTTAGTTGATCTATAGGCATCTGTAATTTGTTCTCTTGCTACTCTACCTGTTAATAATTGACCTACAATTGTAAGACGAGCAATTCTACCTATATTACTCATAAAGTTAGTAGCAATATTTCCTGCAACTAAATCTCCTGATGGTTGATCTGATGCTATTAATTTAATTACTTTAGCAAAATCTCTTATGCTTTCTCCTTCATCTTTACCAAATATGATGTCTAATTTACCACCAGATTTACCATCTGATTTCAATATTCTATCACCTAAAGCATTTAAACTTTTAGCATCTTTTGTAGCTCCTATTCCATCTAATGCTTTTTGTAAAAAACTAGCTCTTATAGTTTGAATGGCTTTATCATCACCTTCATAATATTTCATTATACGTTTTAATTCATTCATTTTAGTGCTGTTGCTGTTAATTAAATCAACAACTTCATCAGGACTATCTATATAATCTCCATCATTAATTCTTTTAAATATTCCACGTTTTTGTATAGCATTAAGATTTTGTCCAGCTTCTTTTAATAATCTTAAATTACCAACTATATCAATTTCTTCTGGTAAAACATTTTGAGTTCTTCTTGCAAACTCATCAATCATATCATCTGTTATATTTGTTAAATTAAGATTTTCAAAATCATCAGCAAATTTTTTAATTTGACCATATTGTGCTGCACCAAATAACTCATCACCAGTTGTTCCTAACGCATCAACTGATTCTTTAAATTTTTGAGGATTAAATTTTTTAGGATTAATTGTATCAAAACCACTTGTTTTAAGATTGTCTCTTAACCAAACATTACCCATACGTTTTTTTAAATTATTAAATTTAGTTCCACCACCCATAGCTTTACCTAAATTTATTATGTTTTTAGGTTTATTATTTTTAATAATATTCATAACGCTGTTTTCAAAATCAACTTTTGTTAATTGACCAGCGTTTAATTTACCTAATAAATTTCTTGTTCCAACAATTGTTCCTATATCGCCAAAAAATTTTGCACCTTCAGCATATGCTCTTCTAGCTTCTTTTATTTGATCACGTCCTAATTGTATTTTTTTAACTTCATCTGGTGTGAGTTGTTTTTGACCAATTAGTCTTTGTAACAATTCATCAGTTGCCTGTGTTTCTAAACTATCATCAAAAGCATCTTCTATTTTTTTCATAAATCCTTTTAAATTTACTGATGGTGCACGTATCTCTTCTAATGTTTTAGTTGTTCCTTCAACTGGTATATTACTAAGTCCTAATTGGCTATTTTTAAACGCTTTTCTTCTAGCATAAACTTCTGCAAAACTCATTGCTTTTGTTCCATCTTTTCCTTCAGTTCCAAGTGCTTTTAAAGATCGAACTATTTCTGCTGCTGCAAATTGTTGTTCATCTGCACCAGCTCCAGGTTTAATAGTTACACCATCATCTACTAAACCAAATCTTCTTATCATGTTTTCTGCTATTTCATCTATAGCTGTTGTTGGAAGTATGTTTGCAGAACCTGCACTTGACTCTAAAAGATTATTTATGTTTTGAAAATTTCTTGCAGAAACATCTTCAAATATTTTAAATGTATCATTTAGTTGTTTGAACAATTGTTCGCTTACTTTTTCATTTTTTGCTAAACCACTACTTAAAACATCTGCAGCTTCTTTTAAATTATTATTAATTGCATCTAAAGCATTTTTTTGTGTTTTTGCAAATTGAGTTCCAGAATTTTTAGACATTTCATAGAATAAATCTCCTGCTACTCTATTGTCATTACTTTGAGCTTGTTTAATAAAATTATTATATTCATCAAGTTTTGTTTTTAGAGCTTTAAAATTTGCAGCAGTTCTTGGTGATTGACCAATAACTCTTTCCATTATTGATTCTATTCTAGCTGGTATAGGTCCTAAATCCATTTGTTGTTTACTTAATTGAAAGCCCATTTCTTGAGCTTTACCAGCTAAATCAAGTTTTTCTCCACCCTCTTTAATTAATCCTGGCTTAGGTGCTAAAGCTCTAAAAGCTAAATATGGCACTCCAAATACAAGCTCACCTGCACCTGCATAAAGAGCTTCTTTACCAGCATCTTGTAATATTTCTTTTGCTGATTGTTTAGATACACCAGCCATGCCTTCTACAGCTTCCTCTGCTAAAGAACCAGCAAAAGCACCCCCAGCAGCTCCAAACATACCACCTATTAAACCACCTATACCAGTTCCTATTAAAGGAACAGCAGAACCTATAGCCGCTCCTGCTGTAGCTCCTTTTAAACCTCCAGCGACAGCACCACCAACTTCTGGAGCAAGACCTGTCATATCAACCAAATCATAACGACTAAAACCACGTTCATCAATAATAACATTTTTATTTGTATCAATTCCAAATTTGTTAGCTCCACTAGGAGTTAGTGCAAATTGACCTCTGTTATCTTGAGTATAATCATTGGCTTGTAAACCAAATTTTTGTAATACTGCTTCTTTCTCAGAATCATTTTCTGCAGCAGATAGTGAAGCACGTAATTTTGCATTACGAACACCTGTCGTTCTATCAAACGTATCTTGAGTATCTTTTGTAAAATCACCTATATTACGAGTAGGTGAAGTTCTTTGTAAAACACTACCCTCTCTTTTTTTTCTTTCTAAAATTCTGTTTATCTTAATAGCCTCAGAAAGAGTAGGTTTATCACCTTTAATTTTAAAGTTTAAATCTTGATCTTTAAATTTAACTGATAAATTTCCCATTATTCTGACACATCAAATTCAGTTTGTTGTAATACATTTTGTGCACCACCTAGTAAATTTTCTATTTCAGAAACTGTATTTTGATAAGTTTGATTATCAACATATTTATTTTTATCATCTAAAAATGAAGTCACTTGATTTTCTAATACTGTCATAGGATTGTCAAAAATACCTCTTAATTCAGCTATTATAAGTCTATTTTCTCTTGGATTTTTAGTTAACTCTATTCGTCCAAGAACATTTTTAATATCTTCTTTATCACCCTCAGAAACACCATTACCAGTTTCTTGAGTAATAAATCTTTTATTTTCTTGTATTAAAACATTTATAATTGCTTGTGCTTCACTCTCTCTGGATATTCCTCTCTCACCAAACCATTCTTCAGGTTTACCAATTCCTAAAGCTGATAAAACACTTTTGCCACGATCAAACAATATAGTTCCTGCTGGAGATTGTTCTGATTCTAAACTAGCTAAAAGACCATCTAATCTATCAAGAGATGTTAACGCTCTTTGACCTTTAATATATTGCTGTGTTACTTGTGTGGCATCAACAGTTGGATTTATAAATTTTGGTTCAGTTCCAATAAATCCATACCCTACTTTAACTTGCTCATTACCTGGTAACAATTTATCTTGATATATACTTTTAAATTCTTGTCCTTTTGCATCTGCTGTTAATTTGTCTTGTGCATAATCAATATATTTTAATTCTTTGTCATATTGATGTTTAATGTAATCAACTGCTTTTTGATCTCCTAGTTGTCTGTAGTAGTCAGAAAGCGTATCACGTCTATTTCTTTTATAAGTTGCTAATTCAGTTAATCTTGATTTTTTATCTGCTGTATCTCTATCTCTTGATTGTAAAGCATATTGACCAGCAGCTAATTGAGCTTGTTTAGCATCTGATTTTGCTTTTTCTAAAGCTGGCAATGCAGCTTCACCAGCCTTGCCAACTTCACTTAACATATTACTTACATTAAATCCTTTACCAGCTTTATTTTGCATGAGAGCTAAACCTAACGCCATTAATGCTGTTGATTTATCTGCTTTACCTGATACATCAAGACCAGTGGCATCTGCAAAATCTTTTTTATATTCATTTAATGAACGAATTTTAAAATCATCTCCTTCAAGAGATTTTAAAAATGATTCAGCACTTGAATCAACTAAATTATCTAAAGATTGTTTTTTAATCTCTTCTTTTTTAGCATCAGTTTTAGTAGCATCAGCTTTAGTTGTATCAGTTTTAGTTTCTCCTAATCCAAAAGTTTCATCATCATCTATTGTAAGTTGTGATTCTGTTGCACCTTTAATTTTGCCTTTTTGATTAGTTAACTTGTTAATTTCTTTTTGAATATTAGAGTCTATCAATCCCTGATCTTCTTCTACTCTTAATTCATCAAAAGGAGTTGGTGTATATTTTTGTAACGGACCAAAAGGACGCATTAATTTTAATTCTTCTTGTTTTTTTTGTTCTTCTAATGCAGATGCACTTGGACTTGCTAAATATTTAGCAGTATCAACAACAACATCACCTGGCGTTGGAATTTTTTTTGCTTGATCCATTGCAAAATTACCAGTGTTATAAATATCTCTTATAATATCTATGGCTTCACCACTACCACTTGCAATTGCATTTCCTATACCTTGTAAAAGAGATCCACCTTTTGTTTTAGCACCACTAAATAAATTAGCACCAGCTTCACTTAATCCTCTGCCAGGTCCACTATATCTTCCTATTTGTACCATAATTTACTTCCCGTATGGAGCAACACCCTGTAAGGCTGTATAAGCACCTATACCTGCTAAGAATGGGTTTGTTGCTGGTGTTACTGTAGATTGAAACGTACTTGCTATGTCAGAGCTTGGCATACCTGATAAGAAGCTAGACCCTAATTGAAGTCTTGTATAAGGCTCCATAATATTTTGCATTTGATTTTGTCTGTAAGAATCAAGAATTTGTTGTTGGTAGTTACGACCCATGCCACCAAGACTTGTAAGTGATCCTAAATCAGCACGTCCTAGTTCAGATGTTAATCTTCCCAAATCTCCAGTAGTGCCAGCGAAACGATTATAAACGTCACCCAAACCTCCAAATTTAGCACCAATATCTCCAAACCTTGTACCTACCTCTCCTAATTGACT
>VMHT01209294.1_pt1 | contig 10616 bp, 8 predicted proteins | sample 4693611 | NCBI WGS metagenome assembly VMHT01 (sample SAMN12280063, study PRJNA550983) | marine metagenome | isolation source: seawater sampled from same location over 5 years 0.02-0.2 micron viral filtrate | place: USA: collected off the coast of southern California halfway between the port... ...
CGCAGACCAAGCTTTAAACTCGTGGCTTGTCTCCCAAGGTGCCAATCACTCCGTGTCTAACATTGTGTCCTCCAGCGTCGTCGGGGTTGCGACGGCAGGCATCAGTACAGCCATTCTCGCCTCCTCTGTTGCAGCCGCACCGGAGACGCTTGGCCTCTCGCTCCTCGTCGGCGGGCTTTTCACGCTAGGCAGTGCGATCTATGGAGGCGTCACCGGAGCGCAGGAAGACCGCGAGGAGGAGACACACAGGACAAACATGCAAACATATGCCTTTAACCGTGAGAATCTCTTAAAAACTCTTCCCCATTTCAATTACGACTTGGATCGCGCGTTGCGCGCCTTTCGCAACCGAGCTGGCCTTGGCGAAGATGACCCATCTTGGGCGACCTTCCGCGATTCTGTCACGCGCACGTTTTCGGACAGTCCGACTGCTCACCCGCCTGCACATTTGCAAGACGAGACATTGACACCAGACCAAAGGAGAGTGCAGCAGCTTTATGACCAGCACATAAGGCATAGCGTCTTTACATCCGTTTGTGATGGCGCATCCTGCCAGGGCGATCCTGGACCGCTCACAACCGAAGAAGAGGAATTCCTTAATCAACAAACGCAAAGCACGTGGCGATCTCAAGCAAACGTGCAAGTTCAGTTTGGGATTCAACAACTGCAATTCAATCGCCAACGCGTCGAGACGGCGCAGCAAGCTGTCTTGGACGCGTGGCGAAACGATGGCCAACTCCCAGAAGACTTAAACCCTCGTCTAGTTGAATTAGCAAACTTGGACCCCTCCTTTCACGATCGCTTCCGTTCCCACATCCAAGCAGATGCTCAGAGACGCGTGATAGACGCCTTCTACGATTCTCAAACGCGCATCGACGATCTTCCGCCAAACATAAGAGATACAGCCCTTTCTGATCCCCACTTTGGGACTTTGATCCGCTCCTATTACCAGGATATCGATTCAACAGCTTCACGCCTTGGTATTTCCACTCGTCAAGTCCAGGAACTTCAATCCTTGACACAAGAGGAGGCAGCAACTCGATATGCTTCGATTCAATTCCAACGCGCTACGCAAGACGATGAGCAAGTTGAAAACGCTCGCCGTCTGTCCCGCACACAACGCGCCATGCAACGGCGTGGGTTCTACGACATAGATGCAGCTCGATTGCACCAAGACCCGACTTCTATGGAATCGTGGACGCCAGCAGACTCGCAGATTATTCAAGCACACGCGTCTGGGCTCACGTTGCGGCAGTATAACGATTACATGCGCGCTCTTGCACGCGGCGAAGCTGGAGACTATTCCCAACTGCCCCAGTATACTGAAGACCAGCTCGCCACGTTTGGGCGGTTGGACTACCAGCACCTACAAGACGAATTAGAAGAGGCAGGCTACCGGCGTGATATATGGCGATATGATGAGGCCACCCGCCAGTTTACTTTGAACGAATCTGTCCCCCCCGAGCAGAGGAATCGCATCCGTCAGCCCACTGCACGCGAGGACCAAAGCGAACAAGCTGCACGCAACCAGTCGGCACCGCCGGCTTCTGGAGAGGCAGCCGCATCCGGGGGAGAGGCGGAGGCGGCTCCTCCTCCGGCTTAAGAACAACCAGCGGCGGCGCTGCCCTGACAGGTACCACACGTACTCGTGTCGGCGCGACGGTTCCCTTTTTTTCTTCCTCCGTCTTCACCACCGTCGCAGTCGCGTCTTGCGTTTTCAAAAAGTTATGCAAGCCGTGCGTCGAGAGGAAGCCCCCCTTGCGTGGAACAGTGATCACAGTATCATAGTTGCCTCTCAGCTGTGCTCCCAAACTGATCGGATCGTCGGGAGTCACGTAAACGCGCGTATTCGATGGCGCTCGCACCATAGTTCCGAGCATTTCTAAAGGAGTCTCGCCTGGATTGAATGCTATCGATCTAGCCTCATTTCGTCTGCCTACGTAGTCTGCAAGCGTGCCTCCCAGAGAGTGTCCGGTCAGTACGGGAACAGACCCATACTTGTCTTTCACCTGGCGAAACAGGTCTTCAGCGTTTGCGAATCGCGACCCCGGGATTGGCCTGCCGTACGCAATGTTGCTACCAAGCGCAATCAAAGCATCGGCTGTCAAATCGGAGAGATTTAGAGGATCTGTGCCACGGTACGCGACTACCACTTCTCCGTTTGGCTTGCGCGCAACGATACCAATGTCGTTGGATAGTTCCCGATCGAGTTCATAATCGTACCCTGCGTCTCTTAGATTCGATTGCGCGACGTCAAACCCGTCAGAATGAAAGTCATAACTAGCCTGCGCCAGAGCGGCATGTTCGTACCCCACGTCGTCCATGCTTTTTTTTGGGTGTATCTCCTTAAGCCCCGAAAAAAAATGGGAGCCCGCCTCACCAAGTTTTGCATGGGACAGACGGATCTGAACAATAACAACAAGCCAGACATCGACGAGGTATTCGACCTTATTGACGTGATGCAGATTCGCCTGGATGAGCTCCGCCTTCGTGCGGCGCAGAAGCGACCTCTACAGCAACCTGATCAGGCTGTAAGCTGACGACGTCCCTGTCACAAGAGAGGCACGGTGTTTTGATATTCTTGCAGCGGCTCTTCAACATATATGACAAGCACACTCCTAAAATACCAGACAACGAGCCGATTACAGTTAGAAGAAACGTGCCATTCCTTTCTATGAAGTCAGGAGCGTCGGGACACCCCCCTCTAATGCATTCGATGGGGCAATGGATGGGCTCCATTTTTTTGGTCTACACATGAGCATAACTAAAAAAAAACATGCAGACGGCTCGCGTAAAAAACCTGCAGATCGTACCGCCGAAGCAAGAGTCAGGCGCGTACGAGACCCACCCGGACTTGCCCAAGATGCACCAAGTATGTATAGCCGTCGGCAAGCGAGCGAGCGGCAAGACTACCGCGGTGATAAACCTAATCGAACGTTTGCGTTTCGACTACGTAATTGTCGTGAGTCCGACCGTTAAATCGAACGAAGAAATGATGAGACGTCTCAAGATCCGCCCGGAGCACATCTTGGAGGACCCGGATTGTCCAAAAGTGATAGACAGAATCAAAGAGATAGTCGAAAAAGAAGCACGTGACTTGGATCGTTATCGTGCTGAAATGGAACGATTCGAACGCCTTCAAAAGAGTTTGAAAGATCCGAATGCACCGCTGCCCGATGAACTGCTCCTCTCCTTCTTCGACGACCGGCAATTCTTGAAGCCTACGCATCAATGGGGAGGACGCAAACCACGGATTGCGGTGCTGTTTGACGACTGTATGGGAAGCCAGCTCTATTCAAAACCTCGTAAACTAAACGCCTTGTCCACGTATTCTCGCCACATTGGTCAGCTCAAAGAAGGTGGTTCCATTGGTGTATCTCTGTTCTTCCTCATCCAATCGTTCAAGGCGCAAGCAGGAGGTCTCAGCAAGGTCATTCGAAATCAGTGTACCAGCATGATCCTCTTCCGAACAAAGGACAGCGCAGAGCTGCAAGACGTAGCCGAGAGCGTAGCGGGCGAGGTCGATCGCGATACCTTTCTCCGTGTGTACGACCACGCGATAGGAGACGGAACAGGGCACCCGTTCCTTTTTATAGACCTCCATCGGAAGCCCAATCACGCTTCGATGTTTCGACGCCGTTTTGATGAATTCCTCATCCCTTCGGGAAAAAAATGACCTAAGTCATGTCACACACAAGCGATCAAAAGCAGCATGCGCAAAGGTGCTCTGTCCGACGAGGCTGTGAAGCGCAAATGCCCACACTTCTTCCCGCTCGACCTCGACAGCAGCATTGCGATGCACAACGTCACGTTCATCGATTCGCGACTTTCTGGCGTCAAAGTGCCTCGCTACCTCCGCACCCATAAGGAAATTCCTCGCTATCCAGCCGCCGACATGGCAAATCACGCCCAGTTTGGTGTCCTTGACCACGAGCGCGCGTACGACGAGGCAAAGGCCGCGTACGCGCAGCAGCTCGCCCCTCCCGCCTCCGCCTCCGCCACCCCCTCCGCCACCTCGGCCGCTGCCAGCTCCACCACCGAGTCCACACAGCTCGCGCCCGATCCGTCCGCTCTTTCGACCTACCACCCGTCCACCATCTTGCACCTCGGCCGTCTTACACGTAGCGAGGGGACCCGCGCCTTTGACCAGGCCACAAACAACGCGTGGAAGAAAGTCCTCACCGCCAAGAGTCGCGCATTTCTCGCGAACATTGGCGTTGAGGAGGGGCTGAATGCTCTCTTCGGAACCACCAATGTCCCCGCCCACGCCGCAAGGATGTCTCACGAGCAGGTCCTTGCTACGCTGAATCGTGAGTTTCGTGACAGTCCCGCTGATATGGCCATTCTGCATCGAGTGGAACGCAGCGCGCAACACCACAACGTCGTCCCAAGCCAGGAAGGCTTCGTCAGTCAGTATTATAACCTCGAAGAGCCGGGTCAAATGGCCACACGTAGTCAGACACGCAACGAAGAATAAATTATTTCATCCTATGTCAAAGCACCCCCACCCCAGATGAGTGCCCCCCTCGCCGTCGAAGGCATCCCACGCCGTGAGCAGGACAACCCGTTTCAGTACACGGAGGATCAGATGGCCGCGCGCAAGCTAGCCGTAAAGCAGGCAATGGAGCTGTATCCCGGCGTCGCGCAGCTGCACGCGGAATGGGCGTACGACCTCTGTGTCAATACCCCACCGGAGGAGTTGCAAGAAATCATGCATCGTGTCGATACGAACCCCTCGCGCCGGGAGGAAAAAATTGGGGGACTCACCGAAAAGACGGAGGCGGCATGAGCTCGACGCATGCGCGCCACCATGGGCAAGAGGTGGTCCAATCTCACAACCTGTTCGTGGACAGCGATCGTGCTTCGTCCAAACACGCCGAAAGCAAGGGCGATGACGTGCGAGTCCACCTAGAATCGCAGGCCGTGCACGCTGCCGACGGCGAGATGATACGCCTAAGCCTGACTCAATTCTGCATGCACAATAACGTCTATCACGTAGATGCGAACAATTCTCGGTTCAGAATCACGAATGGAACCACATCTGCCAATGTGGATCTAACTCATAAAAATTACAAAGACTTCCGGGACGTGGCAACCGACTTTGCCAATCAATGCGGTGCCGCCTTCGCTACTCTCTCGGGAGCCACGCTGACTACAGCAGACGTGACATCCCCAGAGTCGAAGCTCAATTCAACCGACGATAGACTGTTGAGTGTCCTGCTTACGTTTTCGACTGCACACGGGATAGCAGCTCCGGTTGTGCAGTGTCTCGGCTCGCAGGGGGATTCCTTTGCAATCCTCGGTGGCAAACGACTGGACACTGCGGATTTGACCACCAATTCGTTCCAAATTACTATAACTTCCAGCACGATCCGCGTCGAAGGTTTCTACCCGATGCAACGCATGTCTGACCCCTACATCTACCTCAGGACCGATGCCAACTCTTCTAACATGGAAATGAGCGTGCTAGATTCAGCACGCAACCCTTCCCCCGACCAGGACATCATGCACAGTAATATATTGGCCAAGATCTATAGAGACACGGAGTTTTGCAACTTTAATTCAAACGGATCCCTCGAGTACTTTGCGAATTTGCAAACACGAACGCTGTCATCACTGCGTCTTTTCTTGACAGACTCGAAAGGAAGGAGATTGGGGAGGACGATCGCCAACTCTGGCCAAGGCTCAGCAGCTGGCCTGGAAGACGCCAACGGCAACCTGCTCTCCACGACGCAGAGTACCGATGGCAACCTGTCCTTCACCGCCGTCGTCCGCGTGGACGTGGTGCGCGTGTACGACCCGCGCAATTTGGAGAGCAACCAACCTCCCGCGCCGATGCCCGCTCACGAGGCGCAGACCGGCGTCCTCACCTGGCAGAATTACGGTCGACCCAAGTATTAAAAAAACACTTGCTCGTCGGCCCAACTTTTTTTTGGCGAGGACCAGTTCACACACACACACACACGCGCGCAACCCCCACACACCCTCAGCAGAAATGGCCGGCGCTCTGCCTCCCAATTTGTCCTTCTTTATGCAGCGCCTCCAGGGCGTAAGTACCTCGCAGTTCAAGATACAGCCGCAGACGAGTGGTACTGTGGGTGCGGGAGGTATCCTGCGATTCGATCTCCCTTCCAATAGCTACGTCAACATGGGCAAGGGCGGAATCCGCCTCTTCTTCAACGCCACGACGGGTACGAGCACGGGAACCACCGGCGGCCGTCTCCCGAACGGAATCGACAAGCTCATCCACCGTATTGCCGTCTACGCGGGTGGCACGCTCATCCAGAATGCCTATGCTGGGTATAACGTCGTTAAGAGCGCCAAGGAGGCCCTCGGCGCTGCGCAGCCTCTCTGCGCCGCCTACGGTCACCCCGAGTGCGTGCGCGCCACCTCCTATCATAACACCAGGGGTTCACATGCATCGACTGCTGCCGTTCTCGCGTCTGCAGCAAACGAGGGTTACTCACAGACGCAGGACCAGTTCTGTATCGACATATGGGATGGGTTTCTCGGCTCGATTCGTCCGGAGATCTGTGACTTAGGCCTAATGCCCTTGATTACAATCGAATTGACTCTCGCGGACAGTAGCATCATCCCCGTTGTGGCTGGGGAGGGGATTGCCGGCACCGCTTCCACTGGCGTAACGGTTGCCAACTCAACTGCAACGTCCTTCGAAATCAAGAATGCCTCGCTTCAGGTTGAGGTAATGGGTTTTGCAACCAGTGTGCTTGATGAACTCGCCGAGTCTCGCATTAGCCAGGTTGGATACCTCAGCCTTCCTTTCAAACAGTATTTCACCCATGAATCGTCTCACACGACCGATTCCCGCTTTTCCGTCAACTCGCAGTCTCTCGATCGCTTGTGGTTCATCTACCGAGCCTCCGGCTTTGCGAATCGGGCAGGCTTGCACTCCGTGCTCGGCTATCGACAAGCAGGCGGAACCATTTCTTCCGATGGCACCAACCTCAACCTCGACGTGGGAGTTCCTCAGATTGACAACGTGCTTCCTGACGTCGATCGTGAGCGCCTCATTGCCCCGTACTTCCGGTTCGAGGAGCCGGTTTCGAACAAGGTCACTGGCAAGAGCGCGTACCAGCTCCAGATCAACGGAGCTTCTATTCCGGCTTACAAGATGAATCGTGTCGAAGCACTCGGCATGACTCTGAACAGCTTGGATGACGTGGATCCGGACGTGCACAAGAATATGACCCTGGCGCAGTATACGGACAGCTTTTTTGTCCAGTGCTATAGGTTCAACCTTCCGGGATCTGATTATTCCCGCCTAGCGTCTGGCCTGGACACACGCTCCGTCTCCGCTCTGTGTTCTCTCAACACGGAAGGCACCCAGGCTTGCAACCTCATCGTGGCAGCCGAGGTAACAAGCGAACTACGCGTTGGAGCAGGCCGAGCCGTCCAGGTCGTGCAGTAAAAAAATAGTACGCTCTGGCTATCAAACCGCCGCCCGATGTACGCAACGCCCAACCCGCCGGCCACGCCGCAGCCGCTGACCTACTTTGATCTCGCCGTCCCCGGCGCCGCGCTGGGCCACGATCGTCACGTCTACGTGCGCAACCCCTCCGCCAAGGTGTACGACACGGTCCCCAAGTCCGCGCGCGACTTCAACGACACGCTGCATCCGACGATCGCGCGCGGGGTCCTCCCCTGTAAGGGCGAGCCCGAGACTGTCCGCACGGCGCGCTCGAGCACGTCGCTCACCGACGGGATGTACCCCCATACAGGGTATGCACGTCACCAGAAGCCGGGGCTCGCCGTAGATTTCAACAAGCCCACGAATGGGCCTATCATGCCCGTGTTTGGGAACTTCGATGTACTCAAGAAGAACCCGCTAGGCCAGGACAAGTAAGACGGTCATGAACGCGTCACTTTTTTTTTGGGATGCTTCTGTAAAACACAACCCACAAACATGAGTCCTCCGTTCTCTCGCGTACTTGAAACAGACGATCCAATCGCACTTCCTACCAATCTGTTATACGAGCCAAATAAAAGCGATTTCAACAGAATCGTTGCAATTCCTTTAAATGACCAACTGTTTCCACCTGGACTGGGTTCTGGTTTTCGTTTGCTTTTCGATAATCAATTTCTACACGGAGAGAAAGTAAAAATAAATGAGATTTCTTCTTTTGGGACAACAACATTGGCTGGAAATCTTACAACAGATGTATTTTATTATACTCACGTCCATAACATAAGAGATTCAGATGGGCGAACAAACAGACGGATTAGACTCGATACATCTCCAGTAAGTACTCATCCATATGGGAGTGCATCTGTTAACATTACAGTTGCTGGAGGTACTACGCATACGATCAATCTGCTCACCGTTCCACAAAATGTATATAATACTTTGAGAGACATAGAAAAAGTACGATACACATTGACTGCTGGCTCGCACATCATAAACAATAACCAGACCGGGCCAAGTCAGATTTTGTACGTGCGAAAGAATGGAAATAACCAGATTTCATTCTATGACCGATACTTGGATGGTGTTAATGGAATTGCTGGTTTGAGACAAACCTTGCTCAACACGGACATTAATACCACATCGTCGTTTGACCTACAATTCACCTCCGTAAGAACACCAGAATATCCTGATAATGCTTCTAATACTACAGTCTTTTTCAATCTTCCGACACCAAGAGAATACGTCCTACATCCTATCGATGGCTACAGCCTACAAGACAAAAAAACAAACGAATACTTCCTTGCCACGAGAAATGCAACCAGCGATACGTTTTCCAGTGGTACTGAAGTTCTTTCAAATTTCACTGCTCTGCAAAGGTCATCCGACTTGATGTTTTCGAATACTAATCAAGTGTTTACTGCGCCGCGTACTGGAGTGTATAAGATCAGATTCGATGCAGAAATTGTGCACGCAACGACGACTAATACTTTGAGAAATTCAGAATTACAAATTGGAATTCCGTACCCTCTTTCAATTGACGGTCAAACACAATTGTACAGGAATATTTCCCCTAACACAAATTCTTTAGCCTCTTATGACTTCCGGAAGGCTGCTGTTTCAAATGTGATTTCTCCTTCACGAGTTGTGTACAACAATATTGTAAGCGCTGATAGGTCATATGATTTCCGACACGCTTCCACTACTGGAACCACAAGTCCATACCCGTTCACCTTCACAAACCCAACCGATGCAAACGCTCAAGACTCCAATATAGACATTGAATTGATACTTAACAGCGGAAGTGTTCCCACCTTTGATACAAATGATGGGTATCCGGGCTCGGATGTGCATCGCATAAATTTCACCGACACAGATAATATTCCGATGACAGGGGGTACTACAGAAGATTTCACACTTGAATTTTATGTCAAACCCGGTGCGAGTGTAAGCTCTTCCATTCACGCAGCAATCTTTGGAACAAGAGAAACTGCAGGTTCTAGTGCCATATTGTTTGCTATTTTGGTCTACAATAGTGCAAATGGCAGTTTGATTCAGTTTCAAGGCACGAGTGACACCGATGGATATGGAGCAATTGAATTTTCAAACGGTTCAGAAAATCCGTGTGCTTTGTCCACAACAGAATTTAGTCACCTTGTGGTCACTTATTCTGTTCAAACTACTCCACCTTTTAATGGAGCTTTGAAAGTGTTCTTGAACGGCGTATTACAAGGACAAGCAGTAAGTACAATTGGTAGCAATACTTCCAGCTTTTTAAGTGGTAGAAAGTTAAAGGCTGTCACACCAGCAGAAGTGTTTTTGGGACACGGACACGGAACAGACAGAGGATTTGAAGAATTAAGATTTTTCAGGTATTACAATACAGCCCTGACTGCTGTACAGGTAGCCCAATTGAATGTAGCACACTCTCTTGGTCCATTCTATCAAACAATTAAGTTCCCTGAAGAGTCTGCAGAACTTGAAGAATCTAATTCGGTGAATTTATATGGGACAAATAGTTCAAATTTCCCCAGTGCGCCAGACACAACAAGCGGAATTACAGGGAATAGTACATCTTGGCTACAACTAAATCCTCAAGACTTGAACATTCCAGCAAATGGTTTTACCATTGAATGGTATGGCGTAATTGGAAATCAAGCATCAGGAAATGGTTTGTTTGATATGTGGGACACAGATGCAACAACACTAAAACCAACGCCACATCTACCTGGTACTGGTGTAAGAAACAGAATTGCTTTGTGGAATTCAGGTGACTTTAATCACAATAACTTGATGTTGTATTTTGAAAATGGCACCCAAAATAATGGCGTTAACAATCGTTTGCATAAATACACTATTTCCAAAACGGCATTAGTTCATTTAATTGTCGTGTTTAGTTCAACACAAGAGCCTATCTTGTATGTAGATGGCGACGAATTGACTCCATCGTCCAAAGATTACGCGGCGATAACTTATCCCAGTGTAGGAACACGAGATTATGTCACGATTGGAAGACGCCCAGACCATGCTGATGCAGGTTTAGAGCAAATTCGCGCTTTCAGAATGTATCCAGGTGTGTTTGATGACGCAGCTGCAAAAGTGTTGTACAAAGCAAGTGTTCGCGCGTTCGTGGACACCCACGTACAAGGAACAGGAGACCCTCAATCCGTCACTAGTGGAAGTCAATTCTTAA
>VMHT01033560.1_pt1 | contig 10615 bp, 17 predicted proteins | sample 4693611 | NCBI WGS metagenome assembly VMHT01 (sample SAMN12280063, study PRJNA550983) | marine metagenome | isolation source: seawater sampled from same location over 5 years 0.02-0.2 micron viral filtrate | place: USA: collected off the coast of southern California halfway between the port... ...
CGGCGTGCGGTTGGTGGAATAAAATGTTCTTGCAAAGCCTTTGACATTATGTCAGACAATGGATGTGGAGATTGGTCCACTGGAGAAAACGAAATGAACGATATTACTGCCATTCAAGAATTTGCCGTTGGCGCTGTAACCTTGGCCGCAAATCGCAGCCATGCAGTGCGCGCTGAAGTGCTTAAGGTGGGCGATCCGGTTCGAGTTCTTACCAAGCCTGGCTACGGTTCGCCGGAAGTGCATACAGGTGTGATTGTCGGCTTCGAACCGTTCAAGGAGCGGCCAACTATCATCATCGCTTACGTTGAAGTCAGCTACAACAAGGCTGAGATGAAAATGCTGTACTACAACGGCAACGAAAAGCAGGATTGCGAAATCCTCGCGGCCCCAGAAGACATCAACATCGATATTGAGCGCAGCCGCGTGCTTGACTACTTCGACGCTGAGGAAGCCAAGAAACTGGCTGAACTCGATGAACTTCGGGCAAAGCGCCAGTACTTCAATCGCTATTTCGGTAGCCTCATGGCTGAAGTCGCACAGGTAGAAGCATGACAACCGCTGAGTTCGAGCGCGCCCGCCACAGGCTGAAGATGACGAAGCCCGAATTGGCGGCTGCGCTCGGGCTTGGCAAAAACGGATGGCGCACGATCCTGCGCATTGAGCAGGGGGCGAATATCACAGGGCCTATGGCGCTTGCAGTTCAAAAGCTGCTTGACGACGCCGGACTGTGATCGCCTCCAACACATTCCCGACAGAAAGGGCTAGAGATGAGTAAGGAGCTTGAAGCGCTGAAGCCGTGCCCGTTTTGTGGTGGTGAAGCGCATTTTTCAGCGGATCACACTGTTGAGCAAAACGATGAAGTGCAATGTCGGGTTTGCTGCTTTCAGATAAGCGGTTTTCATCATGAAGATCCGGTTTCAGTCTGGAACACCCGCCAAGCCGCCGATCAGCTAGAGCGCTACCGTGTGGCTTTAGAGACAATCGAACGAGCTAACGATGTTTCGCCTCAGCACTTACGCCTTGTTGCCCGTCAAGCCTTGGAGCCCAAACCATGATCACCCGCGTAACAACCCAGAACGGCCAGGATCTAGGCGAATGGGAAACCGATCACCCTATCCGCGCTGGCGAGGTCATCACCGATGGCGGGCAGGAATACGAAGCCATGTTCTATCAGGGCGGTGGTTTGATTGTGAGGGAGTGTAAGTGATGGAATACTACGAACACAAGCTGGACCCTGTAGGCACGCGACCTGATTGGTTGAGCGATGATGATATGATTGACCATCCCTATTGGAGTGATGAGGGCAGTTTCCCAATCCCTGTGGATGTCGCCGACTGGACTAGAATAGAAACCATCCGCATACCGCTGGACCACTGGGCCGTTCCCGCACTCAAGCAAGGCTTCAAGCCGTGCCGCGAAAAGCCTGCCGATTACGATGGTGGTGAGACGCTGTGGTCCAATGGCTGCGTAACCGAAGAAGACGAAAATCTGGGCAAGCGTTATTGGTCTCGATACACAGGTTACAAGGATGGCTATGTCATCGGCTACAAGCCTAATCGCTCCGTGCGACCTGAACCGGAAGCCGTGTATAATTGGGGCGAGGTTAAACTCGAATGGCGCGCCACAGAAGTTGAACGCCTCATGGCAATCATCGAACGCATAGCCTCTAACGGTGTAGCATCCATAACCGATGTCAGGGAGTGTGAGGCAATCGTGGCAGATCGGAGGAACCGCACCGCAAAGCCCACCACTTCCACCACTGCGCAGCCCGTGACGAGCATCTACGCCTTGAACGCGCCCGCAGGATGGCAGCAAGGGCAGTCAGGAGTGTGAGACATGGGTGAGCTTAAACCGTGTCCGTTTTGCAATTGGCCTGCTGAATTAGTTGCTGGCTCGGATGAGCCTTATTGGGTCCAATGCACTGATTGTGGGGCTCAAGGCGCGCCAGAAGGAACAACCGAAGAGGCAATTAAAGCTTGGAATACCCGCCATGACTAAAACAAGCGACCAAGAGGTGATCCAGGCAGATCGTGAGGCGGCGGCGGATTTGCAGGATTACCTGCACCAAGGCGAAACACCTGTATCGGTGGCCAAGATGCGCGATGGTGGATATGACCATGTTCGGTTTGTCCAAGCCTTCGCAGCCCACCGCATCGCACACACCCAAGCGTGGCAGCCGATCGATACGGCACCTAAGGATGGAACTGAGGTTCTAGTCTACATCCGCCGCAAGGTTATTAGACTTGGGTGGTATTTTGCCCCCAGCAGCAGAACGTTCGGTTGGCGTGACGAGAATAGCAGGAAGATTTCACCAACCCACTGGATGCCCCTCCCCTCACCCCCGGAGACACCCAATGACTGACGCAGAGACAGAGCGCGCGGCAATCGTGGTTCGAATCCACGCAGGGCATCCACGCTAACAACCCCCTTCCCTTTCAGCCTCAAAGAGGTTACATGAGGGGTATGCCCGCAGGACGCCCAACAGACTTCAAGCCAGCGATGGGGGAAGAGATACTTGAGCAGATGGCTCAGGGTTTTTCGCTTGCCGCGGCCGCAGCGGAACTCGGCATACACCGCCAGCGTGTCTACGAATGGATGGAAAGACATCCTGAATTTGCGGACACTGTAAAGCTGGCCCAGGTCAAAAGGCAGCGTTTCCTCGAGAGTAGACTACTCACAGCAGACGCAGGCCCGGTTGTTACATCGACTATCTTTGCACTCAAGAATGCAGGGCCTGAAGACTGGCGCGACAAGCGTGAGGTCGAGCACAGTGGCGACATGACTGTGCGCAAAGCAACCGACCTCACAGATGACGATCTAGCCAAGCTGGCAACAGGTCAGTGACCACGATCACGCCGCAGGAGGCCGCGACCGAACTCCTGCGCAGACGACGCGCCAGAACCAACCTTGTCGATTACGCCCGCTACATCGACGTCCCCGGCGCACCTGTCACCGAAGATGATCCAGACTGTGAGACGTTCAAGCCGGTCGAGACTGTTCTGGCAGAACATCACGAGATTATCCTCAACGCTACGCAGAGGTGCATAGAACGCCACCGCGGGCGCACGATGCTGTTCCTGCCTCCTGGTAGCGCCAAGTCAACGTATGCCACTGTGGTGGCGCCCACATGGGCGATGGGGAAGATACCTGGCTTCAAGATGATCGTGGCCAGTTACGGCAGCGACCTTGCCAAGAAATTCGGCCGGCGTATGCGTTCGATCGTCAAGCAACCAAAGTTCCAGAACCTGTTTGACACATCGCTATCGCCTGAGAGTGGCGCAGCGGATGAGTGGGCGTTGCTTAATGGTTCTGAGTTGCTTGCTGGCGGTATTCTCTCAGGAATAACCGGCAACCGTGCGGACTTTGTGGCGATTGACGACCCGATCAAGGGGCGCGAGGCTGCGGATTCGGACGCTATCCGCAACAAGACTGAAGACGCTTACGATGATGACATCCTGACCCGGCTCAAGCCTGGTGGGAGCCTGATGATCACTCAGACAAGGTGGCATGAAGACGATCTGGCTGGGCGCATCCTGCCTGAGGGATGGTCTGGTGAAAGCGGCATGATCGAATGCCGAGATGGCGAGACGTGGGAGGTCATCTGCATCCCGGCGCAGGCAGAGAAAGCCGATGATTATCTGGGGCGTTTGCCGGGGGAATACATTTGGCCTGAATGGTTCGGTGAGGATCACTGGACTGTGTTTAAGCGAAAGCCAAGGACTTGGAGCGCACTTTACCAGCAACGGCCCGCCCCTGACACAGGCTCTTACTTCAAGCGGGAATGGATCATCGAGATGGATGATGTTCCCAAGCGTGAAAATATGCAGATATTTGGCGGGTCTGATTACGCGGTCACTGATGATGGTGGCGACTACACCGTGCACAGCGTTCTAGGGATAGACCACACTGGGCGGCTTTGGTTGTTGGATCTCTGGCGTGAACAGACCGCATCCGATGTCTGGGTGGAAAGCCTTTGTTCGCTTGTGCGCCAATGGAAGCCGATTGGCTGGGCTGAAGAAGCCGGACAGATCAAGTCCAGCGTCGGGCCGTTCCTAGTTAAACGCATGATGCAGACGCAGTCCTATGTGGCGCGTGAGCAGTTCCCGACTAGAGGCACAAAGGCGGCGAGGGCACAGTCTATCCGCGGCATGATGGCACTAAGCGGCTTGCATGTTCGACGCGGCTCTCCGTGGCTTGCTGACTTCGTGAGTGAGCTGATGAGCTTCCCCGTCGGCAAGAACGATGACCAAGTGGATAGCATAGCCTTAGCAGGACAGTTGATTGCGAAGATGGATTTCGGTAAGACACCTGAAGATGAGAAACCTAAACCGGGGGCACCGCCGCGCGTCGTGGCGGATGGTGTTATCGCCCCGCCATTGAGGATGAGGCGATGAGTGTTGCGATTGGAGACCCGATACAGGTCAAGGTTTTTGTACAATCTTCATTAGGAGCGGCAGAAAAGTGGCTTCCTGCAACGGTTTGTTATGTAACTCGTAACTCTATTGGTGCTGCGTTTTCAGATGGCGAGCGATTGGCTTTGCCGAATGGTCAGGCCCGGTGGCGCACGGCATGAACGACACCCAAGACTTCACCGGCACGCCTGAACAGACGCGCGAGAAGGCCTCTGCGCCTATCCTGCAGGCCCTCAAGCGCTCACAGGATGCGTTCAAGGAATGGGATGCCACCTGTCACGGTATCGATGACATCTACTCGCGCCACGGTTCGTCCTACGAAACCCTGATGACCGACTATGGCGGCTCCAGCTGGAAAGATGCGCAGATGGATCTGTTCTGGTCATCGTCGGAAGTCCTGAAGCCTGCGGTATATGCCCGTCCGCCTGTTCCTGCGATTGCGCCGATCTTCAAGGATGGGGGCCGGCTGAAGTCCACCACGGCTGAATTGCTGGAGCGCGCCGCTGTCTCGACGTTCAAGAAGACCGGCATCGACGACGTGATGCAGTCGGTTCGCGATGACCTGCTGTTTTCCGGCCGCGGTGTCATGTGGCTGCGGTATGAAAGCGACGATGGCAAGCGTGTCTGTGTCGAGCATCTGGATCGCGATGACTTTCTGCACGACGTGGCCCGCAAGTGGTCTGCTGTAGGCTGGGTCGCTGGCGGGTTCTGGATGTCTCGCGAAGAGATCAAGGAGCGGTTCAAGGGTCTGACGGAAGACCAGATGGACACCATCAAGTTCCTTGAGCGCCGCGACGTGGACAACCGCGACGAAAAGGCAATGACTGCCAAGGCGCGTGTCTGGGAAGTATGGCACAAGGCCAATAACCGCGTTTACTGGGTCACTGAGGGTCTGGACGTCTATCTGGACGATGGTGAGCCCCACCTGAAGCTTGATGAGTTCTTCCCCTGCCCACGGCCAGCATACGGCACGCTGCAGCGGCGTAGCCTTATCCCTGTGCCCGACTTTCAGCGTTACTCAGGCATGTTCTCAAAGATCAATACGCTGACGGCGCGCATTTACCTGCTGCTTGATCAGGTCAAGATGAAGGGCCTTATCCCTGCAGGTGGGGACATTGCCGACGCCATCCACCAAGTCATGCGCTCGGATGACGACAGCATTGTCATCGGCGTGCCTGGCGCTGCCATGATGGACGGGGCGCAAGTGGTGCAATGGATGCCGCTCGACCAGATTGCCGCGGCTATCACGGGGCTGATCGAGGCCCGTCGCCAGCTGATTGAGGACTTTTACCAGTTGTCGGGTATCTCGGACATCATGCGCGGTGCCACACAGGCGGAAGAAACACTCGGTGCTCAGCAATTGAAGGCGCAGTTCGGATCGGTGCGTGTGCGTCAGAAGATCGACGAGATGCAGCGGATTGCAGCTGAAGCGGTGAAGATTGCTTCGGAGATACTGGCAGAAAAGTTCGACGGTGACACGCTGCTTGCCATGTCGCAGATGGAATTGCCCACACGCAAGGACATCGAAAAGCGACTTAAGGAGATCGAAAGCGCCGCCGAAAAGGAAATGAAGGCGCTGGCCGACAAGGCCATGGAAGGCGGCCAGGACATGGATCCTGCGCAGGCCCAGCAGATGCTTCAACAGGCGCAACAGGAAATTGTCTCTCGTTATGCGCCGATGTTCGAAGAAGCCGAGAACCTTGTGCCGATCGATGACGTGGTGGATTTGCTTCGCGATGATCGCGCGCGCTCGTTTGCCTTCGAGATCGAAACGGATTCCACCATCATGGTGGATGAGATCGCCGAGAAACAGGCGCGCAATGAGTTCATGGGCGCGTTCAACAGCGCCACACAGGGCCTTATGGGATTGGCTGGTATGGGTGAACCCGGGGCCAAGTTGGCAGGCGAGTTGATGAAGTTCGTTCTGGCGCCCTATCGTGTCGGCCGGCAGATGGACACGGCAATCGACGACTTCGTGAAGCAGGCGCCAGCTATGATGGCAGGGCAAGGCGAAGGCGAAGATCAGCAGGGCGTTGCTGCATTGGCTGAAGCGGAGATGGAAAAGGCCAAGGCACAGATGGCCAAGGTTGAAGCCGATAGCGCGCTGAAACAAGCCGAGAACCAGCGCAAGTTTGCTGAATTGCAGGTCAAGGCGCAGAAGGACCAAGCTGATGCTCAGGCCAAGATGGTCAAGCTGCAGCAGGATGCGGATGCAATGGGCATCAAGGCGCAGGAAGCGCTGGCCAAGGTCGATCTGCTGCGTGCACAGACCATGAAGGCCATGTCCGAGGCTGGAATAGCTATCGACACGGCGCAGCTGGATGAGTTCCGTTCGCTGTCCGACATCGAGATCAAGCGCAGCCAGGAACAGCGCGCTATCGCCAATGACGCAAGGCAGGCCGCACGAGCCGATCGCCAAGAGGTGCGGGAAGTTATGTCGCCGCCTGAAAATGAGATGGAGGACGATTGATGAACGTCACCATAGTTGAAAGCGGGGGTTATCCCGTCACGCCTGTAGATGATGGCGCGCCTCCTGCCGAAGTAGTCGATGAAGGCGGCTATCCTATTACCATCGTGGAAAGCGGTGGCGTTCCGTTCGTTCTCAATAATTACACACCCGCATAAGGACTGAGTGACATGGCGAATGCAGAAAGATTGATGGCTCTGGGCGTAACTGGCCCGATGGCCGTTGAAATGGCAGCACAGATCGAAGCACAGGAAGGCAATGCCGATCGCCTGCGCGAATTGGGAATGGTTCCCTCGCTTGCCGCGGAACTGGCTGGCCAGATCGAGGCCGATGGCACGACCGACGCGCCCAAGCTTGCCGCGCATAGCATGGCGCCTGATGTCGCAGTGGAAACCGTGGCGCAAATCGAGGCAGACAGGGCTTAGCGCTGGAAAGCTATTTGAACTTGTGACGGGAAATGAAAGGAACTGACATGACTACAAAGAAAGAACAGGAAAAGATCGACCAAGACGACAACGGTCTTGCCGATCGCATGAAGACGATGGACCCGCGCTTCGATGAGAAGGGCAAGCCCGTCGAAGAGGAAAAGAAGGAAGGTCAGACCAAGACCGCCAGCAAATAACCATGCCCTTGTACGATTTCGAATGTGGAGACGGTCATCGCTTTGAGCGGTTCGTCCCACTTGCGTCCTTTCAAGATCGTCAAGAATGCGAGTGCGGGGCTGGTGCTTCGCGCCTTATCAGTGCGCCAAGGATCATATCGGACGGCATAGAGCCGACCATGGGGCCAGATGGTAAGATGCACACCAGTCTCGCATCGTATCGCCATAGCTGCACGCCAGAGGGGAATTCCCGCGGCGAAAAGTTCGAAGAGTTGGGGCGGGATGAATTGCCCGCTTTCAAGGCGCCGGAATTCGACCGACGCAAACGGCGTGACGACATCCGCGCCGGGATCCAGGATGTCAAAGAGGGCCGCGTTCCGCCCGTTGTTACCGGGGATACACCATGACCGATCTAGCCGATATTGAGACTGTTTCGACCAACCTTGAGGAAACCACGCCTTCCGGCCCGTCCGGTGGCGGCGTAGTAAATCCGCCTGCCGAAGATGGTAAGGAGGAAACCTCTCTGCGCGACACGCTGGCCGACGAACTGAAGAAGGACGAAGGCCGAAACAAGGCTGAAAAGCCGGAGAAAGCCGAAAAGCCTGCAAAGGAGCCTGCCAAAGATGACGCCGACGCCGCCAAGGGAACCGATGGGGACGAAGATGGCGAGACCGAAGGAAAGGCGCAGCAGGGCGATAAAGACAACGCCGAACCCAAGGAAAAGGCAGCGGCCAAGCCCGACGATGTAGAGGGTGACAAGGGGCGTGCTGAAGACAAGCCCGGGCATTATCAACCGCCGAAGAATTTCCTGCCCGATGCGCGCGAAAAGTGGCTCAATGTGCCGCGCCCGGTGCAGCGGGACATCGACAACATGGCCCGCGAATACGAAACGCAGGTGCAGCAGTATCAGAAGGCCACGGAACGTTACGAATCTCTGCGCGAGTTTGATGAACTGGCACAGACGAACGGGCGCGATCTGACCGAAAGCCTGACGCGCATGAATGAGATCGAAAACCTCATGCAGTCGAATCCTTATGCAGGGCTGAATGCGATCCTGCAGGAGATCGGCCCACGCAAGCCCGACGGCTCCACGGTGTCGCTCTACGAGGTGGCGCAATTCGTCGCCAAGCAAGGCCCGGAAGGCTGGCAGCAGATGGTGGCCCAGCGCCCGCAACAGCAGACCCAGCAGCCCCAGGCAAACCCTGAAGTCGAACAGCTCAAGAAACAGCTGGCTGACATGCAGGTGCAGCAGACGGCGACAAGCGTGATCGAACCGTTCCGTGCCCAGCATCCCCGCTATGATGAATTGAAGGGGGATATTGCAATGTTCCTCAATTCTGGTAGGATACCTTCTAGCTTGAGTGCGCCTGACCGACTGGCAGCGGCTTACGACATGGCTGAGAGGCTCAATCCTCCTTCGAATGTCGAACAGCCCGCCTCACAGGCAAACCCTGACGCAGATGCCCGCGTTGATGACCTCAGCGGCACGAAATCCATCAAATCTGCGCCGGGGTCAGCATCACCCGATCTCGAACCCGACCGCAGCGGCCCAACACGCGACATCCTACGCGAGGAAATGCGCAGGCGTCGTGCAAGCTAAGAGGGGATAGCAAATGGCTATCGTTTCAGATCGTAACTACGGGCAGATTCTGACTGCCTCGGTTGCACGTCGTTCGCGCGATGTGCAGAATATCGTCTACAACTCCACCCCACTGACCCGTATTCTGCGGGACCAGAACCGCATCAAGATGAAAACTGCCGGCGGGCCGGAACTCCGCGTTCCGATCATGTTCGACAAGCTCGATGCACAGTGGTTCACCGGCTATGACAAGCTTCAGATCACGCCCAAGGAACTGCTGAACTCGGCAGTCTTCAATTGGTCGCGGTGTGTCGGTATGTTCTCGCTTACCGGCACCGAACTGCTTTACAACAGCGGTGAAGATGAAGTCATCGACCTCATGGAAACCTACATGGATGCTGCAGAGCAGTCCGTGAAGGAAGCCTTCGAAGAAGGTGTCGTGGGCGATGGTACTGCCGATGGTGGCCGTCAGATGATTGGCTGGGGTGCTGCTATCCCGACCGTCACCAACACGGGCGTTTATGGCGGCATTGATCGTGCAACGGTTCCTAACTGGCGCACTTCGACGTTCGACATCCCTGAAGGCGATGTTTCGGGCTTCACCACGTTCGACAGCACCACGGCTCGCCAGATCATCGAACGGATTACCTTGCAGCGCTCGCGCGGCGGTCGTTATCCTGACCTTATCATCGCGGATGCCAAGTCCTACGAAGTCATTTCCTCGGCTTTTGTCGCCCACCAGCGGCTGGCTTCGGAACGCCTTGCGCGTCTTGGCTTTCAGGGCATGTCGATCGTCACTGGCGCAGGCATCGTCGATGTCGTGGCAGCTGGCGGTATCGGCAACGTCATGCCGGAGAACACCTTCTTCGGTATCGATACGAAGGGCATGTCGATCTACACCTTCCCGGGTCAGGAATTCGTTCCTTTCCATCCGGGCAACGGTATGCGTCCGATCAACCAGGATGCGGTGGCTCAGGGTGTGGTCTGGACGGGACAGCTTGTCCTCGAAAACCCGCTCTTCACCTATCGCGCCATCACGGCCTAACCGAGAGGATTGAAAAATGGTTACTTCACCTTTCCGCACCACTGGCCAGCTTGGCCCGGATCTGCACCAGCAGGTTACCCCGGGTGAAGTCTGGTACGATAACCCGGATCTCGTCAGCCCCGTTGTGGGCACGCGGGAAACCGGTGATGACGGCTTTGATTATGTCTGGGTCCGCGCCTCGGCAAACGTCGCAGCGGCATCGGCTCCGGGCACGCAGGTATCGATTACGGTTCCTGCCTACACCGCGGCTGCAGGCTCGGGCGGTTTCTACGCCCCGATTGCAGGCGTAACGTCCGGCGATTACTTCTGGGCCAAGAAGGGCTCAACACTTTGATCGTCACGCGGGGGAGGTTTCGGCTTCCCCCGTTATTTTCTCTAATTGGAGCGTCCATCCATGACTGAAGCCGTACTTATCGACGAACGTGACCTGCAGGTCACTCCCATGTTCAAAGTCATCCAGGTCGAAGACATCAACGCCTCGGAACGCGAAGGCCATCTCGTGATGAAAACC
>VMHT01066605.1_pt1 | contig 10613 bp, 10 predicted proteins | sample 4693611 | NCBI WGS metagenome assembly VMHT01 (sample SAMN12280063, study PRJNA550983) | marine metagenome | isolation source: seawater sampled from same location over 5 years 0.02-0.2 micron viral filtrate | place: USA: collected off the coast of southern California halfway between the port... ...
TTTAACAAGTTTACCTAAACCATACATTTGTCTTGCTGATTCAAGATCCATGATCCCACCTTCGTAAGGCATGCCACCTTCTGCAAAACCTGCTCTACCACCATCAGCCATCAGCTGATTGTATCTTTCGATCCCTAGATCTTTGATCGCCTCTTGCTCACTGTAATAAATCTTTCCGTCTATTTTTATACCTTGTGGACCAAAATTACCCGGACTACTGAATGTTGCCGGTCCTGTCGGTGTGTTGACGGTAAAACCACCTGTTCCTGGTGATGGTATACTAGGTGGTGTCATCATCTGTGATGATGGTGATGTTAAAGTTGCTACGTTCACAACCTGTTGTATTGCGTTAGCTGCAGCCTGAGCATTATTAGCAGCCACGTTTTGAGCCAAAGTATTTTTCATTCTTGGATCTACTTTGGGTGACCCCTGTTTGTATTCTGCTCTACCACCTTCAGCTCTAAATCTTCTATAAAATTCAAAATCATCATCATCATTACTATCTTCTGGTTCTGGTTGACTTTGAACAGGTGGTATGTATTGGGTCATGATACCTGATGGATTATCATCTTTGCCATATCCTGGATTTGGATTTCCATAAGCATCTATCTTACCGTCGAGTCTATCTGACATATAATCTTGATATGCTTCTTCATATTCTTCTTCGGTCATGTCAAAACTTAACCCTGGTATCTTACCTGCTCTAATTACTTCTTTAAAAAAAGGTCTGTTTATTGATGCATTAAAATCAGAAACTTTTTGAAGGGGTCCTGTAAAAAATTTACTTAAACCAAATAAATTAACTTTGTTTCTTCTATCTAAAAAATTTTGTAATTCTATTTCCCTTGGTTTTAAATTAATAGGTCCTTGAGGAACGTCAAGACCCATAGCTATCATGTGATTGACATTTTGTAAATTACTAGATTTGTCTACTGGACCATCTCCCTCACCACCTGCTTTTCCACCTTTTCCGTCTCCTCCACCTTGATACCCGCCTTTTCCAGGGCCGACATTACCTTTTGAATCTCCAACAGTTCCCATGTCAGCACCACCACCGAAACCACGTCTACCATCAGGGTTTGCTATTCCACCCTTGATTAACATCTGTCTGAATTGTTGTGCTCTAGTTATTGCCATCGTACCATTCTATTTTGTTTCTCCGAATAAATCAAGACTCGGCATTATCACTCTCACGTCTTTTCTTATCTCAGACTCGGGTATGCCTTTAGCCTTCCATTCTTCGTCGTTGTTATATTTCTCACCTGTTCTAAGGTTGTAAATCTCTTCTATTATCTCTTTTGGTTTTATTACCGGTATATCCTTCATCTTACGATTCTCCTCCAATAACTGTTCTAGGTTGTACTTCTAATATAGACATTATTACTTGTAGTCTATTAGCATCACCAGCTTGAACTTTCAATATTTCACTTTCCTGTAATATTAAAGGATTTGTTAATAGTTCTGTTGTAGCATTTGATGATATTGTTTTAGTAGTAAATAAGTTAAATACCACACTAGAACTGTCTGTTAATGTTACTGTTATGCTTGATCCAGATCCCGCATATTCTGATACTAATATAGATCTTATAATAGTCGTAGTTGCAGTTGGAACAGTAAATAAAGTAGTGCTATTTGTATCTGTTAATTTTATTTTTTTATTTATAAATCTATTAGCCATTATTGTGCAAAGAAGTTAAACGCTTCTATCTCCTCTTTTAATTCTTCTTGATACGTACTATTTAATTTTTCTACAATTGCATCAAGGTCTCTTACTTGAGCTTCTGCTGTTTGAATATCATATTCTCTTGATGGTCTAGTTATTACCTGTACTATTTTTGCCATTATCTTCTTCCGTCTGGTTGTGTATCTAATCTAAAAGTTCCTAGTTTCCAACTTTGATTAGTTGATGTGTTTTCTATTTTTAATGCAATTGCTCTAGCTCTTGCACGGGTATCTACTTTAGTTGTAGACGAACTTATATCAAAAGGTCCAAGTGCTGAACCTGATTGTGTATCGTTTGGATAATTTCTTAAATTCAATGTAACTCTAGTATTACCAGTTTGTGATATAAAGTCAGGTATAAACCTTCTTATCTTCATAATAAATTCACCGTCTCCTCTAAACGTTGCAACACCTGTTTGTTGTCCTTGTGATGATCTTGCTTGTGTAATATCAAAATCTCCAGAAGATATGTTTGCAGTAATTGCAGTTGTAGCACCACCTTTAACTTGATCAGTTCCTGTTTCATGTTGATAGTATGTTGTTCTACCCTCGGTATTTCCCACTACATCAAAAGATGTATCTGTAGCTGCATCATATTCTGTTGCATGTGGATTACCAAATACTGCAGAGTCTTGCCACATAGTTCTAGCTAATGTGCCATTTGTCCAAACAGGTCTTTGAGGCGAAGAGTCAAAATAATTGTATGCAACCATTCTGTTTACAACAGAAGATGAGGAAGTTGGATAAAACCACATGACTTCACCAAAAAGATTATTTAATCCAGCAGATACCATTTGATTACCAGATTCTAAATTTATATCATCGTAAACATGATCTTCTACCAAACAAGGTAATGATTCTAACTTACCTGCATATCTAAAAAAACCATTCTCTGACATCCAATAAGCTGCACCATCAACTTCAACAGCTGCGTTTTGTCCAACAAGTCCACAGTTAGTTCCAACTTGTGCAAATGCAAATGTAAATGGTTGACCTACAAAACGTTGTGTGAATAATGCTGTATCGGTCCAGACATAAATTGCATCTCTACCTCTTATTGCTCCTCTAATCTGTGATCCGTCAGCAAGTCTTTGTGTACCAGCTGTATTAACAGCTGTTGGTGCATAAGTATTTATATCTTCTTGATCTGAAAATCTAATAAACATATCGTCTTGTGTTCCAACATCACCTATTGTTGTTTCTGTTCCAAAAAATACTAAGTGACGATCTGGCGTAGATACCAACATATGTCTTGATGCTGTTGGTGCACCAGTTATAATAGTTGCTCTATTTGCAGTTGCATCTGTTACTGCAGAGTTCCATTCAAAACATGCACTGTCATGAATTAAACAAATCGCTTTATCACCAAAATTATCTAGTGACCACATACCAGGTTCAAGAACTAAGTCTCCTGATGCTGCTTCACCCCAACCAATAAATGTAGTTGTACTCGTAATAGTTGCTCCTCCACTATGTGCAGCAGCTGTTGTGCCGCCAACTTCTCTAGTTACACCTGTAAGTTCACCTGTGGCTGCAATACCAGTATAAGATATTTCTTCACTATCTATTTGTAAAAAGTTTGTACCTGCAGTTGGAAACTGTGAGGGATCAACTAATATAATACCTGTAGTCACAGCACTGTTAATACCGTTTTGTAATGTGGTTGTTGGATTACCAGCAATCTGTCCTCCCCATGATCCTAATGACCAACCAAAACCTTTTGCTTGTACAGCAGGTCCTACCGGATAGTAATGTTGTACTCTTACACCACCAGATGTAGTTGCGCCAGATCCAGATTCGTTTGAAGGCATTGTAATTGTTAAAGTTGTACTATTAGGAACAGTTGTTACCATAAATTTTTTATCGTTAAAATCTGCAGCTGCAAAATTAGAGTTAGTAATTGCAGAAAAATTATCTAATAATATTATATCTTGTGCTGATATGTTGTGAGCACCACTGAAAGTTATTGTAACAGTTGGTGATCCGTTAGTCGTGGTGAATGCACTTGTAAGCGTTGTTGTAGATTTAATAGGATGTATGTCATAATATACACCTCCAGAAAATGCATATAAAATTCTGTTTGTTCCAATGATAGCGTATTTTCTAGCTAAACTATTTACGAAATGATGTAGTCCTCTTCCTGCACCTGTAAGATTACTGCTTCCTAATTGTTTCCAACCACCTATTTTTTCAGGTGTACCATATCTAAAACGTACGTTATCACAGTCGGTCCATTGACCTTCTGCTCCTGTAGGAGTAATCTGTTTGTTTATCCCTGGCTGAAAACCTATTTTTTGTAACATATAACCTCATTATATATTAAAAGGCCCAGCTTACAAACGAGTATCGGGTACCTTTTGTTGTTTCTTTAACCTCATGTGGATACATAAAATTAGATGGAAACAATAGTATATCACCCGTTTTTAACTTAATTTTCTCTCCTCTGCAATAGAATTCAGAGCCCTCATAGTCTTCATTTAAGTTGGCTACAATAGACACTAATGGCACTCCCTTCATTTGACCATCAAATATACTATGTATATGATCATAATGCTCTCTCATCATAGTGCCAACAACATATCTATTAAAACGTATGGGACTAAACTTACTGAGCCATGGTCCTTGGGTCTTTTCTCCTGGTACACTATGTTTTTCTTGATACTCACCTAATGCTTTAACTAAATATGGTGTTATCTTTGCTTGTTGTTCTTTGGTGCAATTCATCACATCTAATTCTTTTGTAGGTTCAGAAGATGTTTCACCAGATGCATAATTGTTCCAAGTGTGTTTTTTCCATATACCTTTGTTACATTCATCTATTAACTCTTCACATACTTCTTTTGGTATATGATTTCCTACGTATATATAACTTTTAATTGTGCTCATTCATCATCCTCCTTATATCTAAATGTGTTAAGCTTTGTTCTGATCCTAATGCGTCTATACTAAACGTATTAAAAGATATGCTAATTCTATCTTCATCACCTTGGTTTATTGGTACACTATGTTTTAATGATGATGGAAATAAAATTAATTCACCTGGTTTACAAGGCAACATAAAAGACTCTGAGTTTACGTGATTATATTTTTCTGGGTTTAATTTCATACCATCTTGTCTATCTTTTGAAAACTGTATTGGGGGTAATTTTTCATTTATTTGAAAATACATTACACCAGATATAATACTATTAGGATGCACATGTTCGTGATGCTTGGACCCTTTTGGATTTCTATTAGCCCAACACTGAGTAATAACTAATCTTTGTTTTGAGTTTAAAACATCTGTAGTAAATTTATTTACAGACTCACCTAAAAAGTTTTTTATGTTTTTTAATTTTTCTTGACGTAATAAATATGAATCATCAGATCTGTAATTACCGTTTTGTTGTTGTTCACGATAACTAATAGTTTTTAAATATGCTAACTCTTCATCAATTGATTGTTCGTATGGTACAATTAATAAAGGTGTAGGAAACAACTGTAATAATTCTTCTTTCATATATAGGATATTACACTATTTTATTATGCTTGTAAACCACCATGTGAGTCTGAGGTTCCAGCACTTTCACCAGTTGCAGTAGTTAAATCACCAAAATCAGTTGCATCTCCAGTTGAAGCTATAGTTATAAAATCAACAGTGTTTACTTTTGATGGCGTGGCACCACCCATAAATAAACCACGATTTGAATTTGAAGCTGAAGCCATTGCTTTTCTAGCTTGTGTTAAATCACCAAAATCTGTTCCGTTACCGGTTGAAGCTATAGTTACGTATTCTATAACATTTGATGCACTAGGTGCATTACCGCCTCCTAAAACACCTCTTGTAGAAGAAGAAACACCAGAACCTTGACTTTTTGCAGCAGTTAAATTTCCAAAGTCAGTTGCATTACCTGTTGAAGCTATAGTTACATATTGAATAGTATCATCTTGTGATCCAGTATATCCACCCATACCAATTCCTCTAACTGAAGAACCACAACCACCCACGTTAGTTGTAGCAGCGGCTAGGTCTCCAAAATCAGTTCCATTACCAACAGTAGCGATTGTTACATAATCTATTATGTTTACATAGTAAGGTGAACCAGGTGCATATCCACCCATAAAAATTGCTCTAGTAGGGCTACCTATATTTCCATAAGAATTTGAATATCGTTGTTGTGTTGGATCACCAAAATCAAAATAGTTTCCTAAAGAAGAAAACGTAGTAGCTTGAATCGTATTGTCATAATAAGGTGAAGCTGGTGAGTATCCAGTATATATAATACTTCTAGTATTACTAGCACCATTTCCTGGTCCGTTTGATACAATTTTATTTAATTCTCCAAAATCTACAGCGTTACCTGCTGTTGGAATATGAAACATTTCTACTGTGCTTACAAGAGCATCCGATGGTGCAGTTTGACCACCATTAAATAAAGCTCTCCCTGATCCAGGCATATAGGTTACTGATGGACGTTGAATCATATTTTCATCGGTTATACCGCTATGATTATTTGAAGTTGCTCCACTATTGTTTTCTCTGATAGCAGTAGTTAAATCTCCAAAATCAGATGAGTTACCAGCAGTTGCTTGAGTGATAAAAGATATTGTGTTTGTAGCAGGACTTCCTCCTCCTACCAATGCTTTTATTTTATTTTCACATGAACCACCAGCATAATTTCTATGATCAGTAAAAGTTAAATCTCCAAAATCAGAAGAATTTCCTGTTGTAGCTATAGTAACAAAATCAATTTGTGATGAATAACCTGGGTAGTTACTACCACCCATACTAAAAGCTCTAACTTTACCACCAACCCCATTATTATAATTCTGTGCACTACTTAAATCACCAAAGTCAGAAGCGTTTCCAAAACTAGCAAAATTTACAAAATCTATAACATTGTTAACTGTGTTACTTGGATATAAATAACCTGCAAAACATACACCTCTTGTTTCATTACCACCACCTGCTCCAGCATTTCTTGCAACAGTACAGTCACCAAAATCTACAGCGTTACCAGTTGTTTGTGGCGATACAACGTCAATTACATTTGAAGATGCATAAGGTGAGCCAGGTGCTGAACCACCAGAAAAAGTTACTCTTGTTTCAACACCACCATGTGACATCAAATAATCTCTTGCTGTACTTAAATCACCAAAACTAGAAGTGTTACCTCCAGATTTAAGATCATTATAATGTATTGTGTTATCACTTGTTCCACCGAATGCAACGACTCCTCTTACAGAGGATGAATTTGCAACGTTTCTTACTGCCGCTCTACTTAAATCACCAAAGTCTGTTGCGTTACCTGTGCTATCCATGTTTACGGTTTGAATTACATTTGATGCAGAAGGAGTTCCACCACCAAACCAAAATCCTTTACTAGGACTTCTGGTCCAAGTATTAGCTCTTTGTTTTTTATAAGCTTCTCGTATATCCCAAATTTTTCCTTGATTAGACATTATTGTAATCCTCCGTGACCATTAGATCCTGTTGGACCTGTCGTTGCTGTTGGTAAGTCTCCAAAATCTGTTGCATTACTAGTTGCTGCTATTATAACATAATCTATGACATTTGAATAACTTGGAGTTGATCCTCCTGAAAAAGCTGCTCTAGTATTGTTACTAGCTCCTCCACTTAAAGTTCTAGCAACAGTTAAATCTCCAAAATCTGTTGCATTACTTAATGATGCTATTGTAACATAGTCTATAACATTTGATCCTGCTGGACCTGCAAAACCTCCTGCAAAAACTGCTCTAGTAGAACTTGATGCTCCTCCCATGAAACCTCTACCAACTGTTAGGTCACCAAAATCTGCTGAGTTTCCTGTTGTCATTATTGTAATATAATCTATTTGAGCACTATTGGGTGAATCACCTTCCCCTGAAAATAAACCTCTAGTTGGTGAAGCTGAAGTTCCTAATCCTCTTTTAGCAGAAGTTAAGTCTCCAAAGTCTGTTGCGTTTCCAGTGCTTGGTATTGTAATAAAATCAATTTCATTTTTTTGTACAGGTGCAGCTCTACCACCAGCACAGACTCCTCTGACTTTATTAGCAACTCCAGCAGCTGACGCTCTTCCTACAGTTAAATTTCCAAAATCAATTGCATTACCTCTTGTCTCAAAAACAATAGAGTCTATGGTGTCTGTTGATGGAGATGTTCCTGCAACACAACCTCTAATATTATTGGCCATTACTGCAGCGCCACCTGAAACTGTTCTTGTTAAATCACCGAAATCTAATGCATTACCTAAAGATGAAATCTGCCAATATTCAACAGAATTAGTATAAGCAGGAGAAGAATCCTCTCCACCAAAATGACAACCTCTATCTTTGTTATCAGATACTCCAACACAATCTATTGTATTACCCATTCCAGAGTGATTTGTACAATAATAATATAATTGATAAGGTGTATCACTTGTTACTTCTATTTTTGTAAATGCTGTAGCTGAACCTGGTGTACCAGATGTTGTAACACCTGTCGTATATTCTGATGAGTTTGCTGCATCAACTTGTGTTGCAAATCTTAGTGGGTGTCCACCATTAGTGCTATCGTCTTGATTAAACTCGTATGTGCATCCTGGAAATAAAGTTATGTAAGGTATAAGTATACCATCTAAATAGTATTTGTTTCCTGAACCAGGGTTTACAACTGTTACAGTATATTTAAATGTTGTTGATCTAGCCACCTACTAACCCTCCATGTCCGTTTCCAACTCCTGTACCATTTCTTCTTGTATCTACTAAATCACCATAGTCTGTAGCATTACCAGTTGAATCAATAGTTATATATTCAATTACATTTATTGTGCTTGGTGTTCCTCCACCCATTGCTAAACCTCTAACAGAATTAGATATTCCTGCAACATCCCTTTTAGCTGCTGATAGATCTCCAAAATCTGTAGCGTTTCCTGTTGAGGCTATGGTTACATAATCCATCACGTTAGTATTATTAGGTGAACTATCAGTACGTCCTCCTAATCTTACAAATCTAGTGCTAGAAGTTAGAGCACCTACCTCTTTAGCAGCAGCCGTCAAATCTCCAAAGTCTGTAGCATTACCTACTGTAGATATAGTTACATAATCTATTACGTTATTTTCTCCAGGACTTGAACCACCACAACAAATAGCTCTAGTGTTACTAGATCCACAAGCAGAAGATCCTCTTGCTACAGTTAAATCTCCAAAATCTGCTACGTTACCTGTCGTTGCCATTGTAACATATTTGATTTCATTACCAAAACCTGCAGCTGGCGCGTAACGTCCCATCGAAAGTCCTCTTGTATTATTCGCAGCATTACCAAAACCTGTTTCTGTTGTTGTATCTAAATTACCAAAATCTGCAGCATTACCTTTTGTAGAAAATTCTATGTATTCAATTCTGTCAGTCAATCCTCCTCCAGGAACAGGAATGCCGCCTATAACCATACCTCTAGTTTTAGATGAAACTCCTCCATTGTATTGACTGTCTACAGATAGTTCTCCAAAAACAGATGCATTACCTGTTGAGGATATATTTACTGATTGTATTCCTAAACCAACATTAGCTCCAGACATGTAAACTCCTAAATCCCCACCAGCTTCGTTAAATGGTAATGGTCGTGTTCCTTGATACCCGTCGTTTAGTCCACCGTGTGCACCTGAACACGCACCCATTGTATTTGTATTTAAGACTAAATCACCAAAATCTGTTGCTGTGCCACCAGTTGCAATTTTTATAAAATCCATTGCATTGCTGCTAAAACCAACGTTAATTGCATTTATAGAATTAGAAAGAGTTCGAGTTGAATTTCTAGCAATAAGCATATCACCAAAATCTATTGCATTACCTTGAGAAGATATTGTTATAAATTCTATCGTTGTTTGACTGCCGCCATTCGCACCACCAGAAAAAACAGCTCTTGTTGAACTAGAGGCTGCTGCTGGTCCTGATCTTGCAGAAGTTAAATCACCAAAGTCTGTTGCATTACCAGTTGTAGATATTTCTACAAAATCTATTGTATTTTGTTTTGTTGGAGTACCTCCTCCTCCAAAAACACCTTTTGTTGGACTACTAGCTGCGTCAACAGCAAATCTAGCAACAGTTAAATCTCCAAAGTCTGTTGCATTACCTGTTGAAGCAATTGTTGTAAAGTCTATAGTGTTAACACCAGGTCCATTATCTCCACCTCCACTAATTCCTCTTGTTGAATTTGATGTGCTTCCCATAGAAGCTCTTGCCTGTGATAAATTACCAAAATCTGCTGCATTGCCTTCTGTAGTAAAAGTTACATAATCTATTGTATCTTGATAACTAGGACTGTAACCTCCTGTTCTAACTCCTCTAATAAAAGATCCATAACCACCAGAGTTTTGAACTGCTGCAGATAAATCACCAAAAACAGTTGCATCACCTGTTGTTGCTACATTTACTTTTTGTATTAATGTGCTAGCACTTGGTGCTTCACCTCCAAAAATTAAACCTATAGCATTTGCATTCGGCCAATACCCACCCATTACCGCGTCATAGACTTCACGCAGATTCCAAACGCCTGAAGCGTTATCAAGTTGCGGGTAGTTAGTCATTTACTAACCTACTTTTTTAGACCAAATATGTGTGGCTGCAGTTGTTTGATTAAACGGTATAGTTGCAGTTGGATCATCAGAACTAAAATCTTGTTCAGTCCAAGAAGATGTATACGTATCTAAATATGTTTTTACATCTGCTTCACTTGCAAGTTCACCAAGTCCTACTTCGTCTGAACCATCAACCGTTGCACCAATCATAATTTCAGAAGTATCAGGAAAATATCCACCATCATCTATCCATGTTGGAATCGTCCCATTATCTTCAAGTCTATATTTAACTATCTTGTTTGCCATTTGCGTTCTCCTTATTTGCTATCAGTTTAGTATTGAGCGACTCTTCA
>VMHT01069831.1_pt1 | contig 10613 bp, 8 predicted proteins | sample 4693611 | NCBI WGS metagenome assembly VMHT01 (sample SAMN12280063, study PRJNA550983) | marine metagenome | isolation source: seawater sampled from same location over 5 years 0.02-0.2 micron viral filtrate | place: USA: collected off the coast of southern California halfway between the port... ...
TCATTCCTCGTTACTTTGAGTTCACCGGTAAGATCATTTTTATTACCAACCTTAAAATGCAAAAGCTGGATCCTGATGGTGCGCTAAGAACTCGTGCGTATATCATTGACATTGATCCAACTGAAGCAGAGATTTATGACTTTATGGATCAGATTGTTGATAAGATTAAATTAGAAGACGGTCTGACCCTTGATTTGACAAAAAGGAAAAAGGTTGTGGATCTTCTTCGTAAAGGTAAGAGCAAGCAAGAACCAAACCTTCGTAAACTCAGCCGGGGACTGAATATGGCTGCAGGTGCTCTTTCTGCGGGTGTCGCCGTAAAAGACGGCGATCTGCAGAGAATGATTGAAACATATGCTTAATTCGGTAAAAAAAGGTCATTTTATGGTCTTTTTTTTAATTATATTATTTACAAATATAGTAAAATAGTTTATAATATTAATAGTAAAAATGATAGATAAAACTTTACGAATATATGGCTGCAAAGACAAGCCGGCCCTGAGAGAAGATATTCGTGAAGCGTCTAAGTTTTTTATTAATAAGCTTATTCCTCGAAAGCGAATACTTCACATTTCTATTAAAAGAAGAAAGGATCTGATCAAGAAAAGCGGAACATTTGGCGAATGTTGGCAACTTGACGAGTCACATTGCTTTGATATTTTACTTGACGCTGACCTTTCTCGAAAAAATTGCTTGACAACATTAGCACATGAGTTTGTTCATGTAAAGCAATTTTGTAGACATGAACTTAAATTTGGTCACAAGATTGATACTTGGTGCGGTAAAAAGTACTACCACGGCGCAGCTTATGAATCCCTACCTTGGGAAAAAGAAGCTACACGGCTGGAAACCAAACTATATGATGCGTATAAAAATCATAAGAAAATCGTATAAATATAGATATGGAATCCAGGAACTTGGTATCATTTAAAGAATATAAAAAGGTTTCAAATATCATAACTGAAGCAACTGTAAATGCTTCAAAGTATGGACCGGGATCTCTTTTTGTTTTAAAACCCGACTCTGCAAAAGTTAGCGCATTTACTAAAAAAATTGGCTCGGCGATAACGCTACCTAAAAGTCCGGTGTTCAGCAAGCTTGATCCTAACAGCGTTCCTGATACCGCGGTTGAGATAGGAGATAGCAGCAAACCCCTTCAAGCCGCTTTTGATATTCTTGACGGGCCCGAAGGTAAAAGCGTGGGTGCTGTAGCATGGTACGAAAAATCAGTTAATGGCTATTACAACAATTTGAAATTGGGTTCAGACATTAACTGGGGTCGGGAAACACCCACTCTTGAAACGTGTCAAGCAATTGGTGTTTATTACAAGAATGTAGAATCCGATGCTGGCGATCGCGCTAAGGTTATTGCTAATATCAAAAGCATTTTAGGAAATGGTCAAGATTGGGATTCTGGAGGTGTAAGTAAACTACTTCCTAAACTTGACACAATGACGGCAAAGAACTTTGCTGAAATGATTGCTCTTATAAGCGGCATGAATGACTTTGCGAAGGCAGTCGTAAAATTTAAGCCTAATATTATTCATGGGCGAATCAGAGACTATTACGACGCTGAAGATGAAAATAATAACGTTGAAATAACAGGTGTTAAAGATAATACCGCGGATATGATTATTTCTTCAGCCCCGGCGGATGCTACGATCTCCGCAATGAAAACCGATAAGTTTACATTCGACAATAAAGGAATAATCACTGGCGAAGAATCAAAGATTAAAATAGTTCAGGTTTCTTTGAAGAAATCAGCCACCGGCGCTCAGATAGGTAAAGCAGCTTCATTCCTTATTAAAAAATATGGCTTACCAGGATATAACGATTATTTTGTAGACATTCTTAGTGAATCCTTGGAAGAAGGATTTGTATTAAATGAAGGTCCCTTGGACTTTATTAAGCGGGCGGCAGATGTTGTAAAAAATGTTTGGTCCAAGGTTGCAGGATCAGTGCGAAAATTCTTTTCAAAGATATCAAGCAAGATGAAGAGAACAAACGAAATAGAGAAGAAAAAGGTTTTTAAGAAATATGAAAAAATCTTTAGCCTTGATTCAAAAGAGATGGCTTTATTTGAGAATGTCATTGAAGGTAAAGAGCATCTTGTTGAAGAAAAAGCCAAAGAATCCCTTAATGCAAAGCTTGAAAAGATTAACGTTCGAGAAGCGAATAAATTGGTTAAAGACGTAAGAGATAAGAAGACAGGTATTGTTAAGATCTTTGATGGCAAGGATTACTTAGTTCAAAAATCAGGTAAACCAATAAGTGACTTTAAGTCTCAGAATGAGATTGATATTGATACAGTTTCCAAGCTTCTTTCAAACTCTTATTCAATATCCGTTGTTAATTCTATTCTAGGATCAACTAATCCAAAGGACGTGATTGATTCAGTGGTTGACATGCATAAAGAAGTTTATTTTGGAAAGACTTCCCTTCCACTTTATAAGGTATATGGAAAATCTTCAGGCCCATCTTATGAGTATCTTGGTACCGCGGGAGATTTTACAAAGAAGAAAAAAGAAAAACTTTCAGATGTTCAGTTTCCTGTCGCGGGGTTGCGATTAAATCCGCAAAACAGCAGATACTTAAACATTGACTTTTTCGTCGTTAGCGATGTTTCTGAAGACGAAATTTATTACACCCAATTCCGAACTGGTACAAATACATCGGGCAAATTTTCTTTTAACTTTGAAGGAACCAAACAAATTTCATCAGCTCAGTTTAAAAAGTTTTTAAATCAAACAACATGACAACATGAATAAGATTATTGAGCAAGCGCTTCAGTTTCATAAGGATAATGGCATTCCGATTTCGGAAAATATTTTTCGGCCTCACTCAGAAAATTATTACGCGTTTTTCCGCGCGGCTCGTACTTTAAAAGAAGACCTTGATCTTACCTCCTTTGACCGCCATTTGCTCTCAACAGACATTGGCGAGTTTGGTATTTACGAAGGAGAAGAAGTTCCACTTGACCATCCCTTTATTGCCGAAGCAAAATACAAAGGAAGAGAGGTTGAGTTGGATACACCTAAACGAGGCGGTAGAAAAAAATACTATGTTTACGTTAAGAACGATAAAGGTAACGTAGTCAAAGTTGAATGGGGAGATACAAGTGGTCTTACAGCTAAGATTTCTAATAAGGCTGCAGCCGCATCCTTTGCTGCTCGTCATAAATGTCATTTAAAGAATGATAGAACAACCCCTGGATGGTGGGCTTGTAACATGCCCCGCTATGCTAAAGAACTTGGCTTAAAAGGCGGTGGAAACTTTTTTTGGTAAAACCATAAATCATATAAATAGAATATCTAATCTTTACAATTATCCATGAAAGAATCTTATAATAGAGACCCACTCGTTGCAGCTGCTGAAGACATGATGCTTACAGAAGATGTTGCAAAAATCCAAAAGAAAGTAGATCAGCTTGAAGTTGGTGATAAAACAAACTTCGGAGCAGTTGTTGCAATTGGTTCTGATAGTATTACCTTTAAAGCAAAAGATACTCCCAAAACCAAAATTGCATTTCGGCAAAGGAAAATGGGAAGCCCAGAATATCTCTTGATGAAGCTTGTTAAGCTTACTCCAGACGGTAAAAAACTTGATAAAACCTTTAAAGAAAGCAATGAATTTGTTGGAGCTGCAGCGGCTGCCAAGCTTGCTGGTGAAGAAGAATTCGAGTTTGAAGGAGAAAAATTTCCAGTAACTATTGGTCTTGCTATTGCAAAGAAGATCATGGGAGAAGATAACGAGGTTCTTGAAAGCAATGAATTTGTTGGAGCAGCTGCTGCGGCTAAGCTTGCCGGTGAAGATGAATTTGAATTTGAAGGTGAGAAATTTCCAGTAACAATTGGTTTGGCTATTGCAAAGAAGATCATGGGCGAATCATTTTCTATTAAAGAAGGCGTAGGTTCATTACAAAATTCACTGAAGGTTCTTACTAAAGCTGGAATCAAAGGTCGTCTAGCTGATATAAAAAAGTTGGTTAAAGCCGTTCATAAAAACTACAAAGCTATTACTGGTGAGAAATATCAAGATGCTGATCAAGTTGCAATGAGTGAACCTATTGCAGATCTTATTGGCCACTTTAGATTAGATGGAGAAGATTTTATTGCCACGTGGGATAAGACTATTAAAGAAGAGACCGAAATCTCTGAAACCAAGCGCATGAAGTATGATAAAGTTATCAAAAAGCTTCATGATGGTGAATGGGAATCTTCAGACGATGTTAAGCAAGGAAACCACCTCAATAACACCGGTAAAAAGAAGGTTGTTTTTGTTGAAGCAACTGAGTTTGTAAAAGGCGATCGGGTTATGGACGTCCGAACAAAGCTAAAGGGAACAGTCCTTCACAAAGGTAACAAGGACGAAGTTTACGTTAACCTTGGAGCTATTAAAAAGGCCATCTCCGCTAAAGACCTTCGTCTCGTTGAAGCTACCGAGCTTGAAGAATCTAATAAAGACAAATATATGTGGTCTGATATTAATAATGCGCTAATGGCCTCTGGCTTAAATCCTCGTGTTATTATGAATGTTTTATCTAAACTTAAAGGTAAAGCACTAAAGGAAGAAACCGAAGAGCTCGACGAATCAGAACACAGTGAATGGTTCACCTGTGAAATACATGTTAAGTCCAGCGGTCAGCTTTACTCAACGTTTTACGTTCAAGCCAAGGACATGGGTCAAGCAAAGAAAAAGGCCGATAAGGTGTTCATCGAATTGATGAAAAACACCTATCCCAAGGATTGGCCAAGTTACTCTAAAAAGTTTACCATTAAGGTAATGAAGGGTGATAACATCGGTGATCTAATGCCTTAATAAGAAAGACAAATAAGCAATATGAAACCTTATACAGACGAGCACCGAGAAGGGAAAAAAATTAGAACCTTTTCAGCAGGGGTCGAATCCACTGAGCTCGTCTGGCATCGTGATCTTGAGCATAGACAGATTAAAGTGCTTGAAGGAAAAGGTTGGTTCTTTCAATTGGATGAAGATGTTCCTTTTGAATTAAAAAAAGGCGGTGAAATTTTCATTCCTAAAATGGAATGGCACCGGCTGTTTAAAGCAGGTGATAACAATTTGGTTCTAGAGATTGTTGAGAAAAGTATTCCTTCTTTTAAAAATGTAATTGAAAAGAAACTTTCTAAAAGCTATGGTAAGGGTTTAGGCGATTCAACAAAAGATAAACGCAGAGCTCAGTTTAATAAGCAAGCTAAAATGGATGACGACGATCCTGCTGCTTATAAACCAGCACCAGGCGATGCGAGAGCAAAAACAAAACTTTCAAAACATACCATTGCATATCGCAAAAAGTTTGGCGAATTTGTAGAAGATGACCATCAAGGGCCATGCTGGAAAACACATAAAATGGTTGGTATGAAAAAGAAAAAAGGTTATCCTGGAGTAGTACCAAACTGCGTACCAAGAGAAGAAGACGTTGATACAAAAGGAGTAGGAACCGATGGACTGGCAAAAAATTACAAAAAGATTACTCCAGGCCAAAGTGTAGAAGAAAAACTGGACCCTAAAAAAGACGATGCTGGAGATTATATTAAAGACTTTATGAAGTCAGATGCTCCTCAGTTTAAAGGGAAGTCTAAAGAAAAGATACGCCAAATGGCTATTGCCGCTTACCTTGACGATAAGGATGCGTTAACAGAAAAAACCATTAAAGGTCTTGAAAAGAAAGCTGCCGAATCGGGCATCGCATACGGTATCTTAAAGCAAGTATATAATCGAGGAATGGCAGCTTGGAAAACCGGACACCGTCCAGGTGCTACTCCACATCAGTGGGCTTTTGCTCGCGTTAACTCTTTTATCACTGGCGGTACAACTCAAAAGACAACCGACGCTGACCTTTGGAAAAAACACAAAGGTAAAAAGGAATCTGTTGAGTTGGAAGAAAAGGAAATCTCTGAGGCGAAGCACATGAAGTTTAATAAAAGAACTTTGCTCCGCACTATGAAAAAGCCTGAAGGGGTTATTCAAACAAGCGATGGTGGTCAGTATACAATTTATCGACCAAAGCAAACCAAACAGGGTTTCAACACCAGTGATTTGTGGCAAGATAAATCCATCATTGCTTTACCTATTCCGGCTTGGCCAGGTGGAGAAGTTGAGATTAATTACGATGATATCACTCAATACAGCGAGACGTATCACGAAGAATCACTTAAGCCAACTCCAGCGTTAAAACAAAAACTGATAAAGGTTGCCGGACTTACTTCCGCAACCGCGGAAAAGATTTTGGCTCTGCCGCAACCAATGCTGACCACAGTTATTAACCAACTTCTTACAGCTGAGGTTCACCATGAAGATACATCCAACAATGAAGTTGATCTCATGCTTGAACGAGGTAAAACATATATCTTAAAGCAAGATAGAGATGATTACGACAGGGGTGTATTGGTAACCATGAATGAAGACGGCAGCTATGAAATGGCTTATTGGGTTGGAGATAAATATGAACCTTACCCTATTGAAATGCTTGTTGATGGAAAGTCCATAAAAAAGGATGGACGAATTGCAAAGTTTAATTACCACCCTACAGTACCTAAAACATGAAATCATTTAGTTCTTATATTGAAGATATCGCGCGTTTAATTCAGGAAGCTGAGACACCATGTCCTCCTGCAACCCAGGATCTTGCAATTAATACAAAGAATCGCGATGCAACAATAAAGAACTATAACTATGGCCCGTTGAATGTATCAGAGCCAGGGACGTATTGGAAAGACGTTGCCGAATATTGGAAAACAACAGAGAAAGCTGCAAAGAAATCACTTTGCGCAAATTGTGTTGCGTTTGATATATCCCCAAGAATGCTTGAATGTATGCCGGGTGTAACATCTGATGAAGATGGCGTTCTAGGTTATTGCTGGATGCATCATTTCAAGTGTCACTCTGCCAGAGCCTGTCATACATGGGCTAAAGGTGGTCCTATTGATAAGGATGATGTTTCTCATGAATGGGCTAAGCGCGCTGGTGAACCTTATTATAAAGAAGCCACAGAAAGAATTCCTCGCAAAAAAGGTCAACACACTGGTTCGTCTTCTCACTCTGATTTGTATACAGACGAAGATCCTGAAGGAACAATCCACGGGCTAGGTTTTAAAGATCCTGAAACAGCCAAAAAGGGAATTGCTATTATAGATAAATCTGATAGAACCCATGCTCATAAAGTTCAGGCTACACTAGTTATGCAGCAAAGAGCAAAGGTTGCCATTGAAAGAACCAAGGATCCCGAAAAGAAAGCAAACCTTAAAGGTGCTTATGATATTTGGACAAACCATTTAGAAAAGCTTAAAAAAATTACTCAACAGAAAAACAAATCTAAAGCTTAATATCTAAACTTATGGAGTATTTTAACAAGTCATACGATAGTTTAGCTGAGGCTGCTAAAGAAATCTTTAATCGTAATGCACGCAAAATGCGTAAGATTGAAGAAGAGGAACACCAAACGTTTAGCGTTGTTGCTCCCAACTCTAAAGTCTATGAAGTAAATGGTAAAGCCAATGCTGACCTGAATCTTGTTCGTGGAGAAAAATATGTTTTTGAAGTAGATGCAACAGGACATCCTTTTTACATTAAAACAGATAAAACCGGCGGAGAAGGTGATCAATACACAGATGGTGTAACCAATAACGGAGTGGAAAAAGGAACACTTGAATTTGAAGTTCCTGCTGATGCTCCAGATACTCTTTATTACATTTGTGCTTATCATCCACTTATGGTTGGTACTCTTAACATTGCTGATTCGGCCGAACTTGAAGAGGCAGTAAAACTTCAAAGTGGTTTCGGTTTTAGAGGAACCGTTGATATTGGTGGTATAGATTACAAGACCCAACTTGATCGCGTTGTTAAACTAATTAAAAAGACACGCATTCTCAAGTCTGATAAAGATATTACAGATTTCTTGGAGAGCGGCATGGGTAGGGAACTCGGAGAAATTATTGTTGGTCAACACTCCCGGCTTAGTCCCTCTGCTCGTAAAAACGATGCACCCCTTGTGCTATTCTTAAAGAAACAGCTTCCTATTTGGGATTCACTAGGAGAAGACACCGATCTTGAAGAAGGAAAAGGTAAGTATAAAGGAGAAACTTGGGAACAGGGATTCGAGCGCAGGGTAGTTAAAACTACCAAACCGGAACATCTTGAAAAGGGATTTAAGTGGCGCATTAAAGGTAAAGAACGTGAAGAAATTTCAATCAAACTTTATAAAAACAAGCCAGACTTTAAAGAATTTACAAAGCAAATGAAACGAGTCGCAGGCCACGAGTTTGGAGGATAATTTATCCAACCCCACCACAATGATATCGTTCAAAAATTATTCTTTAAATGAAGAAACGCTAAATCCTAGTGAGGTAAAAATAGTGGTTTTAACAGCCGCGGAAGAAGACGAAGAGCCTACAGTAAATCGCCTTGAAGCTGTATGTAAAAAGCAAAATATCAAGCTTTACAGAATTGTATCCAATAAAGCTTATGCGTCTAAAAAGGACGAGTTAAAAGAAATTCTTGTCATTCATAACTATGACGGGCAAGGGAAGACCTTGGAAATTAAACGAGGCGAAAACATGGTATGCATTGCGAGAAGAACTGTTGCTACAAGTAAGAATGCGGCAATCCTTCACTCAATGCTTTCTGACCATGGAGTCTTTTGTATTAATTCACCCGAAAGCGTAAAGACCGCAAGCAATAAGTTCAGCTCTTATATTAATTTCGTTAATGATAAGGTTCCTACTCCCAAAACCTGTTTGGTCAGCGATGTCGAATATATTGATAAAGCTATTGAAGAGGTTGGTGGTAAGTTTCCTCTTGTTTTAAAAGTCACTGAAGGCCACGGCGGCAAAGGTGTCATGAAAATTGATTCACGAGAAAGTTTAGTATCGGTTATACAAGCTATTCGCGGAGACGACGAAAGCTCTGCTGAATTAATATTACAAGAGCTAAAAAAGATTAAAGACGACAGGCGAATTCTGGTATTGAACGGCAAGGCTATTGCGGCAAGTAAACGCAAAAAGATGGCTGGTGATTTTCGTACAAACGTTTCTTTAGGTTCGGCGGTTGAAGCTTATAATCCAACTGAAGAAGAAATCGAATTGGCCATTAAGGCAGCTAAATCGGTTGATTGCTTTTACTGTGGGGTGGATATTATTCAAAGTAATGGTGAGCTCTATGTGCTAGAAGTTAATCCATCACCAGGATCTAAGTCCAGTTACTTTGATATAGAAAAAGGAAAGAACATAACAGGAACCGAACTTATTAATAAATTGGTTATGTATATACTTGATAAAGATACATGGATGTATCAAACAAAAGAGGTTGGGGTTATTGAATACATGAGTTTTTTGAATCCCTCTTTCGGGCCGATGACGGCTAAAATGGACACGGGAAACTCCGCTGAAAACTCCGTAGGAGCTGAGAATTTAAAAATAAAAGGTAACACGGCTGAGTTCTATATTCAAGGGACTGATAAAAAAATTACTAAAGAAATTTTACCCAAAGGTTCCATTGTTAAAAGACTGGGAAATAAAGATAATCCTGATAGACGACCAGCCGTTTTATTCGATATTAAATTGGGTGATAGGATTTATAAAAATGTTAAATTTTCTCTGGCTAATAGAAATAACATGAAACACCCCGTTTTAATGTGCGCTAAGTTCATGTGTATAGCAAAGTTAAGTGTTAATCCTAATAAAGAATTTGCGTGTGGAACTACATAAGTTTTAAATAAATAGTATTTTATGAAATCATTTAAGAAATATATCGCTGAAGCGACGGGTAAGAATACCCACATGACGCACATCGAGGATTCCGTAATATATGGTGGAGTCAAAGGAGCGAAAGAAGCTATTATTGCTCTGCGTTCATTGAGAGACATGCTTGCAGGAAATGCGAAAAGCAGCAGTGATGTTACAGTGAAATGGGATGGTGCACCCGCGGTGTTCGCTGGTATTGATCCAAGCGACGGTCAGTTCTTTGTTGCTAAAAAAGGAATCTTCAACAAAGATCCAAAAGTATACAAATCAGTTGAAGATGTTAAGGCTGATACAAGTGGCGATCTTCAAGCAAAATTAATTGTTGCTTTCCAAGAGCTTTCCAAGCTTGGGATCAAAGGCGTATTACAAGGTGATATGATGTATACCAAATCTGATCTTAAAACACAAAAGATTGACGGTGTTCCTTATATTACTTTCCAGCCAAATACAATTGTTTATGCAGTCCCTGCCAATACTTCTGGTGGTAAAAAAATCAAAAGTTCAAAGATGGGTATTGTGTTTCATACTTCTTATAGCGGTACTTCATTCGAGAACATGAAGGCTTCATTTAATGTTGATATTGGTTCTTTGAAACCTACTTCGTCTGTTTGGTATCAAGATGCACGAACTCCTGACCTTAGCGGTACTGCATTAATGGATGCAGACGAAACCAAAGAAGTTACAGCCGCCCTTTCAAAGGCTGGTAAGATTTTCCAAAAGATTGCGGGCTCAACCCTTAAAGCGATTGAAAACGATCCACAACTTGCTCAAGCACTCGAAACATACAACAATACCTTTGTCCGCCGGTCCGAAGAACTTCCCGCTGATTCAAAGAAACACGTTGATGGTCTTCTT